>WPCG01005408.1_pt1 | contig 60490 bp, 44 predicted proteins | sample 5403311 | NCBI WGS metagenome assembly WPCG01 (sample SAMN12869467, study PRJNA574797) | sludge metagenome | isolation source: wastewater treatment of Control | place: China:Beijing | collected 2019-05-17
GTAACTATCCGAAATAGGCCATATTTTATACTTAGTTCCCATCTCTTACTTTTGTAACCAAAAATATTATGACAAAAGATGAGATATTGACATTATATTCATACTGCCAAACACATGGCATAAGAAAAGTAGATCGTTTGAAGGAACTTGGAATAAGTTATTACAACTATAACAAGAGTAGGAAGCAATATTTTAAGGCAGATGGCACAGAGATCTCCGAAGGAAATTTTATAGCAATCACACCACAAATGAGTCCTATTAATCTACCAAATAATCGCTCGACCCCAAGCACCCAAAGAAGAAATAGGAAGAAAGAAGATCAGCTAGCCCAGGGCAATATCCTAACAATAGAGATGCGCACAAATAATGGGACAGAATTAAGAATTCAGGGACAAATCAACGTAGCTCTACTCAAGGAAATAATATCATCAGCAGGAGAAAAGTAATATGTTTAGCTTGGGAGATAGTAATCGTTATTGGCTATATAGTGAGCCAACAGATATGCGAAAAAGTTTCTTCACTTTAAGTGGCTTAGTTACTAATAATATGGGAAAAGATCCCCTTTCGGGAGATGTTTATATATTTATAAATAGAAGCTGTAATAGGATCAAGTTGCTCCATATGGAGCCAGGAGGTTTAGTTATCTACTCAAAGATGCTAGATTGTGGCAGATTTCATTCTCCAAAAGGAGAGATAGCACATCAAATTACATGGCGAGATTTAGTAATAATGATAGAGGGTATCATAGAAAATCCGAGCATCAGACGTAAGCGATTAAAGGATATAAAATATAAATAAAGTTTTATTTTTAGATCTTAGAAAATGTAGTATTTATTAGGATAATCAGCTGTTTTTTAGTATCTTTGTTCTAAGATTTTAGGCATGAAAACAGTTAGTGAATCTGAATATAATGAGCTACTTCAGTTAAGGAAGGATAAGGAAAAGTGGGATCAAGAGAAAAACTCTTTAATATCGCAGTTAGAGTGGTTTCGTAAACAATTATTTGGGAAAAAGAGCGAGAAACATTTACCATTAGACTCATCATCACTTATGCCAAGCCTTTTTGGTGAAGAGTTAAGTTCCCAAGAGAAAGCTCAGATTCAAGAACAAGCTAAACAATTAGAGCATAAACTAACTAAAGTTATTACTATTGCTGGATCAAGAAAGAAGATTGACAAGATTGATATCAGTAAACTTGAAATAAAAGAGATTGTTCTAGAGCCATCGGATATAGATAGAGATAAGTATGTTCGTTTAGGAGAGGAGATCTCCGATAAGTTAGTCTATATTCCTTCAAAAGTATATGTGCAGCGCACCATACGCCCTAAGTATGTATTAAAATCACAATTACAAATAGAGAATCCTTTAGAGCAAACATTTAAGATTGCATCATTGCCAAATTCAGCACTAAAGAAATGTATGGCAGATAGCTCTTTATTAACAGAGATAATAATACAGAAATATTTATATCATCTTCCCTTTCATAGAATAATTCAAAAATTTAGAGATTCAGGTTTTATAATCAGTAATTCTACTATTGGAGATTGGTTTGCAGCTACCTGTGTAAAGATTCGTCCATTATATGATAAACTTAAAGAAGATATTCTCACTAGTGACTACATTCAAGTAGATGAAACTACATTACCGGTTATCAGTGATGAAAAGAATCGAGCTGTAAAGGGATATGTGTGGGTAGTAAGAAATGCAGTAGATGGGGATGTATTTTTTCATTATGCTAATGGCTCCCGATCACAAAGTACAGCAAAAGCTCTATTAGGAGAGTTTAGAGGAGCTATTCAAAGTGATGGATATAATGCATATGATCAGTTTGATAAAATGCCAGGTAAAATTACACTTGGCTGTATGGCACATGCCAGGCGTAAGTTTACAGAAGGGTTAGACGAGAATAGAAAGATAGCTACAGAAGCATTAGTTTTCTTTAGCAAGCTTTATGAAGTAGAGAAGGAAATAAGAGAAAACTCTCTATTAGACTACACCCAGATAAAGCAGATACGACAAGAAAAGTCATATCCAATATTAATAATGTTTGAGAAGTGGATGGTAGATAATTACATCAAGGTTCTTGACTCAAGCAGAATAGGTAGGGCTATCAATTATACATATTCACTTTTGCCCAAACTTAGTAGATATGTTCTTAATGGGAAATACAACATAGACAATAATTTAATTGAAAACACTATTAGGCCACTATGTATTGGTAGAAAAAATTATTTATTCTGTGGTAATGACCTAGCAGCAACTAGAGCATCTATTATTTACTCCCTCATTGGAAGTTGTAAAGCTGCAAACATTAATCCAACTCAATGGTTACAATACGTGCTAGATAATTTAGATAATTATCAAGAAAAAGATATTAAGCTTCTATTACCAAAATATTGGCAAAAAGAGCAGTAATTGAACAAAACTGTCAAAATTGAGCGATATCTGTCAATACGCTCAATTTCTATTAAAATCGGTCAATTCTTGCCAATTTTGATCGTTTTGCACAAAATCAAAAATTGATGTCATTTTTTTAAAAATTGTGAATTATTAACCTCTCAAAAAATAGCAACGTGGAATTTCGGAGGGATACTAAAATATGGCCTATTTCGGATAGTTACCCTTTTTCCTGAAACAGTATTTCAACACAGAGTTAAAGATCCTGAGGGCAAGGAGTTAGAGCCCGTGAGGCACGAACAAACGGAATGAACCTACCGGCAGCACATGGGTGCGGGTAGGCTAATATCAAAATTTTAGTATCTTACTTTGGGATTATCTACCTTTGAGTTGATTTAAAAATTCTTGAAGTGTTATTGTTGTTAACTTGAAGCCTTTTGCTTTTACTTGTAGACCATTATCTGAGGTTAAAAGGATAGGGTTTTCAGATTTGAATTTTAATGCAACTGTTAAAATTTGGTTATCTGTAGAATGCTTGTTAAAGTCAACTGGTAGTAAAGATATATCAGATATTTCCATTCTTAAATCTCGAGTGTCTAAATGACTGTTTATTGATTTTAACGCTTTCTGTACATTTTTTTTTCCTTCTATATCCAGTTTAGATTTTAAGTTATCTAGTTCATCAATAACTTTAGCTGATAAGATTACTGGATACTCTTTACTGATTTTGGATATAATCTCAGGGTAATCGACAAAGACGTTTGTGTCAATTATATAAAGATTATCCTTGTTTTTATTAATCTCCTTTTTAGGTCTTTCATACTTTGAAACATCAATCTTGCCTAACACTTTCAATCCTATACGTTTATCAGTGTATTGAGGAATGGATTGACTGTCTTTTGTGACAGCATTATCCAACAAATCATTTTGATTAATCGTTTCTGGCCACTCTTTGCTCTTATTTACTGTAGTAAGGTTTTTTTCAAATCTTGTAATTTCACCAGATATTGGATTTACAGTAAACGTAAATTCATTTCTAAGTGTGGAAAGATAGTTTCCCACTTCATTGGGAAGGTTAACAAAACGATCAAAATCCTGCTCTACTAAAATGAAAGTACTTTTTTTAGATCGACTTGTAGCCACATTAAATCTATTTAAATTAAATGAAAATGAACTTGATTTTGGTATTACATAAAGACAATAATCTACATCCAAACCTTGTACTCTATCTACTGATTCAATTAGGTAATCTCTTGAATTAGTCTTTGATTTTAAGTTCTGTTGTAAGTGAGTTAAGGTGTCAATATAGGGTGTTAATACTGCTATATCATTGCTTTTTAATTCTGTTAATTCGTTTAGAGCAATTATTAGAAACCGTATCATTTGATTTAAAACATCCCCTTCCTTATTTGAAAACTCAATTAAAGTTGGACCACCTTTGCAATGAGTAATTTTAGTTAGCTTTTCAAAGCTATTTATATCATTATCAAGATTAGCGTATAAAGATTTTGACTGGATTGTGTTATTATAGAAGCAATTGGTGTAAAATGTAGAACGCTCAGTAAGTCTTCGAGTTTCAGTCTTCCGGTTAAAGGAAAAATTTTCAGACTGACTTAATGTATTCATACCATTTATAAGAGTATCAATATTGGGAAATACTTTGTAATTTTTGTTGGTGACAATAGGTACAATTTGCTTAGGATCACCTACCACAATGACTTTCTTTCCAACTTTACAAGCTGCTGCAATGGTTGTTAAATATGCTTGAGACGCCTCTTCCACAATCACGTAATCATAAGATTGCTTTTGTTCTTTCCAAATTCTTGAAAACTGATAAAATGTTGTTAAGGTAAGGTGTCCTTTAGTTGGAAGCAGGTCTTTGGCATTTAATAGTTTCGGAAACTTTTTTCTCTCGTCTATAGAAATCGGAAGTTTTGAAACACGCTGATCATCAAAAAGTTTGTCAAAGAAATGTTTGTCACAAACTTCAACCGCTGCTTTATTTGTTAAAGCTGTAATTAGAACAGATTTATTAGATAATACTAACCGTGAAACAAGATCTGCAACCTGATGAGTTTTACCTGTTCCTGGCGGCCCTTGAAAAACATAAACTATTGATTTTTCAACCTCAGTAATTATTTGTTCAGCTATATCTATTTCTTCGGTGAGAAGCTTTGGATTTATATCAGCATTTAAAGCAAATTTAAAGCCCAAGATTTTTTCCCAGAGTTCATTTCCGTCTTCTTTAAAGCTCTCACTAAATTCTTTTAAATTCTGCAAATACTCAAAAGGTGGTATTGTTGGGCCAAAAGCTAATATTTGATTGAATTGCAGACTTTCAATAAATTCAGCATCCATTTCCCTAATTAGCATTGTTATCCAGCCTTCACGTTTTGACGGAATGTAGTCTACAATTTTTGTATCAGAGCGATTTCTATCCTTTAATAAATCTGAATATGTAAGATTTCCCCAACTCAAAGGTCGTTCTAAACCAGTCTGTAAAGTGAAACAGGTTAATTTTTGATCAAGACGAGGAGCATGGTATTGCTTTCCTGAAGGTATATCTACAAATACATTACCTCTTTTCTCATCAAAACCACGATATTGACCAACATAAATATCTCCGTTTTGAAATAAGGAAAGCCCAGTAGCATTAAATGTTTTTTTTACAGAGAACTCTAACTCTTTAAGTTCTTCTGCATAAAATTTTATTTGATTTTCTTTTATCACCATATTTTAAAACGTAAAATCTTCTCCGCCTACTGCACCATTTTCTTCTTTATTAAATTGATTTTTCTTTTTAAGCTTAGAAAATAAACTCTCTTTCATTTTCTTGCTAGTCACCAATATTAAATGTGATTCGGATTCTAAGGCATTAAATACACCGTCAATCTCGGATGTAAACTTATTGTTAGGAACCCTAAACAATACATTTTCTGCCAGTTCTTCTTCTAGCAATTCAAGCCTATTTTTAAATAATCGGGGACTATTACCTGGATAGATTACTATTAAGTAAATAAAGTCATCTTGCATCATATCCCAATGCTCTTTGTCCAAATACAATAATCCACCTTTTGCACTTCTTACAATACATTTTACTTGTTTGCCATCGGGATCAATAATATCAGTTAATGCAGCTCCTGCATTATTAACGTTAGAAACATCATATCCATTTTCGTCTAAAAAATATACAGCGTGTGTTTTTGCATTACCGCTTTCATGTTTTTGATCTTCCTCTGAAATACCTAACCTGTCTTGTAAGAGCCTATCAATATCTTCTTTATAATCGAATGAATCTTCATCAAGAAGTGAGTCATTTTGAAGAGTTTTATAGTGCCAATTCTTCAAATTGGCCAATATGTTTTCAGGAAAGCTGTTCGGTAAATTGTTTAATATATCTCCTTTTAATACTTTGGATATGTAGTATTTAATACCAATAGCCACTTTTAAGTCCTGAGTAAATGTGTTGATGATAATATTGTTAAAAGACCTCATATAAGGAATTTCGTCACTATCATAAATATAAATTTGGTAATCATTACTATATTCCCATTTTTTGTAAAATGGCTCTTCCCAAAGTTTAGATTTGGAGTCTAGGCTTTTTATATCAACGGATTCGACTAATTTAACATCTGAAATGTTTAGATAATCTGAAAGCCTACCAATACTTTCATCTATGCAATAGGCGTTGTTATAATTACTGCTAATTGATCTAAATATTGAATCTGCGAACTCACTTTGTGTATTGATTTTCAAAAGTTCATTTTCTACACTAACAGATTGAAGACTATATAATCTAATTCCTTCTGCATTTATTGATTTAATTAAAGGGATAGTAAGTTTAGTAATAGTATCATGTTTGAATCTAATGTAGTCATTTATTTGTTTTATTACAGAGATGTTTTGAGTTATAATATTGGGATTATAGTTAGCAAGCCAAAGAACTGAATTCCAAATAATCTGCATATTTCGTTTAGACTCTTCAAAATATCTAATCACTGAATTTTGGTCATATTCTGAAGCTACCATTGATTTTCTAAAATTTACAATAGCACTATCAGTTACATTATATCCAAATTGTGATATAAAGGCTAATCTTTTTACCTCATCTTTACTTATCCAAGCTTCAAGCCAATTTGGAATTCGTTCAGTTTCTATGGCAAAATTTTTATCGACACAATTATTGAGATTTAAATTTTGAAATGTAAAATCTGATATTTCAGAAAATGGTAACTCAATTATGGCATCCAAAAACTGGCCATAGGAATTATGGAGTTTTGTTTCATCTGCTTGTTTTATAAAATATTCATCAAATCGTTGTTTAGACCAGTTTCGATTTCCACCATACTTCTTGTCCAATAATTGAAATACCACCTGATAAACGGTATAATAGGCATTATTTTCTGATTCTATTTTAGTGTGAATTTCAGTTGGTGTTAAAGGGATTGTCTTAAAAATTAATTCTCGTAATCTCGCTTTCTGAGTTATAGATGTAAACGAATCCTTTACATTGTCCAGTACGTCTGATTCCCCTTGAAATTCTGTTAAGATATTGGAGAGCTTTAATACCTTTCTATCCTCTTTTATGCCAAATGAAACTCGGTCACTTATGGTGTAATTTGATAATGGATTACCATCAATAGAGGTTTTACTTCTGAGCAAATCAATTGTATTTTGAAACTCTGGCTCTATTACATTAATGCTATCAACATTTTTCAGTAAACGACTAATAATTAAATGTTCTGGGGTATCACCACCATAGTCGGAAGATGTTAAGAGTTTAAACTCCTTTAAATTAGTTACAAAACTTTGCAAGAGTTCTGATGAAACATTAGACGGAAGGTGTAATGCTAAATTTTGGTCATATTCTCCAGAATCAATTATTGCCTTTATTAATCTATCCCCTTGAAGTAAACCAATTGCTGAGCGATTTTCACTACATAAATTTTTATCCAATTCATTTAATAAAGAAGAAAGCTCTGTTCTCTTTTGAATATAAATTGATAAATCTTTATTCGAACCGTCAAAAATCTGTCTAGCTTCAATTTCTTCAATCTTATAATTATTATTGGTATTTTCAACAATTGTATAGTTTTTAAAAAAGTCTCCAAATCCACCATCATCTTCCATTCAATCTAATAGTGTATTTGCTACCATTATTTCAAGTTCTTTCACCTCTGACCAATCAATATCTGAGATGTTATCAGTTTTTATCGGGAATGCATCTATTAATGACCCACATTCTTGAACAGGGAGTGTCTTTAGGGCAGCCGTTTGAAAGACCGTCTTTATTATTTCAAATTTATCAGCTGATAAATCCTTAAAAGCTTTTGACCAATACACCTTATCAGACGTTTTAAATCTAACCTCATCATCTACATATAGCCAAGAAATGGAAGCCCATTGAGCACTAGAAATGTCTTCTGAATTATCAATCCAGCTGTACATAGCCTTTAAATCGCTCACATAAATATTAATGTTTTTTGTATCAAACTGCTGCGACCATTCCTCAAACAAATCTTCATTCAGAATAAATGATGTGAATATTTCATCTTTGGCTATTAACTGTTTTCTTAAATCATCTGGAAGGTTGTTAAACTCTTTCTCATTTACTCTAAATTTGGCTATACTATCCACCTCTAAATCCTCTTTACGACTTAATAAATGCAATATAGGACGGGGTTTATTGCTCTCGTCTATAAACAAATTTAATTCACCAAAGTATTTTGTTTCACCAATACCAACCATGAAGGCACTGTTTTGAAAGAAATCAATTAGTTTTAGTTTTGATGTGACTGTCAACTTATGAATATTGATATTTAAAGCTATGCGCTCGTAGGCAAAAGTTTTATCGTTTATATAGCCTTTGAAGCTATGCAGGTATTCTTTAATATTAGAGTATTTATCTAGATTTAGCTGGATGGTGTGATACCCTAATTCCCCAATGAGAGCAGCATATTGTAAAGTGTGCTCATTTATTATCCAAGCTTCTTTCTCATCAATTAATCTCTCTAATGAGAACAAAGCATTATTATGCATTATGAAAGGAATCTTGCCGAAATAATTAGGAATGTATTTTACGAGCTTATTTAGCCATTTTAATAGTTCTGGATTTTTATATAAGGCTCTTTGATAAATATTACTACCTAAGCTTTCACAAAGCTTTGGCGTCATTTGTTCAGCTAGTTTTTCTAAGTCGATGACCTCAACATTTAAGTAATCGTAGTCTTTTAAATATTTAGTATCAAGATTAGAATGGGGAAGTTTTTTTTCTGTATCAATAATGTCATAGAAAATTTCTTTACCAAACAATTCTATTAAACCTGAATCATCAATTATAGTATCTGACAAAAGTTGAAACTGATTGTTGTCATTAATTACAATTTTTATATTCTGAAGTTGCTTTAAATATTGTGAATTGTAGCTTTCAATAATTTGTGTAGCGGTATCGTCCTCAGGTAAAGGTTTTTTCAAGAGTAATGATAGATACGTACTGTTAGCTTCTTTATCTTTAAGAAAATCCTGAGCAAAATATGCCAAGGTTTCTACGTGTTTTTCAGCGACCTTAATCATTATGTATTTGTTCCAAAGATTGTCACCTTGAATACGCTGTCTATCTGATGAGGGTACAAAATCAGCATTAACTAAGAATGGAAGTTGAAAACGAGTATCTTCCATTGGTAAATATGTAAATAAACTCGAATATTTAGGGAGACCTTCTGCATATTCTTTCTCTGGAGAGATTTTATCATCAATCAATGAGATACCAAAAGATATTTCTGTTTCAGTAGCTGATGCGAGTTTAGGTGGTATTGTTTCAATTTCTATTCCTTCTAAATCTGTGAAATAATACGTTATTTCATTGTAATCATTGATTTTGGATTGTTTAAGTAAGCCAATGCCTAATTGTTCAAACGCTTCATCAGAAACCTCAATATTTTCAAATGTCTTTTTGGTATAATAGAAAACCTGATTTGGTTCAGCTCTTTTAGATTTAATAATTTCAATTACATTATCTGCATCATTCCTAAGAACCGTTACTCCATTTTTTGGAGACCTAAACTTTGAAGTATTTCTTAAAAAGAGTAGAAATTGTGGACGTTTGGTAATTTGATCAATCGCTGTTTTATAGTTCTCAATATTATTTTCCCCTAATTTCAATGCAAACTGAACAGGATTATTAAAATTGTTGAAATTACTGTCTGTAAATTCACTCGGTAAACTATTTTGCCATATTGGTATTACTTGCCAGGGAATATCTGTTGAGCCATTAAAACGTAATCTTTGATTACGGTATATTAATTTATCTTCATCTAAAAGCTCTGGATATTTTTGATAACGCTCTCTACTGAAATAAAATTTATCAAAATCTTCAAACAGAGGGGTGTTCCTTAAAAAAGCGAATTGATAACCTCCTGATTTTAACCAAACTTCAGTACTATCTGTAAACACGGATTTAAAACCGATTCCTTTGTAACCTGTTTTTTTACTGTCTCCTCGTTTTGTGCTTTCAGCAGCACTTGTAATAGCCTCAACGTCATCTTTGTTAAAAGGTGCCCCATCGTGCATCACAAAGAAATAATCCCCATTAATATCAATGTGAAATTCCACCTTTTCCTTGCCAGGTGCATCATCAGCATTTTGAAGCAATTCAAAAATCATTCGTTGTTTTGATGAATACATCCCTTTACCAATTTCACGCATAAGATTAGCAATCATCTTATTTGCTTCTGGATTATTTAACCTTTCAAACCGCAGGCGAATGTATTCTTGATAGGGGTTGTTTTCTAAAACCTCTATTGTATTTGGAATAGCACTTGGAAGTTTTCCTTTATTTTCAATAAAGGAGAATTGATAGTAACTACCTTGTTTTAACTCAAGATTAGGTGATACATATACTTTTTGTGATTCTCCTTGAAACATCAAAATTTCACCAGTTTCAGAAAACATAACATTTTCAAAGCAGGCAAAAGCTTCAGATGATTTGTTATACACTCCAGTGTATTTTACATCGTTGTCAAAATCTTGATTCTTTATTGAAAGGAGTTCTGCTTCTTTATTTTGATTTAAATCTGAAACGGATTTTATCTCTAAGGAAAATGGATTGTTCTTTCCCTTTGGGTTAACCGTATGCTCTAGTGTAACTTTATAGTAAGCTCCATCTGATAAAGCAGAACTGTCATCGTAATAAAATGAAACCCGTTTGTCTAAAACTTCCACACCATCAAAATCAGGGTAGTAAAGTTTCATTTTGCTTACAGGGTTCGTAAAATGATTAAAAAATCCAGCATTATTATTAACCCTCTTAAATGTGGCTATAAATGCTAAATCTTTTGATTTCCAGTGGCTTTTAAGTTTATCAATATAATTAATCATAATATTTTATAATGGAGCTTTAACATCAGAACATTCTACAAAAACCAAAGATTGTCTTTCCCATAAGGCGGAATGTGACTATTCTGGAGATATAGGGCCAGTTACAGTTTTCTTGCTTTGATGACAAAAGTGCATAAAAAAAATATATTATTATTTATTCTCTTAGAGATTTTTTTGATTTTATTTCTATTCTAAATGCTCCATTTACCAGTCTATCCATAATGGCATCAGCAATCGTACTTTCACCAATGATATCATACCACACTTTTACTGGTAGCTGAGAGCTTTTTATATCGTAAAATTAAAATATTCAATAATTAAACTGATAAGATAATTATTCCTTTCAATTATGTTTTCAGTCTTCCAACTATTTAGCCCTTTTAATTTATCATTTAGGAATAAACCATTTTTATAACCAACTGGATTACCTTCTTTATTAACCCTGTCTCTTTTTTTAGTGAAAGGCATATTACTTAATTGAGAATTATATCCAGTTAAAGTTAAATTTCCAATAGTGTGAACATATTTGTCTCTAATTTCTTTGGCTTCTTCTATATCACCACCAGCAATCATATCTAACCAGTCTTTAGTTATGTTCTCTCCTTGTGGTAATATATGTTCAATTGTCCAAATGTATTTATTACTACTATCCTTTGCCCACAAGTCAACAAAAATTTCTTTTGTCTTATTGTTAAGTTCTTCAAGTTTGCATAAAATAAACCTAGTTGCACCAACATTTTCTTCATATAAATTGCCATTTAATTTTTCTTTAAACAATGAATCAGAAGCAATTCTATGAGAAGATGTTAAGAATTCAACAATAGAGACTAAAGAGTATTCATTATTAATATGAATTTGTTTAATTAATTCAATAAAAATATTGTCTAAATCTCTTGTGGGTGGTGTGTCAGTAATGTTTCTACGGACAAAATACTTAACTAAAAAATCAATTAATTCTTTTTTTTGAGTTGGTGTTAGTTTAAATTTTTCAAATACGTAAAGAAGTAAAGCATATGATGCGGCACCTCCAATATTTAATAAATCATTAAGACTTTTTCTTACTTCACTAGTGTTAGCCTCATTATCAGGGACTATTAATTGATTGTAAATCTCTGAACTCTTGTATATTTGCTTAAAGAAACTTTTAGAATTGCGTTTTATTAGTGTGTCATATATCTCTATTAAATTTGAACGCAATGCTTTTGTTTTTCCTTTAACTTCAATAGATGTTTCATTTTTGTATGCATTGTAAAAATGTCTCAAAAACCTCTCTTGAACGTTATATTCATCAGTTAAATTGATTATTAAACTATTCCATTTTGTGAAATTTTCATCAATAGAACCTTGGTCATTTTTTTCTAATTCATTTAAAACGCTATTCTTTATTAAATCAATCGGGGAAAGTGGGACTCCTCTGTTATTCAAGGTTTCAAATAGTGTAAATGCATCTGAATGGTTGTTTACTTCAATTTTTACAATAATTGAAGAATTCAATTGTTTTAATAATTTTATTGAATTTACTAAATCATAGACTGGTTCTACAATTCCATTATTATAAGTTGTTTCTTCTAAACGACTTAAAAAAAATCTGTATGCTTTCGTAATTCTTCTTAAACCTGCATTTTTAATGCTTCCATTAGTTTCTATTAGGTTTAATTCCTTACCAATGATATTTTTGTAATCAGCCAAGTTTGAGCCAGAGATTGATGTTCGAAGTCTTAATGTTTTTTTGTCAGATTTTAAAATAATTCTATATTTCAAATTGATTAAGTCTGTATTGAAGTCTTCAATATCTGAATTATTACAATTAATCTTATTGTATTCTAATATTTTTGTTTTTATATGTTTGTATAATGCAGCAAATAGTAAACTAATTGTTGTCATTCTTTGTTGACCATCTATCAATTCTAAGTTGTCAATTTCTAAAGCATCAGTTTTATTATTTATACAAATAATTGACCCGAGAAAGTGTTCTGAATCATTATTTGAGATATCGTCGAAAAGTAACTCCCAATTTTGTCTACCCCATATGTATTCTCTTTGGTATTTTGGTACAAAGTATGATATATCTTTTTCAGGGTTAAATAGTTCAGAAATACTCCTAGCATTTGCTGTATTAATCATAACTTAAATTTTTATATTATTGTTAACTCCGTTAAGTCAATTTACGGTGGTCTGCTGGTCTTATAGCAAGAAAGCTAGCGTTTATTGGTACCAGTTTTATTTCCACCATCCTTCATTTTCCTTTTATCTTGCTATAATTGATTCATGACTATCCAGATCACTTGAATAAGCAAGTTTATAATTTTCCCATCCATTTTTTACATACTTATCACTAATACTAAACTCTCCAGTACCAATATCACAACCATTTAACCATTCACATTCTGATATTCTATAATCTCCTCAATTACATTTTTTTGTCAAGTTTATTTTGTAACTTTTCCAATGAAACCTAATATTTCGGCTCGTTTAAACTTTTCTTTTCCATCTTATCTGTCCTCGGTTAAAATACTGTTTGCCGCTATTACTGTCGAAAGGTCGTGAATTTTAATTTGGTCAAAATAGTCTGTTGTCGTTATGTCCTGAGCATAGGGTTTACCGAATATTATAACTGTCAAAACGTTGATACATACTTGTCTATGTTTTGTCTTCAAATAATTGATACCACATTGTTTATGTGTGAATATCATGTATTTACAACCACTAATTTATGAGGCTCAAAACACCTTTATGGTAGTTTATATTTTTCTGAAAAGAGTTCTAATAAATCAAAGTCATCGGCAGGGTTATTATTTTTGTAAAGACTAGTCATACTAGGGTAAAGTTATGATTTATATGCATTTCTGCCAAATATTTATGAAATATATTTTCTAGTTTTGTTTTTGTATTCATATTTCAAAAGATGCTTACTTGATCGAATTCATTCCCATGTTCAGCCATTCTATGAAAATACAGGCACGCAATGCAACTATAAAATCCCCAATTGTTTAATTATTGGATGAGAGTTTACTCTTCTTCTTGATTTACATTCTTATGATGAGATATTAGTAGTCGTTTATAGAATGTACTCCCTTTTTCATTGCCTACCCTATCTTTTTCTTAAGAATTATTATTATATTCTATTTATGCTAGAATTAATATAATATTTGACAAATTATGAGAATTAATATGTAAACTTATTATAGGATATAACAGATAGTTAGAGATAATTTTTGACTTATTTTAAGTATGTTTGATAATATGCTGACTGTCCAGTCAAATTAGAGAGTTCTATCTATTTTATAACAGTACCAATATATTCTCCAATCACGCGAAAGCTGTCGCCATCTTCATCAATAATAATTGGATTAAAATCTTTATTTAGGGGTTTTAAAATAATTTTTTCATGTTTCCAGTTACCATATTCATCAAAAGATTTTTCGCTTGAATACATTTTTATAGAATAACTTCCAACGTAATCTGCATCAAAATAGTTGCGATGCTCTGTTAATACAATTTTTCCTTGTCTTGTTCCTGCAGGATTTGCTCTAAATACACAATAATCTCCATCGTTGATTTTTGGCTCCATAGAATTTCCAACAGCTTGTACAATAAACATGTTTCTATTTAGTTTTCCTAATCCCTCTACTTTTAACCATCCCAGTTCATCAACAATCTCTCCTTCTCCAAAGTATCCACATGCTGCCTTAATAGAGTATAGAGGTAAAAAATCTATGAATTTAACGTCGTTGTTTACCTCTGGTTCAATACGTATTTCATTAGATTCTTCTTTATATTCAAGTTGAGATCTAAAATGTTCTTCAAGTGCTTTATCGCAAAAATACACATAACACCCTTTAATTCCTCTAGTCATAAGAGTTCTATAAGTGTTTTTGATTATAGCATCGGCATCTTGTCTAGCTTGTTCTCTATTTTTAGCCAATCTAGACTTAAATCCTTTTACAGATTGGTCATTATTTGATCTTTGTGTAACATCAGTAATTATTCGATTGTTTTCTAATCTCATATCTGGTCCTACAATAACACCAATATAATCTATCTCTAACCCTTGGCAAGTGTGAATACAGCCAATCTCCTCTACAGAGTTCTCTCCAATTATCCATAGGTTTTTATCTGAACTTAAATTCCAACGTTTTTTGAAGTTAAATTCGTCTATAACAATATCATAGTCAGAGCTGTTTTTTTTGCTTTTCCAGTCCCAGCAATATCCAGCAACTAATCTTGCTCGATTATTAATCTTATTTTTTTGTTTAATAGTCTCAAAAAGTTCATTTGGAGAAGAGAAGATCTTAAAATCATAGTCATCTTGAGATAATCTAATATTTGCAGTCTCTTTTATCTGTAATGTATTATCAAGCCAATTTAAGTACCCATCAGATCCGTTACATCTGAACTGAGAACTAAGCTTTAGCATATGAACATCTATGTTTTGTGCCTCTGCTATTTTTTTTATTGAGTTAATTGAACCGATATCTTTAATATGAATTCGTTGTCTATCATCAATGAAAAAAACAGAGAACTTAGCAGCATTTATAATCTCTAGAATCTGATTTTCACCAAGATTACTATAGAGCCCACTTTTCATATTGAGCCTATGAGCTTCATCAATAATTAATGCATCAAAAGTATTTTCTGGAGTATCAATAAAACTACCACTACCAACAAAGATATTATTTATGTAACTTTTTTTGAAACTACCAGTTAATTTTGCACTGTAAACATCTCTTGGTGCCGCATTTTTTGAAACGTATTGAGCAACTAGTCCCTCTTTTGTCAATTGCACAAGCAAATTAATAGCCACCACACTTTTTCCTGTTCCCGGGCCACCTTCAACAATAAGTACCTTTTTATTGTTAGCTTTTGATTCTCTTGCTATTTTTAATGCTGTTTCATATACAATTTTTTGATCATCAATAAGAACAAACTCTTGATTACCTTTGAGCATAGAAGAAAGAGAGTCGGCTAATTGTTTAGATGGACGTAATTTTCCTTTGTCAATTTGCCATATTATATCATCCTTAGGACCATATTTTATATGCTTTTTTATGAAATCTCTTAGTTCTTGAGTGTCAGATTGTAGGAATAGTGGCGCTTTTGATATATAATCGGAATAGCAAATATTGTTTATTATGTTGTCTGGGGAGTAGTTATGCAAATATGCACAAGGCCAAATGCCGATACTTTGTTCTCTTATTGTTTCATTATAATTTTCCAACATATATGCATATGACCATGCTTGGTATGATGGATGTGTTGTCTCCTTTTCTCCGTGCTGAAATCTTGTTACTACCACCCCTGACTTTGGTGATAGCTTAGCCTCTTTCCATTGCTTTAGTTCTACAATAATAATTTTACCAGAGTTGTTTTCATCTAAACCACAAATAATGAAATCTATTCGTTTAGAAGTTAATGGTATTTGGTACTCAATAGCAATTATAGAAGAATCAGGTATTTCATTATCTTCAATTACTTTGTACATGTGAATCATAGAGTTTTGCCAAGACATTTTCTCGTTAGGGGTAGTTCTCCTGCCTAAATGTGAGATAAAAGCATTATCTATATCATCAGCTATCGTTCCGTTAAAAACATCTTTAAGAAACCCTAATTTAGAAGAGTGATATACTATCATAAATCAGTATATTTTTTAGCTGTACCTTTTGATTTGTTAACGGGGTATTTTAATTCATTTTGAGCTATTTTAGACAACATTAGCTCTTTTATGTCTAGATTGTATTTGTCAGCAATAAGGAATGCATAATTTAAAATATCTGCTAATTCCTCTTTTACTTTTTTCATATCTACATCTTCTGATGATTTCCATAAATAAGCCTCATTTAATTCGGCAGCTTCTATTGATAATGCCAATGCCAAATCTTTACCATTATGAAACTGATCCCAATCTCGTAAATTAGTAAATTGAACTATTTTATCCATTATCTCTTTTATATCCGATTGATTTTCTGTTGTCATATAATATATCTAATTCTAGTAGTTACTTTCCTATACAAAACTTACTAAATATATTACCCAATATCTCTTCGGTATTGATCTCTCCAACAATAGAACCTATATGGTACATTGCTTCTCGTATGTCCTGAGATATCAGCTCAGTGGAGATATTCATATCCAGTCCTTGAGTTACTCGCTCCAATGACTCTTTTGCATCTTTAAGAGCCTGGTAGTGTCTAAGGTTGGTAACCATAGTAGAGTGGGGGTTATCCAAGTTTCCGCCTCTGCTATCAAAGATAGTCTTTTTCAGTTGCTCAATGCCAATCAACCCTTTTGCCGATATTGGAATTATGCCCTTAGGCTCAATTTTGTGCTCTTTGCACAAGCTCTCAATCTCTGCAACAAAATCTTCCACTATTTTTTTTGCATATCTGCTCTCAATAGGGTCGTTGATGGCGTCATAGGCAGTGCCATAAACAGTAGTAGGGGAGATGTTCTTCTCATACAATAGCTCCTCAATACGGTCTATCTTATTCACCAGAATAATAACCTGTTGGTTCTCTCTGTCAATTACTTGAGCCAATTGATTTACCCCCTGTTCAAACAGGTCAGCTCTCTCCGAATCTAGCATCAGTAGCACAATAGAGGCGCTCTTTATCTTCTCAAAACTCCTCTCAATACCAATAATCTCTATAGTCTCTTTGGTCTCTCTAATTCCGGCGGTATCAATAAACCTAAATCCCACACCATCTATATTCATAAAACCCTCAATGAAATCTCTTGTAGTTCCATGAATATCAGACACTATGGCTCTCTCTTCTTGTAATAGAATATTTAAAAGAGTACTCTTTCCAGTATTTGTAGCACCTGCTATTGCAACAGGTATCCCATTTTTTATAACATTTCCAAGTTTAAAAGAGTCTGCAAGGGAGCTAACATGTGCATAAACCCCATCTACAAGCTCTCTGAGCCTCTTTCTATCGGCAAACTCCACATCCTCTTCAGAGAAGTCGAGCTCCAGCTCCATCAAAGATACAACCTCTAGCAGAGCCTCTCTCATTTTGGATAGTTCGTTAGAAAAGCCTCCTTTCATCTGCATCAGTGCCACTCTGTGTGCCGATGCTGTCTCTGCCATAATTAGGTCTGCAACTGCCTCTGCTTGTGCCAGGTCCATTTTGCCATTTAAGAAAGATCTTTGAGAAAACTCTCCGGCCTTTGCAAGCTTTGCTCCGTTATTTAGTAGTAGAGATACTATCTCTTGTTGAATATAGTTAGATCCATGGCAGGAGATCTCAACCATATCCTCTCCAGTATATGAGTTTGGGCTTCTAAAAACAGATACAAGCACTTGGTCTATAACCCTATCACTATCCATCACTGTTCCGTAGCGCAAACTGTAGCTTTTAGTTTGGCCAAATAGTTCTCCTTTTATGGGTTTAAATATCTTATCTACAATCTGTATGGACTCTGGTCCACTAACTCTAATAACTGCTATTGCGCCTCTGCCTTCTACTGTGGAGAGTGCGCAGATGGTATCTATACTATTTACTGACATAATAACTCTATATTTATCTCTTCTCTAATAAAACAACATTCTCCAAGTGATGAGTGTGTGGAAACATATCCACTGGTTGAACCTTTGTTATTCTATAATTTTCGCTCATCAATGCAATATCTCTAGCCTGAGTTGCTGGGTTACAGCTTACATAAACAACTCTTTTTGGTGCTGCTTCCAAAATAACCTTAGCAACATCTGGGTGGATACCTGCTCTTGGAGGGTCTAGTATAATAACATCTGGTTTGCCTTGTTGTTCAACAAATTGGTTAGACAATATATCTTTCATATCTCCTGCAAAAAAGCTGCAGTTGTCAATTTTATTATCTTTTGCATTTACCTTTGCATCCTCTATTGCACTCTCTACATACTCAATACCAACAACTTTAGATGCCATTTTGGCTAAGAATAGGGCAATAGTACCAGTACCGGTATATAGGTCATATAAAACCTCATTACCAGTTAGTTGTGCAAACTCTCTAACCACACAATAGAGTCGGTAGGCCTGTTCTGAGTTGGTTTGATAAAACGATTGAGGGCCTATTCTAAATCTCAGCTCCTCCATCTGCTCAAATATGTATTTGTTTCCGTGGTAGTTAAAGCACTCTAAATCCGATATTGAGTCGTTACGTTTTGTATTAATTATCCAGTTTAAAGAGGTGATATTTGGGAACTTCTCTTTAAGAGCCTCTAGTAGTCTCTCTCTTTTCTCTTTATCCTCTTTTGCAAAAACAACAATTACCATTACCTCTGCTGTGGATGTTGTTCTTATAACCAGCGTTCTCAAAAAGCCTGTCTGCTCTCTTAAATCAAAAAATGTATAGTCATTATCAAGTGCAAACTCTCTAATAAAGAGTCTTATCTCATTGGAAGGTTCTGGTTGAAGGTAGCAGTGTTTAATATCCAAAACTTTGTCAAATAGCCCTGCAATATGAAAGCCCAAACCATATCTCTCTTTTTCCGATAGGTTATCTGCCTCACTCATAGATTCAATCCATCTTTTGCTAGAGAATGTGTACTCCAGTTTATTTCTGTAATATTGAGTCTTTTCCGATCCCATAATTGGCAGTGGTTGGTCAAACTCCAAATTGCCGATCCTTCTTAGCTGATCTATAACCTGTTGCTCCTTATTTTGGAGTTGTAAATGGTAGGGTAGTGGTTGCCATTTACATCCGCCACACACACCATAGTGGCTGCAAAAAGGCTCTATTCTTTGTGCAGATGGCTCAATTAACTCAGTAACAAAGCCCTCCATAAATCCTTTTCTTTTTTTGGTTATCTGTATATTTACAACATCTCCAGGAATTGCAAAAGGTACAAAAACCACCTTTCCGTTAACGTGTGCCAATGCTTTTCCTTCCGATGCTACAGCTTCTATTGTTATATTCTCTAATAACTCTTTATCTCGTCTACCCATTATTGATTATTTTATATTTTGCAAAATTAACCTTTTTCTATCTTATTCGTTATTATATTGCAATGTTTGGCTAAATTTGGAGCTTCATTTGATTTTTTAGAGTTTTTATAAATTAAACACAACTTATATTATGTTAAGTAGGTCTGATGAGGTACCCTTACCCGAGAGATTAAGACCAGAATCGTTAGAGCAATATATCGGACAGGAGCATCTGACCGGAGATGGTGCTATTCTTAGAAAGATGATAGACAATAATCGTATATCATCTTTTATTTTATGGGGTCCTCCTGGTGTTGGTAAAACTACTTTGGCCAAAATTGTTGCTAAATCTCTTAACAGACAATTTTACATTTTATCTGCTATAAACTCTGGAGTTAAAGATTTGCGTGAAATTATAGATAATGTTAGGTCCAACAGGCTTTTTATTAAATCCACACCAATTCTTTTTATAGATGAGATTCACAGATTTAGCAAATCTCAACAAGATGCACTTTTGGGAGCTGTAGAAGATGGTACCATCGTTCTTATAGGAGCTACAACAGAGAATCCCTCATTTGAGGTGATCTCTCCCCTTTTATCTAGATGTCAGGTATTTACTCTTAAATCTTTAGATTATAGTGCCTTAGATAAGATTTTAGATAGAGCTTTGAATAGTGACGATCATTTATCTAAGTTAAATATAGATATCTTAGAGAAAGAGGCTCTTTTTAGGTTCTCTGGTGGTGATGCTCGTAAGCTACTCAATATTTTAGATCTTATTATTAAGTCAAAAATTGATGATCATACTCCCCCATCTGTAGATAACGCTAATTTGGAGTCAAAGACAATTGTTATAGATAATGATATAGTTAAAAGTGTTCTAAACGATAATATTGCTATTTATGATAAGAATGGTGAGAATCATTACGATATAATATCTGCTTTTATTAAAAGTATTAGAGGTTCAGATCCAAATGGTGCTCTTTATTGGATGGCTAGGATGATAAATGGCGGTGAAGATCCAAAATTTATAGCTAGGCGTATGATAATTTTAGCTGCAGAGGACATTGGTTTGGCAAACCCAAATGCACTTCTTCTGGCAAACTCATGTTTTGATGCTGTTCATAAAATAGGTATGCCTGAATCTAGGATAATTCTCTCTCAGACAGTTATTTATTTGGCTACCTCTCCAAAGAGCAATTCGGCCTACTTGGCTATTGATGCTGCTTTAGAGGAGGTTAGAAACTCAGGAGATTTGCCGGTACCTCTTCATTTGAGAAATGCTCCAACAAAGTTGATGAAGGAGCTTAATTATGGGAAAGATTACAAATATTCGCACAACTATCAAGATAACTTCACGGAACAAGAATATTTACCACCTCAACTTACAGATTGTAAGTTCTATGTTCCAGGAAATAATAGCAAAGAGGAGGAGATCAAGATAAAAGTGCTTTCAAAATGGAAAAAATATAATTATTAATAGATTTTACTTAATTTTGCATTGTTATGAGTACAGGAAATTTAGATTTTTTAAATAGTAAAAATAGTAGAAATTTCTTTCTATTAGCAGGGCCTTGTGTGGTTGAAAATGAGGGTGTTACTAGAGAGATTGCGCAGCGTATCAAAGAGATTACAACCAAATTGTCTATACCTTTTGTTTTTAAGGCTTCATATAGGAAAGCTAACAGATCGAAAGCAGATTCATATACAGGTCCTGGTGATATACAAGGTCTTGAGATTCTTCAAAGAATTAAGGAGGATTTTAATTTACCTATTGTTACAGATATTCATAACCCATCGGAGGCTTCTCTTGCAGCTTCGTATGGTGTAGATATTTTACAGATTCCCGCTTTTCTTTCACGACAGACAGATCTTTTAGAGGCAGCGGCAGTAACAGGTAGGGTTGTAAATATAAAAAAGGGGCAATTTTTAGCACCTATATCCATGAAATTTGCAGCAGAAAAAGTTGTAAATAAAGGTAATAACAATGTTATGCTCACAGAGAGAGGTACTCAGTTTGGCTATTCCGATCTTATCGTAGATTTTAGATCTATTCCAGAGATGAAGAGCTTTGGGTTTCCTGTTGTTTTGGATGTAACTCATAGCCTTCAGCAACCAAATCAGAGTTCTGGTGTTACAGGAGGTAGGCCAGATCTTATCTCTACCATTGCAAAAGCTGGTATTGTAACAGGTGCCGATGGAATTTTTATTGAGACACACCCAGACCCATCGCAAGCTCTTTCCGATGGGGCAAATATGTTAAGGTTAAGTAATTTAGAGTCTTTACTAAAGACTCTTGTAGCTATAAAAAAGTTAGATATATATTAAGTAAGAACTAATTATAAGATTTTAGGTTATGATTATTAACACAGACTTTACAAAAAGACACGAGAAAGTGCCTGTAGATATTTTTGAAGATGCCGATGCGGCCAGTCTTTTGGTTGCCGAAGGTATTTCAGAAGTAATTAAAAAGAGAAGAAGAAAAAATCAGGCTTGTTTGCTTGGTTTAAGTGCTTCGTCTTCTGTTGTTCAAGTGTATGAAGAACTTGTTAAATTACATAAACAAAATGAGGTTTCTTTCAAGAACGTTCATATTTTTACTTTGGACGAGTATTGGCCTCTAAATAAAAAGGAGTTACAGAGTCATTACAGATTTCTTAAAGAGTATCTTTTTGATCATATAGATATTCCTGCAGAAAATATACATTGTTTAAATGGTGAGGTAGCTAAAGATAAGATTCACTCTTACTGTTCAGATTATGAGAAATTAATCTCAGATTTAGGTGGTTTGGATATTATGCTTATTGGAAATATGGGTTTCAACGAGCCCGGTTCTCATTATAACTCCAGAACCAGATTGATTACTCTCAACCACAACACAAGAGTTTCTTCGGCTTCAGAGTTTTTTGGCGTAGAGTATGTTCCGTTTCACGCATTAACAATGGGTATTGAGACAATCCTATCTGCAAGAAAGATATTTTTCTTAGCTTGGGGAGAAGGAAAAGCAGGAAGCGTCAGAAAACTGGTAGAGGGTCCTATAAACGATCAAGTACCAGCCTCTTATCTTCAAAATCATGATAATGTAGAGGTTATAATTGACTACCCTGCTGCATCTGAGTTAACAAGAATTAAGACTCCTTGGTTAACAGGGCCTTGTGAGTGGAACGATAAAATGATTAAAAAATCTGTTTTTTGGTTGTGTGATAAACTAAATAAGCCAATTTTAAAATTAACAGATAGAGACTATAACGATAATGGTATGAGTGACCTGATCACAGAAAAGGGTCCTGCAAGTAAGATAAATATCAAAGTATTTAACGATCTTCAGCATACTATTACTGGTTGGCCTGGTGGCAAGCCAAATGCCGATGATAGTACAAGACCAGAGAGAGCAAAGCCATTTCCAAAGAGAGTTATTATCTTCTCTCCTCACCCAGATGACGATGTTATCTCTATGGGAGGAACTCTTGCTAGACTTTCTGAGCATGGGCATGAGGTTCATTTGGCATACCAAGTTTCTGGTAATATTGCGGTATTCGATCACGATGCAATTAGATTCCTCGACTTCTTAAGAGATAGTTCTAAAATCTATTCATTAGATTCAGAAAAGACAAATACCATATATATGGATGCCTTAAAAGAGCTAGAATCTAAACATCCAGGTGAGCCAGATTCTATGAATATTAGGCATGTAAAAGGAGTAATTAGGAAAGGAGAGGCTAAAGCTGCTTGTAGATACCTTAAAATTCCTGAGAATAGAGTTCACTTTTTAGATCTTCCTTTTTATGAAACAGGTGGTGTTAAAAAGAATCCTCTATCAGAAAAAGATATTGAGATTGTTAAAAAGTTAATTATGGAGGTTAAGCCTCATCAAATATATGCTGCGGGAGATCTAAGTGACCCACATGGAACACATAGAGTTTGTCTTTTAGCTATTTTTGGTGCTCTTCAAGAGTTGAAAGATGAGAAGTGGATGAAAGATTGTAGAGTTTGGCTATATAGAGGAGCTTGGCAAGAGTGGGACGTTGCAGATGCCGATATGGCTGTTCCATTGAGCCCAGAGGAGGTAAATATTAAGAGAGAGGCTATTTTTAAACACCAATCTCAAAAAGATAGACCTCTGTTCCCTGGTTCTGATAAGCGTGAATTCTGGCAAAGAGCAGAAGAGAGAAATCACAATACAGCTGTGTTGTTTGATAAGTTGGGTATGGCAGAGTATCAGGCTATAGAGCTTTTTGTAAGACATAACATAGAGTAATCTAACTATCTATATTTAACTTATGAAAAACAATAAAAATCTAATCATTCCGATAGCTTTTATCGGAATGATGTTTTTTGCAATAGGTTTTGCATTGGGTATAAACTCATTTCTAATACCTGTTCTTAATAAAACATTAGAAATCTCTTCTGGTCAATCATATTTGATTTTGGCTGCTACATTCTCTACATTTATTATTTTTGGCTATCCAGCTTCAAGGACAATTGCTGCTATTGGTTATAAAAAAACTATGGCTCTCTCTTTTGTTCTTTTTGCGTTTGCCTTTTTACTCTTTATTCCATCGGCAAAATATGAGAGTTTTACTCTTTTTTTAGTGGCCTCATTTATGAGTGGAATAGGAAACACCTTTTTACAAGCATCTGTTAACCCATATATTACAATATTGGGTCCAATGGAGAGTGCTGCTAAGAGGATGTCTATAATGGGTATTTGCAATAAGTTGGCTTGGCCTGTATCTCCTATATTTTTGGCTTTTGTTATTGGAAAAAATACTGACGATACAGTTATATCAGATCTCTTTTTACCATTCTACATTATTATTGGGGTTTTTCTCCTTTTGGGAGTGATCTCTCTATTAGCTCCTCTTCCAGAGGTTAAGGCTGCAGGAGAAGATGAAGAGGAGGATACTACAGATAGCGGTAAATCTATCTTCGATTTTCCACATCTTTTGCTGGGTGCGTTAGCTCTCTTCTTTTATGTTGGAGTTGAGACTGTTGCTCTTGGTACTTTAGTAGATTATGCTTCGTGGCTGGGTTTACCAAATGCATCCTCTTATGCATTAATATCTCCTATTGGAATGGTGGTTGGGTATATTTGTGGTATTCTTTTTATTCCTAAATATATATCTCAATCCAATGCTCTAATAATCTGCTCTATACTTGGAATAGTTGGCTCAATTTTGGTTGTGTTAACTCCTCCAGATTTATCTATATGGTTTATAGCTCTTGTTGCATTAGGTTGTTCATTAATGTGGCCAGCACTTTGGCCTTTGGCTATATCAGATTTAGGTAAATTCACAAAAACTGGCTCCTCATTTTTAGTAATGGCAATTGCCGGAGGGGCTGTAATTCCTGTAATATACGGATTTACTAAAGATGTTGTTGGTGCTCAAAGTTCATACTGGATAGCTCCACCTCTTTTCATTTATATTCTTTACTACGGACTTAAGGGTCATAAGATACGTAAAGCTCGATAAATAAATTAGAAAGGATAACCTACGCCAAATTGTATGGCGTAGGTGTTCTTTTTAAACCAATCTTTTGGTCCAATCCACTGTTTTAAATGTGGTTCTCTTAATACCATTCCAAGATCTAATCTAAGAATAACAAACTCCAAGTTAAGTCTTGTTCCAACACCCCAGTTGCAGGCAATGCTCTTATAAAAATCCTTAATTTTAAAGAGACCTCCCTCTCTGCCTATCTCACTTTTTAAAGTCCATATATTGCCAATATCTGCAAAGAGTGCTCCTTCCATTCTCCAGAAAAGTTTAAACCTATATTCGCTATTTATCTCTAGCTTTAAGTCTCCAGTCTGGTTTGGTATAGAGAAAGTAGAGTCAATAGCAGATGATCCTGGTCCTAAAGATCTAGCCTGCCACCCTCTCATACTATTTGCCCCACCAGCATAAAATAGCTTCTCAAAAGGTAGTACATTTGAGTTACCATAGGCATATCCAACCCCAATATTTACTCTGTTGGCCCACGATTGAGATGGTGATATTACTTTTGTGTATCCTAGAGTTAAATCTGTTCTAAAATATTGTGCATATGGAGTATTCCAAATTAATCGAGCTCCAGTGGTATCCCGACTCAGAGAGGAGTTAAAAAGGGATATTAAATTTCCAGCAAGATCATTTGCCAGTCTAATATAGAAAAAACTCTTTTTAGGTATGGCAGATGCATCTGTTGTATAATAAATTATGCTACCCATACCCAAATCAAAGTGATTTCTGTATGAATATTTAAGGAATGGGTCTTTTAGACTTTCATAAAATCCAGGGTTAAGATTATATAGTTTTATTATGTTTAACTGTAATGGATTTATAGTGTAAAATAGACGCTCTCCCATTCTCCATGTATAACCATAATTTAACGAGATTAGGTTTCTAGTAAATTCTGGTCTATCTTGGTAGCTGTACCTTATGTTTATATCTGTTCTGGGTACATAGTGTTTAAACCTTGAGTCTTTTGCAAAAAGAAATGTTGGTAAAGAGAGCCCAGTTGATATTCCAAACTCTGTAGATTTAGTGGGGTCATTTATCTTAAATTGAAAATTACCCATAAATCCTAAGCTAAACCACTCCCCTCCTTTAAATAGATTTTTATGATAGTAAGAGATTGCTGGAGAGATACCATAAAGATCATTAGAGTTGCTAGAAGCTTCTAAGTTAATTTTATATCCTTGACTTTTAGAGGGAGTTAGTCTGATCTGACAATCAACTTGTTTATATCCATCTTCTGTATCTTCTCCAATTACTTGGTCAAATTGAAGATTAACGCCAGAAAAAAACCGTAAGGCCACTAGCCTATCATATGATATTGTTGCGGTACGTTCGCTATACAGATCTCCTCTTTTTATTAGGTTCATTTTATCTATAACAGATGTTCTTATTGTTCTATCTCCTCTGCTTAGTAGTGTGAAATTTTTATGATTTAGGGTATCATACTCTACATCGGATTGAGAAAAAAGAATAGAGGGGTCGTGATCTGGATATATGGTTATATCTCTTATCTTATATTTGTTATGTTCTCTAGCATCTGCTGGAGATTCGTTACGGGTGTAATTTTTAATCTTTATATATAAGTTTGCTTTACCTCCAAAACTAATAGTATCGGCCTCAAAGAAGAAAAAATTATTGCTAAATGAGTAAAAGCCATTATTGCGGAGTATGGCAGTGATTCTATTACTCTCTCTTTCTAATGAGTTTTCTGACAATATACTACCTTTTCTTATTACGCTTCTGTGAATGTGGTTTTTAACTATACTATCAATAACGGGATTATCTATTTTGTAACTTATACTGTCTATAATAAACGATTTGCCAGGGTTAACAATATAGAAGACTCTGCTTTTTTTATTTGAGATAACAATACTGTCTCTAACCTGATTATTATAAAAACCTAATGAGGTCAGCCTATTGTCTATATTTGTAATTGAGCGTTTTACTAAAAATGTGTCAAGAATAACAGGCGGTTGGCCGATCCTTTTGAAAAGCCGATATATTCCGCGATCTCTCTCCCCTCCCCAATTGTATATAGATACAAAAGGATTCCAGCCAGGAATTAGTGAGCTATTTGGGTGTTGTCTAATAAATGGAGCTAACTCAGATGATTTTAGAGCTCTATTTTCTACAATGATTTTGTTTTCTATAAGATGACTCTCTCCTGGAGGTACTGTCTTTACAGTGCTACAAGAGCTATATGCTGTGATTAGCAGGATGGCAATTATGTATTTAAGTTTCATTAACCACTTATTTTGAGCAAAAATACAAAATATCTTAAAAAGATAGGGTATTTGTAATAAAATACAAAATATTGAAATATCTTTGCAAAAAATAGATGTAACTTATTTACATTGTATAAAAATGGATGAACTAACTTACTTACATTATTAAGATGAAGAATAAATACATAGATTTGGTTGAGCAATCTTTTGACTTTCCTCAAGATGAATTTAGAGTAGAAGATGGCGAATTATATTTTCACGATATTCCAATCATGGATATAATTGAGCAATATGGCACTCCACTAAAAATAACATATTTACCAAAAATTTCTTCTCAGATTCAGAGAGCTAAGAGGATGTTTAATGTTGCAATGGCAAAGGTAGATTATAACGCAGATTATAACTATTGTTATTGTACAAAGAGTTCACACTTCTCTTTTGTCTTAGAAGAGGCTTTAAAGAATGATATTCATATAGAGACTTCATCGGCATTTGATCTTAATCTTATTGGGTCACTTCACGAGAAGGGGGTAATTGATAATAATCTATATATTATTTGTAATGGATTCAAAAAGCCATTGTATATAGAGAATATTGCTAATTTAATAAATAGTGGTTGGAAGAATACCATTCCTGTATTAGATAATATGCAGGAGTTTGAGGAGTTAAATGATGCAATAACAGAGAGTTGTAAAATTGGAATTAGAATTGCGGCAGAGGAGGAGCCAAAATTTGAGTTCTATACCTCTCGTTTAGGTATTCGTTATAGCGATATCATTCCATTCTATGAGAATAAAATTAAGCAGAATAAAAAATTCTCTCTTAAGATGCTCCATTTTTTCATAAATACTGGTATTAGAGATAATGCATACTATTGGAATGAGTTATCTAAATGTGTATCTGTATATTGCGATCTTAAGAATATTTGTCCGGAGTTAGACTCATTAAATATAGGAGGCGGTTTCCCAATTAAAAATTCATTGGCTTTCGATTACGATTATGAGTATATGGCAGAAGAGGTTATTGCTCAAATTAAGAGCATCTGTTCTCAGAGAGGTGTACAAGAGCCAAATATTTTTACCGAGTTTGGTAGTTTTACTGTTGGTGAGAGTGGTGCTGTAATTTATCAGGTTTTAGACCAGAAACAACAGAATGATAGAGAGCGTTGGTATATGGTGGATAGCTCTTTTATGACCACATTGCCAGATACTTGGGGTATTAAACAAAGGTTTATCTTATTGCCGATTAATAAATGGAATAGTGAATACCAAAGAGTCTTTCTGGGAGGTTTAACGTGCGATAGTCAAGATTACTATAATGCAGAGGCGCATGCAAATGCTGTCTTTTTGCCGACTTTAAATAGTCCATCAGTTGATGAGGAGGAGCAAGAGCCTCTCTATATCGGCTTTTTCCATACAGGTGCTTATCAAGAGTCTGTTGGAGGGTATGGTGGAATTCAGCACTGTTTACAACCAGCACCAAAACATATCACTATTGATGTAGATGAAAATGGCGATTATGTTACAAGGTTATTCAGTAAAGAGCAGACATATAAATCTATGCTAAAAATACTTGGATATTAGTATCAATATCTGATTTGATAAATATGTCTATATCAAAATCTCAGATTAAGCTTATTAGATCTCTGAATTCCAAAAAATTTAGAGATCTAAATAATCTATTTGTTGTAGAGGGAGATAAACTACTTCAAGAGGCGATAGATTCTGGATGGGAGATAGATTCAGTTTATAGAAAAGAGGATATTGGAGAGGAGTTAATGTCAAAAATTACTCATTTATCTTCTCCTTCTCCAGTTTTGGCTGTAGTAAAGCAGAGAGAGTTTCTGATAGACTCCACACCAAGCAAGTCTGAGCTTTTTCTTGTATTAGATTCTGTTAGAGATCCAGGTAATTTGGGAACTATTATTAGAATTGCAGATTGGTTTGGTATAAAACAAATTATATGCTCATTAGATTCTGTAGATCTATATAATAGTAAAGTGGTTCAATCTTCTATGGGCGCTATTTTTAGAGTACCGGTTATTTATACAGATATTCACAACTTTATTAAGGCCTATCCATATAAAGATAGTATTTATGGAACTTTTTTAGATGGCCAGAGTATTTACTCAGAGAGTCTCTCAGATGGGGGCATAATTATTATGGGTAGTGAATCGTTTGGAATATCACAGAGTGTAGAGAGTCTAGTAAAAAAGAGACTCAACATTCCCTCTTTTGCAATTAGTAATGGAGGTAGTGAGTCTCTAAATGTTGCTGTGGCCACAGCTATAGTATGTTCGGAGTTTAGAAGATTACAGATTCCCCTGTCTAACGCTCTCAAATAGAACAACAGCCGCTGCAGCAGATACGTTCAACGAACCGATCTCTCCCATCATTGGGATTTTTACCATTTGATCGGAAATAGCCAACGCAGATTTTGATACTCCCTTATCTTCCGAACCCATTATAATTGCGGTTGGTTTAGAAAAGTCAATATTGTATATTGTATCATCTGCTTTTTCTGTACACGATACAATCTGAACATCATGATCTTTTAAGAAGTATAGAGCCTCTCTAATATTTCCAACTCTACATACGGGAATTTTCATCAATGCTCCTGCCGATGTTTTAATGGAATCGGCATTAATTGTAGCACTCCCTTTTGATGGTAGGATAATTGCCGATACTCCAGAGCATTCAGCAGATCTTGCAATCGCACCAAAATTTCTAACATCGCTAACTCCATCTAAAATAAGAAAAAGTGGAGACTCTCTCTTGGCGTTTTTGATGGTTATAATTTGATCTAATGAAAAATATTCAACAGAAGAGATATATGCAATTGCTCCTTGATGGTTTGATTTGGTTACTTTATTTAGTTTTTCATATGGAACAAATTGTGTTCTAATGTCCATAGCTTGAAGTCTTTCTAAAAGGAGTCTAAACTGATGGCCCTCTAAGCCCTGTTTAAACATCACTTTTTCTATTTTTTTTCCGCTCTCTATAGCTTCGAATATTGGTTGTATACCAAATATATATTTTTCATTTTCCATATTATCTCTATTTATTTTTTTCTTTTTATACTCTATGTTTTACTTAAATTTTCCCACTCAGTCATAAGTGTGTCAATCTCTTTTTTGATTTTGTCGTAATCCTCTACTAATTTAGTTATTTTATCGACATCGGACTCATTAGATAATTTTTCTTCTATGCTCTCCTTTAATATCTCTAGTTGGTATATCTTCTCCTCACATTTATTAATTTTGTTTTGAATCTTTTTTTGCTCTTTTTCTCTCTCTTTTTGTTGTTGATACTCAAGCTTAGAACTATTTTGAGAATTAGAGGTAATAGAGTTTGTAAACTCCTCTTTTTTTGTTGGTGATTGTAGCTGATCTAAACTATCTATTTTTTTAGATGCTAAAAATGAATCTAATCCTCCCAAGTGCTCTTTTACCTTTCTATCTTTGAATTCATATATTTTTGTTACCAAACCGTCTAAAAAATCTCTGTCGTGAGAAACCAGAACAATTGTACCACTATAATTGATTAGTGCTTGCTTTAAAATCTCCTTAGATTTTATATCCATGTGATTTGTTGGCTCATCTAGAATAAGAAGATTATAAGGTTTTAGGAGAAGTTTTGCCATGGCCAATCGAGCTCTCTCTCCCCCACTTAAAACTTCTACTTTTTTATCTATGTCCTCTCCAGAGAAAAGAAAGGATCCTAGAATATCTCTAAGCTTTGTGCGTACGTCGCCAACAGCTATTTTATCTAAAGTATCAAAAACAGTATCGGCCTTGTTTAGTATGTCTTCTTGGTTTTGAGCAAAGTATCCAGCTAAAACATTATGTCCGAGTTCAATAGAACCTTTGGTTGGGGTTAACTCACTATTTATTAGTCTAACAAAAGTGGTTTTACCTTGACCATTTTTACCTAAAAGTGCAATCTTCTCTCCTCTTTCAATAGTAAGATCTATAGAGTCAAGAACACAATCAGGACCACCATATGAGAAGGTTAGGTTTTTTGATTTTACGACTATATTACCAGATCTTGGAGCGGTAGGAAATTTAAGGTTTAGAGAGGAGTTATCTTCTTGCTCTATTTCTATAACATCTATCTTCTCTAGCTGCTTTATTCTTGATTGGACTTGATTAGATTTTGTGGCTTTGTATCTAAAACGTTCAATAAAGTCTTCTGTCTTTTCAATTAATTTACGTTGGTTTTGGTAGGCTGCTCTCTGTTGTTCAATTCTCTCTTTTCTTAATATTAAGTATTGCGAATATGGGACTTTATAGTCATTTATTTTTCCTAAGACAATCTCTACTGTTCTATTGGTGATTGAATCTAAAAATCTTCTATCGTGAGAAATTAGAACCACAGACCCTTTAAAAGTTACTAGGTAGGACTCTAGCCATGAGATAGACTCAATATCCAGATGGTTTGTTGGTTCATCAAGAAGAAGTATGTCTGGTTTTGTTAATAGAATTTTAGCTAACTCTATTCTCATATTCCAACCTTGACTAAATTCTCTACGATTTCTATTGAAATCTTCTCTAGAAAAACCAAGCCCAAGCAGAACTCTATCGATATTTGACCTAGGGTTATCGGCCATTAAAATGTTATACTTATCGGTCAGATCATTAAGCTGTATAACAATATTGTTATACTCATTGGAGTCATAATCTGTTCTAATATGTAGTTGATTTGTTATGTGGTTTATCTGGGCTTCGATCTCTTTAATTGTATTAAAAACAGATTCTACAGCCTCAATGACAGTAGTCTCTTTGCAGAACTCCATCTCTTGAGGTAGGTAGCCAATTTTAATGTTAGATGGAATTTGAACATCTCCCTCCGATGGAGAGATTATCCCGTTTATTATTTTTAAAAGTGTTGTTTTTCCAGATCCGTTTCTACCAGTTAGGCCAATTTTTTCACCAGAACTAATGTGAAAATTTACATTGTCAAATAGAGAGACGCCACCAAAAGATATAGAGAGATTATTAATCGAAATCACGGCAAATTAATATGCTAAATTCATATAATAGATAGAGAGGTGTTCCCACAATAAAGAGTGTAAAGGCATCTCCTGTTGGTGTGATAATGGCAGCTATTATTATTAAGGTTATAAAAGCATGTTTTCTATATTTCTTAAGCATGCTTTTGCTAACTATATTTAATCTAGATAAAATTAAAGCTAATGCGGGTAATTCAAATACTACTCCCATTATCAATATTAACCATGTAAACATGGATATATATGATTTAAGAGAAATTTGATTTACAACCCACTCACTCACTTGATAAGTTCCAAGGAATCTTACTGTGAGAGGGAAGACAAAGAAATATCCAACAAGAACACCAATAAAAAATAGAATCGATGCAAATCCAAATGCTTTCTGAACACTTTTTCTCTCGTGATCGTATAGTCCAGGCTTTACAAATAACCATAATTGATATAGTATATATGGTATAGAGAGAATAAATGCGATTGATAATGAAACGCTTACATGTGTGAAAAATTGAGATGCTAACTCTATATTAATTAGGTCTAGTTTAAAATCGGAGGGGGCCATTTGTGGAATATTCAAAAATCTAGATAAACTAGTAAACCATTTGAATAGAATAAAATCTGAGTCTATTGGAGCAAATATTATAGTATCAAAAACAAAAGATTTGTTGAAGAATACTACAATCCCCAATATAAACAAAACCACTGCCGAACGGAAAAGTAAACCTCTCAATTCGTCTAGATGATCCCAGAATGTCATCTCGTCTTTCAAACCAGTACTATTTATTGTCTTCTTTTTTAGAGTCTTGAGAAGAGTCACTTATCTCATCTTCAATTCCCTTCATTCCATCTTTAAAGCTTTTTACACCTTTTCCAATTCCTTTCATTAGCTCAGGAATTTTTTTACCACCAAATAATAGAAGTACAAGAAATGCAATAATTACAATTTCTGATGCACCTAATGTTCCAAAAAGTAAAAGAGTTTTCATTATAATTTAACGTTTTATTTAAAATAAGGGGCAAAAAGATCCGATATAAATGCTGGAACTCGAGTTGGCCTTCTGTTTTCTGCATGAATAAAGCCCAAAGTTACACTTCCTGTGCATATAATATCACCATTTGTATTATAAATTGTGCTATCAATTTTGATTTTTACCTTAGGCATCTCATTTACAGTACTTACAATTTTGAGGGTATCTCCTCTTGTTGCAGGCATTTTGTAATGACACTCAACTGAGACTACAGGCATCATAATTCCCATCTGCTCTATTTTGCATATTGGAAGGCCAAGATCAACTAGAGCTTGGTGTCTAGCACACTCAAAATATCTAATGTAATTTGAGTGGTGAACAATACCCATCAAGTCTGTTTCGTAATATCTTACTTCTAGATATGTCTCGGATCTATACATTTCTATCTTTTTTTAAGTAGCTCCTCTTTAATTTGAGAAAGGTTAGCTATTTTACTCTCTGAATCAGATTTTTTCTTCATCTCCAGATCAATTACCTGTTTTGGAGCGTTGGAGATAAACTTCTCATTAGATAGTTTTTTATCTATCGAATTCAGGAAGTTTGTTAAATGGGTAATTTCTGAATCAATTTTTGCGATCTCTTGCTCTATATCAATCATTCCTGCAAGTGGTACAAAAAACTCTGTAGTGTTTACTAAGAATGAGCTGCCACTCTCCTCTTTTTCTAAGTTCTCTAAGAGATCTATTTTAGAGATATTTGCCATTTTATAAATAACAGGTAATAGTGCTATATTTATTTGGCCTTTGTAGTATAGCTCTAGCTCCTCTTTTGGAGAGATGTTCTTACTTTGTCTAATATTTCTGATCTCTACAATAGCTCCTCTTATAAGGTTAAAATCGGCAAGTAAAACGGTATCTATCTCCTCTTCTACTGTTGGAGAGTTTGCAATCATTATACTATCTCCATCTCTTCTCTCCTCTAGATTGCTCCATAGCTCTTCTGTTATAAAAGGCATGAATGGATGCAATAGCTTTAATAATTTATCAAAAATTCTAAGTGTAGATGAGTATGTATTTGAATCTATGCCTTTGCCAAATGATGGTTTAATTATCTCTAAATACCATGCGCAGAAGTCGTCCCAGAATAGTTTATATGTGGTCATCAATGCGTCTGATAGTCTAAATTTGTCAAAATGGTCTTCAATAGTATTTATTGATGAGTTTAGAAGAGATTCAAACCACTTAACTGCCTCTTTGGACTCTGCTGGTTGTTCTGCATTAGCATCTACTTGCCATCCTCTAACTAATCTGTATGCGTTCCAAATTTTATTTGAGAAGTTTCTACCTTGTTCAACTTGGCTTTGATCAAAGAGAATGTCGTTTCCTGCACTGCTACAAAGAAGCATTCCCACTCTAACACCATCGGCACCAAACTCTTCTATTAGATTTAATGGGTCAGGAGAGTTTCCTAGAGATTTTGACATTTTTCTTCCAAGTTTATCTCTCACTATTCCAGTTAAATAAACGTTTTTAAATGGAACATCATTGCAAAATTCATGACCTGCCATTATCATTCTTGCAACCCAGAAAAATAGAATTTCGGGTGCAGTTACTAAATCGTTTGTAGGATAGTAATATGATAGATCTCTGTTTGGTTTTGCATCTTTATTGCCTGGTACATTTGTGTCAAATACAGAGATTGGCCATAACCATGATGAGAACCAGGTATCTAATACATCTGGGTCTTGTGTGAGTTGCTCTTTTGTAATATTTGAGTCTTTAGTTTTTGCAATTTCTAAGGCCTCATCTATATTACTTGCAACAATATAAGTTCCATCGGCAAGGTACCATGCAGGTATCTGTTGGCCCCACCAAAGTTGTCTGGAGATACACCAATCTTTGACATTCTCCATCCAGTGTCTATATGTGTTTTTATATTTTTCTGGGATTAGCTTTATTGTGTCGTTCATTACATACTCCAAAGCTGGTTCTGCAGCCTCTTTCATCTTCAAAAACCATTGTAGAGATAGTTTGGGTTCTATAACTGCATTTGTTCTCTCTGAGTAGCCAACTTGAGATTTGTAGCCCTCCTCTTTTATAAAATTGCCAGACTCTTTTAACATCTCAACAATTTTATCTCTTGCAATGAATCTATCTTCTCCTATTAGTATCTCTGCTTTTGAGTTTAGCTTACCAAAATCATCTAAAATGTCAATTACTGGCAAATTGTGTCTAATACCAATTTCGTAGTCGTTAATGTCATGAGCAGGAGTTATTTTTAGACATCCAGTACCAAACTCCATGTCTACATATTCATCTTCAATTATTGGAATCTCGCGATTAATAAGTGGGATTAAAACTTTTTTACCTTTTAAAGAGTGATATCTACTATCTGCAGGGTTAACACAAATTGCGGTATCGGCCATAATGGTCTCTGGCCTTGTGGTTGCAATTGTTACATATTCAGATTTGTTATCACTTACGTAATACTTAATATAGTATAATTTAGACTGGGTCTCTTTATGAATAACCTCTTCGTCGCTAACAGCTGTTTGGCCGATAGGATCCCAGTTTACCATCCTTATACCTCTGTATATCCACCCTTTTTTATAATAGTGTACAAAAGTATTAATAACAGCTTGACTTAGATCTGGATCCATAGTAAATTTGGTTCTCTCCCAATCGCATGAAGCTCCTAGCTTTTTTAATTGTTCTAAAATAATTCCTCCATGTTTCTCTTTCCATTCCCATGCGTGTTCTAAAAACTGTTCTCTTGTTAGAGAGGATTTATCTATGCCCTCTTTTTTAAGTTTCTCTACAACCTTGGCTTCGGTTGCAATTGAGGCGTGATCTGTTCCTGGAACCCAGCATGCATTCTTACCTTTCATTCTGGCTCTTCTGACCAATACATCCTGAATAGTATTGTTTAACATATGACCCATATGTAAAACACCAGTAACATTTGGAGGAGGTATGACAATTGTATAGGGCTCTTTTTCATTAGGTTCTGAGTGAAAAAAGCGATTGTCTAACCAATACTTATACCATTTTGCTTCTATTTGAGCAGGAGTGTATTTTGCAGAAATTTCCATAAATTGCGTTAATATTCTAAATTTACTAAGCTACAAAGTTAATCAAATTTAAAATATAGGTGCCAAAATTTGTAATTAAGAAAAAATCCTATCTTTGCGTTTATGTATTAAAAAGTAGATATTATGGATCTAGATAAAGAGCTAAATATAGAGCTAAGGGACGATGTTGCTCAAGGGTCTTATTCAAATTTGGCAATAATTACTCACTCTAGCAGTGAATTTATTTTAGATTTTATACGTATGATGCCTGGAGTTCCCAAGGCTCAAGTTACTAATAGAATCATAATGAATCCAGAGCATATTAAAAGATTTTATATGGCTCTTAAAGATAATCTCTTAAAATATGAGTCTCAGTTTGGAGAGATAGAGATTCACAATTCACAACCAAACAAAGTACCCATAAACTTTGGCAATAGTTCTGCTGAAGCTTAAATTACCATTAACTATATGAATAAAAATTTCAAGATTGTAGTATTGGCCAAACAGGTGCCTGATACTAGGAATGTTGGCAAAAATGCAATGAAAGAAGACGGTACTGTTAACAGAGCCGCCCTTCCTGCTATTTTTAATCCAGAGGATATGAACGCCTTGGAACAAGCCTTGAGAATTAAGGATAAATATCCTGGTTCAGAGGTGCTGTTACTAACTATGGGTCCCCCTCGTGCTGCTGAGATAATCAGAGAGGGTTACTACAGAGGTGCAGACGGAGGTGTTTTACTCACAGACAGAAAGTTTGCGGGTGCCGATACATTAGCAACCTCATATGCATTATCTATGGCTATTAAAAAAATTAATCCAGACATAATTATTGCTGGAAGACAAGCAATTGATGGAGATACTGCTCAAGTAGGCCCTCAAGTTGCCGAAAAATTGTCTCTTCCTCAAATTACTTATGCAGAGGATGTTATTTCTATCGAAGATGGCAAGATTACAGTAAAGAGAAGGCTAGAAAGAGGTGTAGAGACAGTAAAGTCACCAATTCCTGTTGTGATTACAGTTCATGCTACTGCTCCAGATTGCAGACCAAGAAATGCTAAACAACTAATGAGATTTAAACATGCTAAGACCCAAACAGAGGAGATGGATAATGAGCATAACTCATATTTGCCAATTCACTCTCTTGAGTCTTTGAGAATACCAGAATGGGGAGTTGCCGATGTTGGTGGTGACGAGATACAATATGGTCTATCTGGTTCACCAACAAAAGTAAAGAAGATAGAGAATATTGTTTTTCAGGCTAAAGAGTCAAAAAGACTAACATCTAGTTTTGAAGATATTGACATGTTAATGAGTGAATTAATTTCGTCACACACTATTGGATAACCCATAATTGACAAAAAATGAATAATATAATTATATATATAGAGACAGAGGGCGGAAAAATAGCTGATGTAAGTCTTGAGCTATTAACAAAAGGAAGGGTTTTAGCTCAAAAACTCTCTTGTGGTTTAGAGGCCCTATTGATAGGATCAAACGTATCTAATCTAGTGCCAGAGCTTTATCAATATGGTGCATCAAAAGTGCATTTAGCAGAAGATACAAGTTTGGAGCACTACCTAACTTTGCCATATTCGGCAATAGCATTAGATCTTTTTGCAAAGGAGCAACCTCAAATAGCTCTTTTTGGAGCAACAAGCGTAGGAAGAGATTTAGCACCAAGAGTTTCTAGTGCTTTAAAGAGTGGATTAACAGCTGATTGTACCTCTTTAGAAATTGGAGATCACAAAGAGGCTAAATCTGGCAAAGAGTACAAAGATCTTCTTTATCAGATAAGACCAGCATTTGGTGGAAACATTATTGCTACTATTATTAACCCAGATTGCAGGCCTCAAATGGCAACTGTTAGAGAGGGAGTAATGAAAAAAGAGGAGCTATCTACTCCTGTTGAGGGTTCAATAAACACAATAGATGTTAAATCTATTTTGAAGCCTGAGGATTTAATTGTAGAGATTTTAGAGCGTCATATAGAGGAGAGAAAAATCGATATCAAAGGATCTTCTGTAATTGTTGCAGGTGGTTTTGGTGTTGGTTCAAAAGAGAATTTTAATCTTTTATACGATTTAGCAAATGTTCTAGGAGCACAAGTTGGTGCATCTAGAGCAGCAGTTGATGCTGGATTTGCAGAGCCTGCAAGACAAATTGGTCAAACTGGAGTTACAGTTAGACCAAAACTTTATATAGCAGTAGGTATTTCTGGTCAAATTCAACATACTGCAGGTATGGACCAGTCTGCTATGATCATATCAATAAATAGTGATCCAAATGCTCCAATTCATCAGCTTGCCGACTACTCTATTGTTGGTGACTTGAATGAAATTATACCTAGAATGATAAAATCCTACAAACTTAACAGTAAATAGTATGGCTAATTTTTATACAGATAATAAAGATCTTAAATTTCAATATAACCACCCTATGATGTCTAAAATTGTTAGACTAAAGGAGTTGGATTTTAAAGATGCCGGCAATTTTGACTATGCCCCTTGTACAGTAGAGGATGCTATCGACTCTTATGATAAGGTAATGGAGATAATGGGAGAGATTTGTGGAAACACAATAGCCCCTAATGCCGAGGAGGTTGATAAATTGGGACCTCTTCATAAAAATGGTAGAGTAACTTATGCTCCTGGTACACAAGAAAATCAAGATGTATTAACTCAGGCAGGCCTATATGGAATGTCTCTTCCAAGACAGTATGGTGGACTAAATTTCTCTATGGTTCCTTATGTTATGGCTGCAGAAATTGTTGCTAGAGCAGATGCAGGTTTTGCTAATATTTGGGGTCTTCAAGATTGTGCCGAAACTATTCATGAGTTTGGTTCAGAAGAGATAAAGGATGAGTTCTTGCCAAGAATTAATTTGGGTGATACTTGTTCTATGGATTTAACTGAGCCAGATGCAGGTAGTGATTTACAGGCTGTTATGCTAAGAGCTACATATAACGAAGCAGATGGTTTATGGTATCTTAATGGTGTAAAGAGATTTATTACTAATGGAGATGCTCAAATCAAACTTGTATTAGCAAGATCAGAGGAGAATACTACTGACGGTAGAGGACTATCTTATTTTGTACATGATCAAGCTTGGGGCGGTGTTACGGTTAGAAGAATTGAGAATAAGTTGGGTATTAAAGGTTCTCCAACATGTGAACTAGTATTCTCAAATGCTCCTGCAAAACTTGTTGGAGAGAGAAGAATGGGTCTTATTAAGTATGTGATGTCTCTTATGAATGGAGCAAGATTGGGTGTTGGTGCTCAATCTGTGGGAATATCAGAGGCTGCTTATAGAGAGGCTGTTAAATATGCAAATGAGAGAGTACAGTTTGGAAAACCAATTATTCAATTTCCAGCTGTATATGAGATGTTAGCTATTATTAAAGCTAAACTTCAAGCTTCTCGTGCATTGCTTTATGAAACAACAAGATATGTAGATTTATATAAGGCTTACGGGTTTATTTCAGAGGAGAGAAAACTTACTCCAGAAGAGAGAAGTGAATCTAAGAAGTATCAAAAAGTTGCGGATATGTTGACTCCAATGCTTAAGATGATGTCTTCTGAGTACTGTAACCAAAATACTTATGACTCTTTGCAGATTCACGGAGGTTCTGGTTTTATGAAAGACTACCCTATTGAGCGTTTATACAGAGATGCCAGAATTACAACAATATACGAGGGAACATCTCAACTACAGGTTGTAGCGGCACAAAGGTATGTAACAAATGGTGGTTATCTCTCTCTTATCAAAGAGTATGAGCAAATGCCTGTAAAATCAGATTTTGAGCCATTAAAGAGAATCTTAGTTGAAATGACTGAGCAGTTTGAAAAGGCTTGTGGTTTCCTTGTAGGAAAAGAGAGCGATTATATTGATTTTCATGCTAGAAGGTTGGTAGAGATGGCATCTCATATTGTTATGTCATATTTGCTATTAATCGATGCACAACAAGATGACTCATTTTTGAACTCGGCACAGATATATATTAATAAATCTAAAGCTTGGAATCAAGAGAGATTTGACTATGTTAAAGATTTTTCTCCATGTCAACTATCTTCATATTTAGCAATTAAAGATGAGGTTATCTCTGTAGATTAACACCTTAAATAGATGATTATAATGTAAAAAGAGGGAGTCTGATACTAGACTTCCTCTTCTTCTTTTTGGATTTTACAAATAAACCTATTTAATATCTATAAACTTGATAGGTTTTGGTTTAGCCTCCTCTTTTTTAGGAATATTAATTATCAATATTCCATCTTGATATTTAGCATTAATTTTTTCGGTATCTACGCTATTTGGTAGAGAGAATGATCTGCAAAAAGATTGATAGCTGAACTCTCTTCTAGTGTAATTATCTTCTTGCTTGCTCTCTTCTGTCTTCTTCTCTGATGAGATATTAAGAACACCTTGGTTTAATTCAATTTTAAAATCGTTTTTATCCATTCCTGGTGCTGCCATCTCTAGTTCAAACGACTCTTCATTCTCTTTAATATTTACAGATGGAAGAGTTGTGTTAGTATTTGAATAATTTCTTAAAGCCATATCATTCCAGGAGTTATTGAAAAAATCATTAAGTAGATTAGTCCAAACTGGAAAGTGCTCATCTCTACGAATTAGTTTCATAATTACCTCCTATTTTTAATTTGTTAAACAAAATGTTTTACCATCTATAATTCAAAATAGATACCACACAATAAATAAGTCCAAAATATGACATTTTGTCATGAAATTTAATTTAGAAAAGCATTATATTTGTCAAAATTATGATGAATGATAATAAAGGATAATATATTTAAAGCGCACGTAGATAGAGAACTAGAGTTGCCATTATCAAGCTCTTTAATAAAAGCTGGCTTCCCCTCACCTGCCGATGATTTTGTAGATCTTAAATTAGATTTAAATAGAGAGTTAATTAAAAATCCATCGGCAACTTTTTTTGCAAGAGTAAGTGGTAGTAGTATGATTGGAGATGGTGTTAATGATGGCGATCTTTTATTGATAGATCGCTCAATAGAGCCCAACTGTGGTTCTATGGCTGTCTGTTTTTTAGATGGAGAATTTACATTAAAAAGAGTTGATAAAAGAGGTGATAAGATATTTTTGGTTCCATCTAACAAGGATTTTAATGAGATTGAGGTTAATCAAGAAGATCAATTTATTATTTGGGGTGTTGTTAAGTATATAATTAAAAAGGTCTGATTTTATATTTTAATTAGTGTTGTTAAATATTAGTTTTTAAATAATTAATTTGAGTATGTTTGTTTTTAGGGGTAGAGTTTCTTTGATATTGCTTATTATATATATAGCATCTGTTCTGTTTTTGTCTCTATATTCGTTTGAGAATACCCAAGTAGACTTGCCTAAATATTTTTTGGGTATCCCTATAGATAAAATCATTCATTTTATAATGTATTTGCCACTTCCCGTTTTAATATGGTCTGTGTTAGTAGATTTTTACCCGTCGTTATATAATAAAAATATCGCATTAATAATCTCTTTATTTGCCTCTATTTTTATATCTACCTCAACAGAAGTACTGCAAAATACTACGGAGTTTAGACAGTTTGAATATTTAGATTTAATTGCAAATTATTTGGGTGTAATAGTTGGGTTGTTCTCAATATCTATAATAAAAAAATTAATATTTTATGTTCGCTCTTGCAGATTGTAACAATTTTTATGTGAGCTGTGAACGGATTTTTAATCCCTCTTTAAATGGTGTGCCTGTTATTGTTCTTAGTAATAATGATGGGTGTGTTATTTCTAGATCTAATGAAGCTAAGAGTCTGGGAATAAAAATGGGAGAGCCTTTATTTAAAGTAAAAGATAAAGTAGATAGGTACAATATAAAGGTGTTCTCTTCCAATTTTGAGTTATACGGAGATATCTCCTATAGAATTATGGAGAGGATCAGAGATCTGGCTCCCTCTATAGAGGTCTATTCTATTGATGAGGCTTTTTTAGACCTTTCTGGTATAGGTGTAGATAAAATTGAGACATTAATCAAAGATATAAACTACAAGATAAGAAAAGAGATAGGCATTCCTTTAAGTATAGGTGTATCTAATACAAAAACATTATCAAAAGTTGCAGCTGGGTTATGTAAACGATATCCAAAATTAAAGGGTTGTTGTGTAATGCATAAAGAAGATGATATAAAAAAGGTTTTGTCAAATTGTAAAGTCTCTGATATTTGGGGTATTGGACGCTCTTATTTAAACCATTTGAATATGCATGGTATATATAATGCGCTTCAATTTGCCAATTCAAATGGAAATTGGGTAAAAAAGAGTATGACCATAGTTGGTTATAAAATTTGGCAAGAGATAAATGGTTCTCCTCAATATAATATAGAGGAGGATGTTAGAGATAAACAGGAGATATGTACTAGCAGAACATTTAGTAAAGAGATTGTAGATATAGAGCCACTGTCTATTGCAATATCAAATTTTGCAGACTCGTGTGCAAAGAAACTTAGAGATCAATCCTCTGTAGCCTCTTGCCTTACCGTTTTTTTATTAACAAATAGGTTTGATAGCAATTATTCTAAAACGGTATACACCTTTTGTTTTGATACGCCAACAGATAGTTCGGTACAGCTTAATAAAGCAGCACAATCTATATTAAGAAAGATATATAGTAGTGATAGGCTCTATAAAAAAGCGGGTGTTGTTGTAAGTAAAATAGAGAAAAGAGAGTCTGTAGTTCCATCTCTTTTTTGTGATTATGATATTAATAAAGATCACTCTTTAATGAAAGTCATAGATAGCATGAACAATAAGTATGGTAGAGGTGCAATTATGTGTGCTAGTTCTTTAAATGAGGGGGTTGAGCTTTATTCTAGGTCTAGTTTATCTCCCAAGTATACAACATGTTGGAATGATATAATTAAAGTGAAAATTTAATTATTTTATATCCAAACTCACCTATGGTTAGTTCTATTTTATTATTTGTTGAGAGGAATACTTCATCTTCTATTTGCTCAATTAGATCTAATGTTTTATAAATTTTATTAGGAGCTATATTAAAGTATTCAAATAGATGATATGGTATATTTAGCTTAATATCAAAAGATAAGTTAGAAAAATTCACAACAATTAGGATCATCTCATTGTTATATTTACGAGCAAAAGTATATAGTCTGCTATTATCATAGTCTGTACTAAAAGGGTTTACATATTGTAAATCGAACTTACCTCCCTTAACAATAGATTCGTGAGAAGAAGCAATATTCAGAATTTTCCGATATAACTCTCTTATTTGAGTCTCTTTATATTCACTAGTTATCCACTCTCTGACTGTTTTTACCGACCAATAATCAAAAATAGATGTCCTTCCATCAACTTTACTATATCCTTCGCAATCCATTCCTCTTTCTCCAAGTTCTTGGCCAAAGTATAACATGTAAGGAGCTTTGTTTAACATTATTGCAGTAATTAATGCAGGTAATGCTTTAATAGGATTTTTTGCAAAAAAATCTGAAGCTACTCTTACTTCGTCGTGATTTTCTAGAAAATTCAACATTCTATCCTCAATATCACCAATTGACTGCCACTGTTGAGTAATAAGATGTGCCCCACTTTCATTTATAACTATCTCCTTTAACGTATCGTAAAGGCCAACCTTATCGTATAGTAAATCAAATTTTCCATTATATAAATAGTCTCTATAGAGCTCTTTTTTGTAAATTTCAGCTATAAATATAATCTCTTTTGGGTTACTCTTTTTGATGTCACATATCAACCAATTCCAAAATTCTATTGGTACCATCTCTGCCATATCACATCTAAAACCATCCACACCCATAGATATCCAGAATTTGCATATATCATTCATCTTTAGCCAAGTGTCTGGAATTGGGTTGAAATATCGTTGATTGTTATTAAAAATATCTATCCCATAATTTAGCTTAACAGTTTCGTACCAATCATAAATTGAGGGACTATTGCTTAAACAATCATTTCCAGTAACTTTTGCAGGAAACTCTTTATATGACCATTCGTTGCTATTTATATGGTCTGGAGAGATAAACTCCTTATTAGTGATATAGTAGAAATTATTACTAGGTTTAAATTGAATTGTTGAGTCATCGTCTTGTCCAAAGTCTTTGATTCCATTTGGTTTTGCATCGGAGCAATAATCACGAGAAACATGATTTGGAACAAAATCTATAATTACTTTTATATCAATATTATGACATCTTTTAATTAAATCTTTGAATTCGGTAACTCTCTTTTCAATATCATTAGCCAATGCTGGTACAATATCGTAGTAGTCTGTTATTGCATATGGAGAGCCGGCGATCCCTTTGACTATAGATTTGTTATTTGCTTTTATTCCATAATTACTATAGTCTGTCTGAGTTGCATGTTCGATTACTCCAGTAAACCAAATATGACTACACCCAAGTTCTTTTATCTTAAGTAGCACATCTGTAGTTATATCATCTAATTTACCGCAACCATTAATATCAATAGAAGAATTGGGAATACAACTTGTATTTGTATTCCCAAATAATCTAGGTATTAGCTGATATATTATTACCTTATTCAATAATATGATATTTTAATAATCAATTAGATCTACCAATTTAAGATTGTTCTAAAGTCGTACTCCTCTGGATTTGGAATATATTTAGAAGCTTCCGAATAATCTGCAGGTGTTATGTATTGCATAATATTCTCTATAATTGCTTGTACTCTATCTGATTCAAGGCTTACCAATCTTGGAGGTATTTTCCCTGTTTTTGGGTCTTGTATATCATGAAGATATAATGGATCTACTTTTCCAAGATGATCTATATAAACCATACAACCGGTATTTCCTTTTTGGAATAGTTGATATACTCCAATTCCAAGTTCAGTACAATATACTAAATCATAAGCACTTGGGTACTGACATCTCAATTCATACCCCAACTCAACAGGTCTACATTTTGTGGTCAATCCAAGTTGCTTAATTCTCTTCTCAACAAGTTCATTGAAAATGTGAGCCTTTGATACTTTACCTAGCTCTGGGTGTCCATGATCGTCATATGAGAACACTACACCAGAATTGCTTAACTCCTCTTCACTTAATTCGTGGAAAACACCTTCAGAGATCATTACTGCTCCGTAGTTTACTCCTTGAATAGATCGTTTGATTATTGATGAAACACATAGTTTTACAATTTTATCAATTGTAATCTTTGTTTTGTTAAACATCTCAGGAATCACAATCATTGGATAGTGAGCAGCAGATCCAATACCAAAAGCAAGGTGACCAGCAGATCTTCCCATTGCACAAACAATAAACCAGTTATTGCTTGTTCTTGCATCTTCATAAATGGTGGTTGCCAATCTTGCTCCCTCTGACTTAGCCGATTCATAACCAAATGTTGGTCTTTGCATCGGTAGCGGAAGATCGTTGTCTATTGTTTTAGGAACGTGGATATTAGAGATAGTATGATTGTGCTCAACTAAAAATTTAGCCACTCTATTTGCGGTAGATGCGGTATCGTCACCTCCAATAGTTACTAAAAGTTGAATATTGTTAGATTTGAAGAACTCTAAATTAAAATTGCACTCAAAATCATGATCAGATGGCTTATATCTGCTCATAACCAAAAAAGATCCACCTCTGTTAAAAATGGCATCTGCCATTAAGAAGTCAAATTCAACATAATTAGGACTCTCAGAAAAAAGAGCCTTATATCCACCATGTAGCCCCAATACACGATATCCATTGGCCATAAATGTTTTAGCAATACTGCCCACTACTGTGTTCATTCCTGGAGCTGGGCCTCCTCCTGTTAAAATTACGATTGATTTTTTCATCTTATTTTAAATTGAACTGCAAAGGTAATAATATTTAAAAAAAATGTAAATTTGTGAGATCAATTATGAAAATAACAAAGAAACAAGCAAAAGAGAGAATCTCCTTTTTAAGAGAGGAGATAAAGCAGCATAATAAGAATTATTATGTTGATAATAAGCCAGTAATAACAGATTTTGAATATGATGTTTTATTAGATGAGCTTAAATTTTTAGAGAATAAATTTCCAGAATTTTTTTGTGAAGATTCTCCTACATTAACAATTGGAAGTGATTTGCAATTTGTAAATAATTCTGACAATTTAAAAGTTATTGAGCATAAATATCCAATGTTATCATTGAGTAATACTTATGATAAGGGCTCTTTATATTCTTTTAATGAAAGGATTATAAAAGAAGTTGGGGTAGATTTTAAATATGTTTGTGAACTTAAGATAGATGGTGTTGCAATCTCATTGAGTTATAAGGATGGTAAGTTAGTTAGAGCATTAACTCGTGGAGATGGAGTTAAGGGAGAGGATGTAACTAATAATGTTTTAACTATAAGTGGATTTCCTAGAGAATTGCCCAAATACTCTACTGTAAAAGATTTTGAGATTAGAGGTGAGATCTTTATGAGTTTTTCTGTTTTTGACGCAATTAATAAAGTAAGGGAGATTAATAATGAATCACTATTTGCTAATCCTAGAAATGCTGCATCTGGTTCATTAAAATTATTAGATTCATCAAAGGTTAAAGAGAGGTCTCTTAATGTCTTTTTTTATAGTGTTTTAGATCATGATAATAGTTTTACTAATCACTCAGAGTCTCTTTTTTGGATGAGAGAAATGGGTTTTAGTGTTTGGGATGGTTTTACAATTTGTAATAATATAAATGAGGTAATAGATTTTTTAGATAAGTGGGATATTTCTAGAAAAACACTTGATTTTCCTACAGATGGTGTGGTAATTAAGGTTGACAATTATATTTTACAAAAGCAACTTGGCTTTACATCAAAGTCTCCAAAATGGGCTACTGCTTATAAGTTTAAAGCAGACCAGGTCTCAACAAAACTAATCTCAATTGATTATCAGGTTGGAAGAACTGGAGCAGTAACACCTGTTGCAAATTTAGAGCCAGTTACCCTTTCTGGATCTGAGGTTAAAAGAGCCTCTTTACACAATAAGGATCAAATGGATCTATTAGATATTAGGCTAGGAGATTACGTGTTTGTAGAAAAAGGAGGAGAGATTATTCCAAAAATTGTTGGTGTCGATTACCAGAAAAGAGATTATTCATGTTCAATCCCAATTTTTCCTATTTATTGTCCAGACTGTGCTACTGCTCTTGTTAAAGATGATGATGAGTCTAAACACTATTGTCCAAATATTGTTGGTTGTCCCACTCAGATTAAATCTAGATTATTACATTTTGCATCAAAAAAATGTATGAATATTCTTATTGGAGAAGCCACAATAGAAGAGATGTTTAGTTTGGGTCTTTTAAAAGATATTTCCGATTTTTACTATTTAAATAAAGATAATTTATCTCTTGTCAGTAGATGGAAAGAGCTGTCGATCAATAATTTTCTAAATAGTGTAGAAGAGTCAAAAAAGAAAGAGTTTAATTCTGTTCTTTTTGCATTAGGTATTAGACATATAGGAGAAGTTGCTGCCAAAAACATAGCTAATCACTTTATTAGTATAGATAATATAATCAATAGTTCTATAGAAGAGATAGTTATGGTTGATGATGTGGGAGAGATTATGGCAAGATCTTTAAGAGATTTTCTAGATAATAAAGACAATATAGAGTTAATTAACAGATTAAAAGAAGCAGGGCTATCGTTTAGCATAAACAGTGTAAATAATAGATCTAATATTTTATCTGGAGAATCATATGTTATTACAGGAGTTTTTGATATCTCAAGAGAGGATCTTAAATCTCTAATTGAGAGCCACTCTGGAAAAGTTACATCATCTGTCTCTTCAAAGTGTTCTGCAGTTATAGCTGGTCAATCTCCAGGAGAGTCTAAAATTTTAAAAGCTAATAACCTGAATATTCCCATATTATCTAAAGAGGATTTATTTAATAAAATAAAAATTAATGGTTAACTTTACACGTTATTTATAATTATAATTAGAGATTATGAAACATATTCAAATTAAAGAGAGAGTTTATTATATTGGTGCAAATGATAGAAAAAAGAGTCTGTTTGAAAATAATTGGCCATTGCCAAATGGTGTTGCATACAACTCATATCTTATTAAAGATCAAAAAAATGTATTGATTGATACTCTGGAATTTGGTGCAAAGGACGATTATATAGAAAATATAAAAGCAATACTTGAGGGAGAGCAATTGGACTATCTGGTTGTCAATCATATGGAACCAGATCACTCTAGTATGGTTGGTTTTATTATCAAGGAGTTTCCAAATATTAAAGTTGTTGCTAATAGTAAGGCTTTTAAGATGTTGGAAGCATATTTTGGCCTAGATAATAGTCAGATACATGAGGTTAAAGATGGTGATGTTTTAGAGATAGGATATCATAAACTAAATTTTGTTTTAACTCCATGGGTTCATTGGCCAGAAACAATGATGACATATGATTCAACAGATAAGATTTTATTTTCATGTGATGCATTTGGTTCTTTTGGAACATTAGATGGAGGAATTTTTGATGATGAGATAAATTTTCAGTTCTATGAAGACGAAATGAGAAGGTATTACTCTAATATTGTAGGTAAATACAGTAATATGGTTCAAAAAGCCTTTGCAAAGTTAGAGGGTGTAGATATCTCTGTTATTTGCCCATCTCACGGTCCGGTATGGAGGACCAACCCATCTCTGCCCATCTCTTTATATGATAAATGGAGCAAGCATGAGTCAGAAGAGGGTGTTGTAATTGCTTTTGCCTCGATGTATGGTAATACAGAAAAAATGGCCGATTATCTAGCTAGACTAATAGCTGAAAGAGGTGTTAAAAATATTAGAATTTTTGATGTGTCCAAAACACATGTTTCATTTATTATTAATGAGATATGGAAATACAAAGGTGTTATATTAGGTTCTAGTGCATATAATGCAGGGATGCATCCAATGATGCAGCATCTATGTCACGAACTAGAGGGTTTAAATCCTAAAAATAAGAATTATGCCCTTTTTGGCTCATATAGTTGGAGCGGCGGTGGAGTTAAGAGTTTGATCTCTTTTGCCGATAAGATGACTTGGAATAAGGTTGCTGAGCCTTTTGAGATTATGGGTGTCCCTGATTCATCTAAGATGGGTGGATTATCGGAGATTGCAGATAATATTTTATAATATTTTAATTTTAGAGAGTATGTTAGAAGTAGGAGTTAAAAATAGAGTAGAAAAAATTGTTGGAAAGAGCGATACTGCATCTCACTATGGATCTGGATTATTAGAGGTTTTTGCAACTCCAGCAATGATAGCTTTAATGGAGCAATCGGCACACTTATTAGCTAAAAAATATTTGCCAGATAATGAAGATACTGTTGGCATTGAGGTAAGTATAAAGCATATAAAGGCAACGCCTATTGGGGCTAGCGTTTATTCAGAAGCTGAGCTGATTAATATTGATGGGAAAAAGTTGACTTTTAGAGTTACTGCTTTCGATCAATCTGGTGAGATTGGAAATGGAACACATATAAGATATATTATCAACCCTTCTAAATTCATGGATAAATTGTCTTGAGAAGATATGATGAGATAAAACACACCTATCAAAGAGTTTTAAAGTTTCTATTAAATGATATTTGGCACCTAGATTTATCGGAACTCGGTATAATGCGTGCTAGGTTAATTAGATACTTAAAAGTTCTTATTATTACTGTAAGAGGTTTTGCAAGAGATAAAATAGCTCTTCAAGCAGCCTCTCTCAGTTTTTTCTCTGCAATGTCAGTTGTCCCAATTATAACCTTAGTTTTTGTGATAACTAATGGCTTTGGACTAGAGGAGAAGTTGAGAGATGTCATTTTTAAAAGCTTTGAGGGCAATAAGGAGATTGTTGAGAAAATAATTGATATTTCTGGGAACATAATAAAAACAAGTCAAAATGGTTTTTTTGGTGCGATAAGTTTTATCTTTTTATTATGGACTATTGTTTGGCTTATGCTAAGTGTTGAGAGGTCGTTTAATGAAATTTGGAGAGTGTCATCTGCAAGAGCATTGGGGAAGAGGGTTGCATACTATTTTGCCCTTTTATTGGGCTCGCCTATGGTAATCATTATTTTCTTAACCTTGTCATTTTACTACTCTAATGCACTATATCAATTTGGAGTTAATATAGATAAGTATTTTCCTATTACCTCTTTATTTTCTTGGATAATTGCATATTGTATTGTTGTTTTGGTTTTTACAATTATGTATAAATATATACCAAATACAAAAGTTAAGCTATCGGCTGCTTTTAATAGTGCTCTTATTTTGGCATTTGCCTTTATTGTTGTCCAATTTTTATATTTAGAGACACAGATAATGGTGGTTGGATTAAACGCAATTTATGGAGTATTTGCCGCCATACCACTCTTTTTGATATGGATGAATATTAGTTGGACTTTAATTCTTTTTGGTGCCGAACTATCTCATGCATATCAAAATGTAGATTGTTATAAATTGGACGATTTTAATTTTAAACTATAGAAAAATGCAGAAATATAATTTAACAAGTAGCTTTGAAGACTTTATTGACGATAAAGAGCTTCACTCTCTATTAAACATAGAAGAGGATGTTGTAGCTATTAGAGATATCTTTCAAAAGACTAAGAGCAAGCAGGCCTTAAGCTTAAAAGAGACGGCTACTCTGTTATCAATAAAATCTCCTGAACTTTTAGAGGAACTTTTTGATACAGCAAGAGAGTTAAAGAGATCTATTTATGGTAAGAGAATTGTGTTATTTGCACCACTCTATATTGGTAATTATTGTGTAAATAATTGTCAATATTGTGGTTTTAGAAGCTCTTTAAGAGATTCTGTCAGAAAAACCTTATCTGCAAACGAACTTAATTCAGAAATCATCCATTTAGAGAGAGAGGGACATAAAAGATTAATTTTAGTTTTTGGAGAGCATCCTCAATATACTCCAAACTTTATAGCAGATTGTGTTAAACAGTGTTATGCTGTAAAAGAGGGTAATGGTGAGATTAGAAGAGTAAATATTAATGCAGCTCCAATGGATGTGGAGGGATTTAAGGTTGTTAAAGAGGCTGGAATTGGTACTTTTCAAGTTTTTCAAGAGACATATCACAAAGAGAGTTATAAAAAGTATCACCCAGGTCCTGGAATTAAAAGTGACTATTTATGGCGATTGAATGCAATGGATAGGGCATTTGAAGCAGGTATAGATGATGTTGGAATTGGAGCGCTTTTTGGGTTATATGATTGGAGATTCGAGGTTTTAGGTTTGGTAAGACACTCAATTTATCTACAGGACAGATATGGAGTTGGACCTCATACTATAAGTTTCCCTAGATTACAGCCAGCATTGGGTATGAATTTGGATTTGCCATATGCTGTTAGTGATCTACATTTTAAACAATTAGTAGCAACATTAAGACTTGCTGTACCATATACAGGGCTAATTATGACAGCAAGAGAGAGCTCTCAAGTTAGAGACGATGTGATTGAATTTGGTGTCTCTCAAATTGATGCAGGAACCAAATTGGAGATTGGAGGTTATCAAGAGAAGAGAGATGGGGAGCAGGATTTAAGTAGAGAGCAATTTAAGGTTGGAGACTCAAGAGACTTAGATAATGTTATCTATTGGTTATTATCCAGAGGGTTTATTCCTAGTTTTTGTACATCTTGCTATAGATTAGGTAGAACGGGAGAGCACTTTATGGAGTATGCTATTCCAGGTTTTATTGGTGGTTTTTGTACCCCTAATGCTATGTTGACTTTGGCAGAGTATTTGGAAGATTACTCTTCTCAAAAGACAAAAGATGCTGGTTACTCACTAATAGAAAATGAGATGAAAATGTTAAGTGATGCTAAGCAGCTAGAGTTGAGAGAGAAATTAGAATTAATTAAACAAGGTAAAAGAGATCTACTATATTAATTTAGTGTATGTTTACAGATAAAGATAATGCCATAATAGAAAGAGAGTTTGAAAGGCTTAAATTAGCTTGTCTTAAGAGGTGTACAGATCAAGAGGAGTTTAACTTGGTAGTAAAAGCATATGAAATTGCAAAAGCTGCTCATAATGGAGTTAGACGCCGTTCTGGAGAGCCTTATATAATACATCCAATTGCGGTAGCTCAAATTGTAGTTTTAGAAATTGGGTTAGGATATAAATCTATTATTGCAGCTCTTTTGCACGATGTTGTTGAGGATACAGACTATACTGTAGAAGATATAGAGAATATATTTGGTTCCAAAATAGCCTCTTTAGTGGATGGATTAACCAAGATAAGAGGAGCTATATCGTCTGGTCAATCATCTCAAGCAGAAAATTTTAAAAGAATATTGCTAACTCTTAACGACGATATAAGAGTTATTTTAATAAAATTGGCCGATAGACTTCATAATATGAGAACTCTGTCGTCTATGCCAGATTATAAGCAGAAGAAGATTTTAGGAGAGACAATGTATGTGTTTATTCCATTAGTTCATAGGTTGGGTCTCTATGGTATTAAATCTGAGATGGAAAATCTTTGGCTGCTTTATAGTAATAAGGCAGACTATGATGATATTCAGAGCAAAATTTCTCAACTTATGGAAGAGAAGGGATGTATGTTGGATAACTTTATTGAGCCTATTAATAAGGAGTTGAAGAAGGAGGGGTATGAATTCCAAATTCTTAAAAGGACCAAGACTCCCTACTCTATTTGGTATAAAATGAATAAAAAGTCAATCTCTTTTGAAGAAATTTATGATCTATTTGCAGTTAGAATAATTTTTAAACCTCAACAAGATAAAACAGAGAGAGTCCAATGTTGGCATATTTACTCATTAATATCTGGACTCTACTTGGCTAAAACCGATAGAATTCGTGATTGGGTTAGTACCCCAAAGGTTAATGGTTATGAAGCCCTACATTGTACTGTAATGGGGCCTCAAGGTAATTGGATTGAGGTTCAGATTCGCACTACTAGAATGAATGATATTGCCGAAAGAGGTGTAGCGGCACATTGGAGTTATAAAGCAGATTCTGATGGATCCATTGAAAAGGATATGGACCACATGTTAGATACAATTAAATCTGCGCTGGAAAATCCAACACCCAATCCTGCAGAGTTCCTAGATCGATTTCACGTAGATGTCTTATCTCCAGAAATACAGGTCTTTACTCCAAAAGGAGAGACAAGGTCTTTGGTTAAAGGCTCTACTGCCTTAGATTTTGCATATCTTGTTCATACAGAAATCGGCAACAAAGCTATTGCCGCAAAGGTTAATTTTAAACTTCAGCCTCTTTCGTATGTGTTAAAAATGGGAGATCAGGTTGAGATAATTACAACAGAGAGTGGATCGCCCAAAAAAGAGTGGCTAGATTTTGTAAGAACACAGAAAGCTCAAAATATTATAAAAGATGCTCTTAAGTCTCAATATAATAATGAGTTAAATAGAGGAGAGGAGATATTTAAGAATAGATTAAAAGAGATAGGAAGTCCTATTGAGAATTTTAATAAAGATGAAATGACTCAGGTTCTTAATTTTTATAGAGTTAAATCTAAGGAGGATCTGTTTTTAGGTATTGCACACAATGCTATTAAGTTAGATGAACTTCAGAAGGCATTAAAAAAGAGTTCTAACAGATATAAAAATTACTTTAATTTTACTTTTTTATTACCCAATTTAGGAACAGAAAAAAATATAAATTTAAAGATAGAAAAAGAGCTAACTTCCGATGATGTTAAAAGTAGAGAGGATAAAACGGAAGATACAATTAATGATAAGGCAGGGTTAAATAAAATAGATAGAAAATCGGACTATGTTCTCTCCGAAGATCAAAAAAATCAAACATTAACATATGTCATTGCTCAGTGTTGCCGCCCTATTCCTGGCGATAGAGTGATTGGCTTTTTAGATAGAGACGGTAATGTGGTTGTCCATAATTCAAATTGTGAAGAGGCAACCAAGCTTGCTAGCAAGATGGGTGACCGAATAGTTAAAGTAAAATGGTCTAATCATTTTAGGACCTCTTTTTTAACGCGTATAAGCATTGTTGGGATAGATAGGGTTGGTGTATTAAATGAGATTTCTCAATGTATTACTATTATATTGAATATTAATATTAGAAAAATTTTAATTGAGGCTCATGATGGTATTTTTAAAGGATATATAGATATATATGTGCTAAATAGTTCAGATGTAGAGGTTTTGATAAAAAACATCTATAAAATTAGTGGTGTAAAAGATGTAAAAAGAGTAAATATCAACGATTATTAAAAGTATGCAGTTTTTTAGAAAGTGTTATAAATGGTTTTCATTTGAGATAATAATCTCTATAATATTTTTATATGGGGTTCTATCATCTATATTCTCTTGTGCTAATACATCTATGCCTCCGATGGGAGGTCCAAAAGATACTATTCCACCAGTTCTTTTGAGTATTAAACCAGATTCGTCATCTATTGACTTTCCAATAAGTAATGGTGAGATTGTTTTAACTTTTGATGAATATGTTATTCTAAAAGATGTACAAAAGAATTTATATACCTCTCCCCCTTTAAAAAAAATGCCTAAAACAAAGATTAGAGGAAAAAATATTATTGTTGATTTTCAAGAGAAATTAGACTCAAATACTACTTATTCTCTGTTTTTTAGAAATTCTATAGTAGATAATAACGAAGGTAATCCATTCTATCAGTATGTTTATACTTTTTCTACTGGTAAACATATAGATTCATTAATGACCTCTGGCAATGTATATATCTCAACTACTCTATTACCTGCAAAAGATGTGACAGTCGCTTTTTATAAAGATGACTGTGATTCAGTATTATTTAATTCTTTACCAGATGCATTAGCAAAAACAGATGACTTTGGATATTTTGTTGTAAGAAATCTAAAACCTATTAGATATAGAGTTTATGCTTTTAGAGATCTTAATAATAATAATTTATATGATCCAGAAAACGAAGAGGTTGCATTTATAGATTCGCTGTTTATTCCTTCAACCGTGATGAATAATTCTCTTAAAGAGTTAATTGCTGTTGGTGAAAAAGATACTCTTTTAGCTCTATCTCGGCCATCGCAGATGAACCTTTATATGTTTAAAGAGAATCCAGATAAACAGTTTATTAGAGAGAGTAAAATGCTTCAACCACAAATGGCATATATAAAGTTTTTTGCACCTTGGGCCGATGTTGATAGCTTATCTATAGATGGGATTAATTCTAAACACATAAAAAAGGAGTTTAATATTCGTAGAGATAGTCTTACTGTCTGGATTACTGATACTTCATATATATTTAGAGACACATTAAAGATGGCAATAAATTATATGAAGACAGATACGAATAGTGTATTGTCGCCATTTTGGGAGGAGCTTACTTTAGTTGCCCCAAGGCCAAAACAGTTAGATATTAGAGGTCGTAGAGAGAGATTGCAGGCTCAAGAAAAAGTTAAAAGAGAGGATCTATTAGAATTTGAAGTTAAAGTAGAACCAGCATTATTGGCTCAGCAAGGATTTAGGTTGGAGTTTAAATCTCCATTATCGCAAATTAGGAGAGATTCTATATTTATTACTTCAAAAAACCCAAGAGGAGACACAACCTTTGTCAACTACTTAATTCTTGAGGATAGTTTATCTTCTAGATTCTACAACCTGTTAATATCAGACAGAGTATTGCCTGGGCATGAGTATACTCTCAATATGTTGCCTAGAGCATTTACCGATATATATAGAAATTATAATGATACTGTAGTTAAGAAAGGAGCGCTTCCTAGAGAAGATAGATTATCTGGTCTCTCTTTGGAGTTTGTTAATGTAGATGGATCATATATTGTAGAAATTACTAATGTTACTAGAGATAGAGTCTTTAGAACAGCTGTTATTTCTAAAAATGGTAAGGTATCTTTTCCTTATCTACAGGCTGGAAAATACTCAGTAAAAATCATTCAAGATCTTAATGGAAATGGGGTAATTGATCCTGGTATTTTATTGCAGAAGATTCAGCCAGAAAAAGTGAGGCTTTATACTCTTGCAAGTGGTTCTGCTATTATCTCATTGCCTGAATCTACAGAGTTAAACCAAGTTGTTGATATTAAAGAGTTATTTAGTAAATAGAAGAAACGTGAAAAATTTAATCTTTGCATTATTATTTTTATTGTCATTTAATACTGTTTTGGAGGCTCAGTATAGAGAGCATCTAGTGGGTATCAGAACAGGAATTAATATTAGTGGAATGGACTCTAGGCCAGATTTGGAGTATGAGTCAATCACTACTACTAAAAACTACTCTTTTGTATATACTTATTACCATGGTTTATGGGGAATGATTAATAATTTTGGTTTTCAAACAGGGATCTCAACAATAGAGCAAGGGTTCAAAAGAGATGATCAAGAGACTAGATTTCAAGTAATTCAAATTCCTGTTGTTTCTCAGTTTCATATAGATTTTTGGAGAATGAGGTTTTTAATTAATGCAGGCTGTTTTGGTGGATATAGATCTAGCAAAACAACTTCTGATGGAAGTGGATTTGACGAACATGATAGGAGGGTCGATTATGGTTTTATTTTTGGCTCTGGCCTTGCTTTTATTGTTAAGCCAATAGAGATCCATTTAGAGGGAAATTATCACTACTCACTATCCTACTCTTTTGATCCTAAAAAATTTAGTCAAACAGATTATCTTTTTACATATCCAAAGCAGTTGATATTTAGTGTTACCGTTAATGTCAAGTTATAATTATTATGATGAAATATATCCAAGTTAAAGTTGGTGATGTAGTTATTTCTAACAATAGTGATATTGTTATTCAATCTATGTGTAATACCAACACATTAGATATAGAGTTGAGTGTTGCGCAGTGTAAAGCTCTATTTGATAAAGGTGCAAAGATTGTTCGCCTTACAACTCAGGGGCTAAAAGAGGTAGAAGCTTTAAAAGAGATTAAAAATAGGCTAAGTAGTGATGGATATGGTTTTCCACTGGTTGCCGATGTTCACTTTTCATATAACGTTGCAATAGAGGCAGCAAAGGTTGCCGATAAAGTAAGAATTAATCCTGGTAATTTTGCAAAAGAGCACAATATTGCAAAAGAGCAGTTTGCAAAATTAATTCAGGTGTGTAAAGAATATGGTACAGCCTTAAGGATTGGTATTAATCATGGGTCTTTGGGAGAAAGAATCATAGAAAAGTATGGAAATGGCCCCCAAGGAATGAAAGAGGCTGCTATGGAGTGGATATGTATGGCCAAAGAGAATGATTTTGATCAGATTGTTATTTCGCTAAAAGCTAGTAATACATATGTAATGGCTCAGGCAAATATTATGTTATATGAGGCAATGAAAAATGACGGTATTATTTTTCCATTACATTTAGGAATTACAGAAGCTGGTAATGGCATAGAGGCCAGAATAAAGTCTGCAGTAGGGCTATCTACCATACTATCAAAAGGAATCGGTGAGACCATAAGAGTTTCATTAACAGAGAATCCTATATATGAGATAGATGTTGCTAAAAAAATTATAGATTTTTGTCTTTTACATAAGGATAGTTATTCTATAAACTATAATAAGATAAATCATCATTTTATAATAGATGCTAGTTCATTCGAAGACTTAGCTATTAAGTCTGCCGTAATTATTGGACCTCCATTACTAGAGAGGTTTATTGATGATTTTACATTAGATGCAACGATAAATGGTGTTATGGTATCATGCGAAGAGTCTATAGAGCTTAAAAACAATATAATGCAGGCAGCAAGAAGAAAGTTTACCAAACCAGAGTATATTGCTTGCCCAGGATGTGGTAGAACATTATTTAATCTAGAAAGTGTTTTTAATGAAGTAAAAAGAAGAACATCTCATCTTGTGGGTTACAATATTGCCGTAATGGGTTGTATCGTAAATGGCCCTGGAGAGATGGCCGATGCCGATTATGGATATATTGGAGAGGGCAAAAATAGAGTTAGTATATACAGAGGGACAGAACCAGTGTATCGATCTGTCCCAGAAGATAAGGCAATAGATATGTTATTAGAGCTTATTCAGAGTGACGAACGCAATAAAGACGACCACCCTCAACCTTAGTAATTAAAACAGTGTCGCCAGTATCGGCAAAGCCACTTTCTAAAGTTGCTTCTAGTCTCTGCTCCTCTATCTCAATTTTTCCAGATGGCCTCATTGCTGTTTTTACTATTGCAATTTTTCCAACATATGATTGGTCGCTATTATCTTTATTTAAAGAGAATGCAGTGTCTCCTTTGAGTGTGGTTTTAAGTGATATATTTGGAAGTCTATTACTCTTAAAAAGCTTGGATGCAAGGTATATAGAGAGGCTTAGGGATAAAAAAGATGACAATAGAACTTTTGCAATAGGAGCAACCACAATGCTAAAGTTATAATCTCCTTGATTATAAAATAGATCGTTTTCTATCATAGCAAAAGAGAGTCCAGTAATCATTAAGATTATTCCACTTATTCCAGCAACTCCAAACCCTGGTATGACAAATATTTCAGCTAAAATAAGAAGTACTCCAATTACGAAAACAATTATCTCCCAATTATTTGCAATACCCTCTATATATAATGGAGAGAAGTATAAAATTGCAGCTAAAATTGCAGCCGCAGACGGGAATCCAATACCAGGGCTCTGTAATTCAAAATAGATGCCTCCAATAATAAGCATTAATAGAATACCTTGTACAATTGGATTCAAGAAAAATAGGAGAACTAACTCTGCGAAAGAGAGTTTTTGGTGAATAATATTATATGAGTTTTCTCCAGATACTATGGTTGCTATTTGATCTAGAGACTCAACAACTCCTTCACAATAATTGTGTAATATAGCCTCTTCTGGGGTGAAGCTAAGTACTTTTCCGCTATCAATTATCCCTGGAATATGTATATATGGGTCTACCATGGCCTCTGCAATTTGTGGATCTCTACCTGTAACCTCGGCAGTAGATCTCATCATTGCTCTCATAAATGATTGATATTTATCTGGCATGGGCTCTCCTGTCTGATTAACTACAGTTGCTGCTCCTATGCTAGAGCCTCTTCTCATATATATACTATCACATGCTATAGATATAAGTGCTCCTGCAGATGCGGCCTGGTTGTCTATAAATGCTATTGTTGGAGTTGAGCTGTTAAGAATTAGAGTTCTCATACTATCGGCAGCATTTACAGCGCCTCCATAAGTATTCAAATGGATAATAATGTAATTTGCATTAATACTTTTGGCCTCTCTAAACCCTTTAGATAGTTTTTTTGCCGATGCAGCATTTATCTCTTGCTTTATTTCAATAACATAAAAAGTTGTTGTATCTGCAAATATATTTGTGTTGTTAAATATTAAAAAAGATAATAATAAAGTATATAATACACGTTTCATTTTCAATTATATTTATTTAGGTAAAGATAAGATCTTTTTTATATTTTTGTTAATACTATTGAGCATATTATCAATTTTTTATTTAACCCTAGATTTATTACTATGATTAAAAAATTATTTACCCTTATTTTTATCTCTATGTTATCTTATGGGTCTGTTATTGCACAATCTACGCGGCAGACGGATCCAGATGATAGTGATTTTACAGAGAGTTGTACTTCAATTGTTGTTGGGAAAAAGGCTAGTTCTGATGGTTCTGTAATGACGGCTCACACATGCGACTCCAATTATAGAACTTGGCTTGAGATGGTATCAAGAAAAAGATACGAAAAGGGCTCCTTTGAGCCAATTTATTGGGGAATGTTACATAACGAAGAGCCATGGGATTATCGAAATGTGGTTGTTAAAGGAGAGATTCCTGCAATATCCGAGACTTTTGCCTATTTAAATACAGCGTATCCTTGCTTAAATGAGAAACAGTTAGCAATTGGAGAGACAACTATTGTTGGCAAATCTGAATTAGTTAATGAGAAGGGTCTTTTCCTAATAGAAGAGTTACAAAGAATCGCTCTTCAAAGATGCTCTACAGCAAGAGATGCCGTTTTATTGATAGGTAAATTAGCAGAAAATTATGGTTATGCCGATAGCGGAGAGTGTTTGACCATTGCAGATAAAAATGAGGTGTGGCAATTGGAGATATTTGGTTCGGGTCCT
>WPCG01066111.1_pt1 | contig 60304 bp, 52 predicted proteins | sample 5403311 | NCBI WGS metagenome assembly WPCG01 (sample SAMN12869467, study PRJNA574797) | sludge metagenome | isolation source: wastewater treatment of Control | place: China:Beijing | collected 2019-05-17
GATATCCGCGTGCATGTGCTACCGTTTGCCAGGGCCTGGGAACTCCTGCAGGCCGGAAGACTCGACAATGCCATGTGTCTGATCGCCCTCTACTGGCTGGCGGGTGAGCGGGCATCACTGAGAGCGAGGAGATAGTTTGGGGAGCGAGAGCGTGCGCAGAGACGGTGTGCAGCGAAATGCCTATGTGACCGACCTGAGGAGCCTGCAGAGCGAGTGCAGCATCAACTACCTGCGCCTGCTTCGCCTGCTGGGTGACATGGAGGCCGGCGAGAGCCGGGAGGTCGAGCTGATCAGCGACGGCCGCTGGCTGGGCGTGCTGCGCCTGGAGCTGCTGGAGCGGGCGCCCTATACCAGCATGGTGCGGGTCACCCAGAGCGGCGTGCTCGACTCGCTGATCGAGGCCCCGCGCATGCGGGTCCACCTCTATCACGATGTGCGCATGGCCGAGGTCACCGACTTCCAGCGCCAGCGCCACTTCGACGGCCGCTACCGCTACCCCAATGCGCGCATGCATCAGCCCGACGAGAAGCTGCAGCTCAACCGCTTCCTCGGCGAGTGGCTGGAGCACGGCCTGGCCCACGGCCACTCCCTCGACCACCCCCTCGACTCTCCCGTGATCCGCTGACCCCGAGGCCCCTTTGCGATGATGCGACTGATCCAGATCAGTGACTGCCACCTGCACGCCGACCCCGCCGCCCGGGCCCGGGCGGGTTTCCCGCTGCGCCAGCTGGAGGCGGTGGTGTCCGCGGTCAACGGCGAGCGCCCCGATATGGTGCTGGTGACCGGCGATATCAGCAACGACGAGACCCCGGCCTCCTACCAGCTGGCGGCCCGCACCCTGAACCGCCTCGCGGCCCCCTGGTTCTGGCTGCCGGGCAACCACGACGATCCGGCGCTGATGGCGGAGACCCGGGAGCTCCTCGAGGAGCTCGATATCGGCGCCTGGCGCATCCTGATGCTGGATACCACGGTGAGCGGTCAGCCCCACGGCGAGCTTGGGGCCGAACGCCTGGCGGCGCTGGCGGCCTGCCTGGAGGAGGACGACCGGCCGACCCTGCTGGCCATGCACCATCCGCCGCTGCCGGTGGGCTCGGCCTGGATCGATGCGCTCGGGCTCAAGGATCGCGAGGCCTTCTGGCAGGCGCTCTCCGCCTACGGCCAGGTGCGAGGCATCCTCTGCGGCCATATCCATCAGGCCTTCGCCAGCCATCAGCGCCTCGAGCAGGGGGAAGTCGCGGTGTTCGGCTGCCCCTCCACCACCGACCAGTTCCTGGCCGGCGCCGAGACCTTCGCCATCGACGAGGCCTCGCGTCCCGGCTACCGGGTGCTCGACCTGCGCGAAGGCGACGTCACGACCTGGGTCGAGCGCGTCGATCTGTGATGATTGAGAATAGACGGTCTTTGGGTATAAAAAGAGTCCCATTAATTCTTTTGGGTTATTAGTGATCCGGCGTTAATCTGGTCCGCATGATTTCCATGCCACCGTCATGCGAGGTAGCCGGGCCATGACCACTCTTCATGCCGCCACCGCTGTGTCCTCCCCCGGGGCCGCCGAGCGCCCCGCGCTGTCGCCGCAGCGGCTGACCCATCTGCAGCAGCTCGAAGCCGAGTCGATTCATATCATCCGCGAGGTCGTCGCCGAGTTCGACAACCCGGTGATGCTCTACTCCATCGGCAAGGACTCCGCGGTCATGCTGCACCTGGCGCGCAAGGCCTTCTATCCCGGGCCGCCGCCCTTTCCGCTGCTCCACGTGGACACCACCTGGAAGTTTCGCGAGATGATCGCCTTTCGCGACCGCATGGCCGAAGAGGCGGGCATGGAGCTGCTGGTGCATACCAACGAGGAGGGGCGGGCCGCCGGCATCAACCCCTTCGACCACGGCTCCAGCGGCTACACCGACGTGATGAAGACCCAGGCCCTCAAGCAGGCCCTGGACAAGTACGGCTTCGATGCCGCCTTCGGCGGGGCGCGCCGCGACGAGGAGGCGAGCCGCGCCAAGGAGCGCGTCTTCTCCTTCCGCGACCGCTATCACCGCTGGGACCCCAAGAACCAGCGCCCGGAGCTCTGGAACCTCTACAACGCCCGGGTCAGCAAGGGCGAGTCGATCCGCGCCTTTCCGCTCTCCAACTGGACCGAGCTGGATATCTGGCAGTACATCTATCTGGAGTCCATCCCCATCGTGCCCCTCTACTTCAGCGCCCCGCGCCCGGTGGTGGAGCGCGACGGCATGCTGGTGATGGTCGACGACGAGCGCCTGCCCCTGGCCGAGGGCGAGGTCCCCGAGGAGCGCTCGGTGCGCTTCCGCACCCTGGGCTGCTACCCGCTCACCGGGGCGGTGGAGTCCACCGCCGCCACCCTGCCCGAGATCATCCAGGAGATGCTGCTGACCCGCACCAGCGAGCGCAGCGGCCGCGCCATCGACCACGACCAGGCCGGCTCCATGGAGAAGAAGAAGCGCGAGGGGTATTTCTGATGTCACACCAATCGACTCTGATCGCCGACAATATCGAGCAGTACCTGCACGAGCACGAGAACAAGGACCTGCTGCGCTTCATCACCTGCGGCAGCGTCGACGACGGCAAGTCGACCCTGATCGGGCGGCTGCTGCACGACTCCAAGATGATCTTCGACGACCAGCTCGCCGCCATCACTCGTGATTCGAAGAAGGTGGGCACCACCGGCGAGGAGGTGGATCTCGCCCTGCTGGTGGACGGCCTGCAGTCGGAGCGGGAGCAGGGGATCACCATCGACGTGGCCTACCGCTTCTTCTCCACCGACCGGCGCAAGTTCATCATCGCCGACACCCCCGGCCACGAGCAGTACACCCGCAACATGGCCACCGGGGCCTCCACGGCGAGCCTCGCCATCATCCTGGTCGATGCCCGCCACGGGGTGCAGACCCAGACCCGGCGCCACAGCTTCATCGCCGACCTGCTGGGCATCCAGCACCTGGTGGTGGCGGTCAACAAGATGGACCTCGTCGACTACTCCCAGGCGCGCTTCGACGAGATCGTCGAGGAGTACCAGGCCATCGCCGACAGGCTCCAGGCCCGGGACATCCGCTTCGTGCCGCTCTCGGCGCTCAAGGGCGATAACGTGGTCAACCGGAGCGAGGCCCTCGACTGGTATCGGGTGGAGGGACAGCCCGGCCCGACCCTGCTGGAGCTGCTCGAGAGCGTCGAGGTGAGCCGCGACCGCAACCTGACCGACCTGCGCCTGCCGGTGCAGATCGTCAACCGTCCCAACCTCGACTTTCGCGGCTACGCCGGCACCCTGGAGGCGGGCGTGCTGCGCCCGGGCCAGGCGGTCAAGGTGCTGCCCTCGGGCAGCCGCTCCACGGTGGAGCGCATCGTGACCTGGGACGGCGACCTGGAGGAGGCCTGGCCGGGCCAGGCGATCACCGTGACCCTGGCGGACGAGATCGATATCTCCCGGGGCGACTGGATCGTGGCCGCCGATGCCGAGGTGGCCATGTCCCACGGCTTCGAGGCGGATATCGTCTGGATGCATGAGCAGCCCCTCGAGCCGGGCCGCCAGGTGGATATCCGCCTGGCCGGGCGTTCGGTGGCGGGGCAGGTGGAGGAGGTCCTGCACCAGGTGGACGTCAACACCCTGGAGCGCCACCCGGCCGAGCGCCTCGCGCTCAACGCCATCGCCCGCTGCCGGGTGGGGCTCACCGCCGAGGTCCCCCTGGACGAGTATGCGAAGAGCCCCGGTACCGGCAGCTTCATCGTCATCGATCGGCTGACCAACGTCACCCTGGGGGCGGGCATGATCCGCGCCGTGGTGGAAGGCGATTCGCCGAGCGCGACCGAGGTGGACTGGGCCGGCTTCGAGCTGGAGCTCAACGCCCTGGTGCGCCGGTACTTCCCCCACTGGGAGGCGAAGGACCTTCGCAAGCTGTTGAAGCGCTGAGGGCGGGTAACGTCCAGCATACGGGCCCGATCGCTATGGCGGTCGGGCCCGTGGCATTTCGGCAGCCGGAAACCCACGGTGGTAGGCTGTGTCCAAAGCACCACAGCTAACCCCATGCTCTCGCAGCGTTCGTTGACGAGGGGCGCCGGGGACAAGCCGAAGAGGAGGTCCGTGGACCAGGGGTGAGGAGCACTGCTCCGAACGGGCTGGCCATGGATGGCCAGCACCGGTCCTGCAAGCGGAGCAGGATGCGAGAGCGAAGCAGGGTCTAGGTAGCCCCCAGGGAGGGGTTCATGGCGCCTCCTCGCAGGCTTGTCGACGGAACAGCCCCGAGCAAGCTGCGATATCCAGCATAGCGACCCGGAGCCACGCCTCGATGATCGTTCTCGCCATTGCCCTGCTGCTGGCCATCTTCCTGCTGCCCAACGTCTGGGCCCAGTGGGTCATCAAGCGTCACGCCCGCGGGCGCGATGACTACCCGGGCACCGGAGCGGAGCTGGCCGACCACCTGCTGCGCCGGCTGGGCATCGAGGGGGTCAAGGTGGAGCCCACCGACCACGGCGACCACTACGACCCCGAGGCGCGTCGGGTGCGGCTCTCGCCGGAGGTCTACGGCGGGCGCTCGCTTACCGCGGTGACGGTGGCGGCCCACGAGGTGGGCCACGCCATCCAGCACCACCAGGGCTATGCGCCGCTGCTGGCCCGCTCGCGGCTGGTGGCGGTGGCTCAGAAGGCCGAGAAGCTCGGCGCCGTGCTGATGATGGCCGCTCCCTTCCTGTTCGTGCTCACTCGCCTGCCCGGGGGCCTCGCCATCGTGGTGGCCGCGGCGGTGATCAGCTTCGGCACCGCGGCGCTGGTGCACCTGGTGACCCTGCCGGTGGAGTTCGACGCCAGTTTCCAGCGGGCCCTGCCGCTGCTCAAGGAGTACATTCCCCCCTACGACATGCCCGGCGCCCGCCACGTGCTGACCGCCTGCGCCTTCACCTATGTGGCGGCCTCACTGGCCAGCATCCTCAACCTGGGGCGCTGGCTGGTGATCCTGCGGCGTTGACATCCGGACGCCCGGATGTAATAACCATGTTATTACATCCATGATGTTTGTCGGGAGGCGCTTTGTCAGGAGGCGCTTTGTCGGAAGGAGGCGTGACGTGAGGACACATCTTAGAAAGATCGGAAACTCGAAAGGAATACTGATTCCGGCTGCCATGCTGGCCGAGCTGGAGATCAGTGATGAAGTCGAGATTTATCTGGAGGGGCAGCGGCTGGTGGTGGAGCCGGTCAAGCAGCCGCGTCGTCACTGGTTCGACGGTTATGATGCCAGCCGCGACGATGCGGTCTGGGGCGAGCTGGTCGAAGCAGAAGCCGATGAGGATGAGTGGCAGTGGTAGGCCGCGATATCCACCGCGGGGAGGTCTACTGGGTCAACCTTGACCCTACGGTGGGCACCGAGATTCGCAAGACACGTCCTGCGCTTATCATCTCGCCGGATGATATGAATGCGGTGCTCCCCAGGGTGATAGTGGCGCCGGTGACCAGCAAGGGGCAGCCCCTGGGCTGCCGGCCGACCCTGATCTTTCAGGACAAACCGGCACGGATACTGCTCGATCAGCTGCGCTGCATCGACAAGCGGCGGATTCTCGGCAAGATGGGAGATATCCCGCCATCAATCTGGCATGCCACCCTGCTGGAGATGTTCCAGTAGTGAATCCTCATCTGGGCCGATTGGCAATGACCACCGCGCGGCGCGGGGCGGGGTAGCCCTCCCGGGTCTTCGTCGGGTCCTCGGGGGCGAGGAAGTCGGCGAGCGACTGGAAGGTCATCCACTCGGTGGCGCGCTGCTCGTCCGTGGTGGTCACCGCCTCGTCCACCACCCGCACGTCGCTAAAGCCGCAGCGCCGGAGCCACTGGCAGAGCGCGGCGGATGACGGCAGGAAGTAGACGTTGGGCATGGCGGCGTAGCGCTCCCCAGGCAGCAGCACGGTGGTCTCGTCGCCTTCCACCACCAGGGTCTCCAGCACCAGCTCGCCGCCGGGGCGCAGGGCCTCCTTGAGCTGGTTCAGGTGCTCCAGAGGGGAGGGGCGGTGGTAGAGCACCCCCATGGAGAAGACCGTATCGAAGAAGCCGAGGCCCTCGGGGACCTCCTCGATGCCCACCGGCAGGAAGTGGGTGCGGCCGCCGTCGGCGTCGCCCACGAAGTGGCGCACCGCCTGGAACTGCCAGAAGAAGCGCGGCGAGGGGTCGATCACCAGCACGAAGGCCGCGCCGGCCCCTGCCATGCGCCAGCCGTGGTAGCCGCTGCCGCCGCCCACGTCCAGTACCTTCCTGCCGGCCAGCGGCGCCAGGTGGGGCGCCACGCGCTGCCACTTCCAGTCGGAGCGCCACTCGGTATCGATGTGAATGCCGCCAAGCCGGTAGGGCCCCTTGCGCCAGGGGGCGAGCTTTCTCAGCAGATTCTCGGCCTGGCGGCGCTGGCTCGCGGTGAGGTCGAGCTCGACCTCGAGGGTGTCGGCGTCGAGCCTTACCTCGCGTTGATCCGGCAGGAGTGGCAGCTTGGCTACCGCCTTCTCCCAGGCGGGCAGGTCGCCGTAGCGGCGACGGTCGAGCCCTTTGGTGAGCTGCTCGGGCAGCCGGGCCAGCCAGGTGTCGAGGCCCTGATCGAGGAAGGCCCGGTAGAGGGCGCGGTGTTCGGCGGGAATCGGCATGCCTACTCCTCCCGCGGCGCCGGGGCGTCGGCGTCCTTGAAGGCTGGGTCCTTGAACGCCACCAGGGACGCGAAGTTGAGAAACTGGAACCAGGTGTGGCTGCGGGCGAAGCCGGCCCGAGCCAGGCGGGCGTGGTGGGCCGCCAGGGTGTCCGGCACCAGGACGTTCTCGAGCGCCGTGCGCTTCTGGCTGATCTCCAGATCGCTGTAGCCGTTGGCGCGCTTGAAGTCGTGGTAGCGCTCCACCAGCCAGGCGTTCTCCTGCTCGTCCTCTGCGCGGATCTTCTCCGAGAGCACCAGCACGCCGCCGGGCTCCAGCGCCTCGAAGAGCCGGGCGATGACCGCCTCGCGATCCGCCGGGGGCAGGAACTGCAGGGTGAAGTTGAGCACGATCATGCCGGCGGGAGCGTAGTCGAGGGTGCGGATATCGCCCTCGATCACCTCCATGGCGTGGTCGGGGCACTCGGCGGCCAGGGTCTCCCGGGCCCGGGCCACCATCGCCGGGGAGAGGTCCACGCCCGTGTAGCGAAAGGCGTCCGGGGAGAGCTGACCGGCCAGCGCCAGGCCGCCGGCGCCCAGCGAACACCCCAGGTCATAGACCCGGGCGCCGTGGCGCAGGTGGCGGCGGGCGATCAGCCCCAGCATGCCCAGTATCTGCCCGTAGCCGGGCACCGAGCGGCGGATCATGTCCGGGAAGCAGGCCACGACCCGCTCGTCGAAGGAGAAGCGTGCGACCCGGTCCAGGGGTGTGGAAAAGATCGCGTCACGGTAAGATGCGTCACTCATGATCGGGCCAGAAAAGCGGGAACGGGCGCCATTCTACGCCCGGCTCGGCGGGTCTGCATCCGCGGTTTTGAAGGACGAGTCAAGGACGGGGCAAGGAGAAGAGATGATCGACCAGACTGCCGCCTGGGGGGCGCTTGCCGCCCACGCCGAGCAAGCGCGCCGGGTCCACCTGCGCGAGCGCTTTGCCAGCGAGCCGGAGCGCCAGGCGCGCTTCACCCGCAGCGCCGCCGGCCTCACCCTGGACCTCTCCAAGCAGCGTTGGTCCGAGGAGACCCTGGCGCTGCTGCTGGCGCTGGCCGAGGAGGCGGGCCTGCCCGACGCGATTCGCCGCCTGCTGGCGGGGGAGCGGGTCAACGTCAGCGAGGATCGCCCCGCGCTGCACACCGCCCTGCGCCTGCCGGCGTCCGCGTCGCTGGTGGTAGAGGGCGAGGATCTGGTGCCCGGGGTGCATGACACCCTGGCGCGCATGGAGACCATGGTGGAGCGCTTTCATACCGGCCAGTGGCGCGGCGCCACCGGCAGGGCCATCCGTCACGTGGTCAACCTCGGCGTGGGTGGCTCGGACCTGGGCCCGCTGATGGTGACCCATGCGCTCTCCGACTACCGCCTGCGCGATGTCCATCGGGTGGAGGTGCATTTCGCCTCCACCATGGACGGCTCCCAGCTCGCCGACTGCCTGGCGCGCCTCGACCCCGAGACCACCCTCTTCGTGCTTTCCTCGAAGTCCTTCACCACCATCGATACCCTCTCCAATGCGCGAACCGCACGGGACTGGCTGATGTCGCGCCTGGAGGACGAGGAGGGGGTCGATGCCGAGCTGGTGATGCGTCAGCACTTCATCGGCGTTTCGGCCAGCCCCGAGAAGATGGCCGAGTGGGGCATCGCCCCCGACCATCAGCTGGCCTTCTGGGAGTGGGTGGGCGGTCGCTACTCCCTGTGGGGCGGCATCGGCCTGCCCATCGCCCTGGTGGTGGGCATGCAGGGCTTTCGGGAGCTGCTGGCCGGGGCCCACGCCCTGGACGAGCACTTTCGCACCGCGCCGCTGGCCGACAACCTGCCGGTGCTGCTGGCCCTGGCGGGGATCTGGAACGTCAACTTCCTGGATATCCGCGCCCACTCCATCCTGCCCTACGACGGTCGCCTGGAGTACTTCGCCGCCTACCTCGAGCAGCTCGAGATGGAGTCCAACGGCAAGTCGGTGACCGCCGACGGCCGCGAGGTGGGCTACGCCACCTGCCCGGTGCTCTGGGGTCAGCTGGGTCCCAACGCCCAGCACGCCTTCTATCAGCTGCTGCACCAGGGCACCCAGGCGGTGGAGTGCGACTTCATCGCGCCGCTGCGGCGCTATGACGAGGTGGCCGACGACGCCACCCGCCGGCATCTCAAGGGGCAGCACCGCCTGACCCTGGCCAACTGCTTCGCCCAGTCTCGGGTGCTGATGCTGGGCGACGACGCCATCGACGACGAGGGACCGCGCCCCGGCCACAAGCGCTATCGTGGCAACCAGCCCTCCACCACCCTGCTGCTCGACGAGCTGACCCCGGCCACCCTGGGGGCCCTGATCGCCCTCTACGAGCACAAGGTCTACGTCCAGGCCACGCTCTGGGGGATCAACCCCTTCGACCAGTGGGGCGTGGAGCTGGGCAAGCAGATCGCCGGCGAGACCCAGCGCATTCTCGAGGAGCGTCGGGGCCTCGAGGGCATGGACGCCTCCACCCGAGCGCTGATCGAGGCGGCCTGGGCCGCCGACGGTAACGGCGGTCGAGGCGTGTGATGCTGGCTGTTTGTACAGGTTATGCGCTATGCTGAGCGCCCCCTGGCGGGTGGCGCCGGCCAGCGGGGTGCTCTACCTGCACGGCTTCAACAGCGGCACGGGCTCGCCCAAGGCGGTGTGGATGCGCGAGGCCTGCGCCCACCTGGGCCTGCCTTGCGTCGCTCCTCAGCTGCCGCACCGGCCCGCCGAGGCCCTGGCCCTGGCCGAGTCGCGGCTCGCCGAGCTCGGCCCCGCGCCGCTCGTGGCCGGCAGCTCCCTGGGGGGCTTTCTGGCCACCTGCCTGGCGGAGCGCCACGGCCTGCCCGCGGCGCTGATCAACCCGGCGGTGGCGCCGGCGCGTCTGGTGGCGGACTGGGTCGACGAGGTCTTCGTCAACGCGCACACCGGCGAGCGCTTCACGGTGGGCGGGGCGCACCTGGCCGAGCTCGAGGCCCTGACGCCCGAGCGGATCACCGCCCCGGCGCGCTACCTGCTGCTGCTGGGAAGCGCCGACGAGGTGCTCGACCCGGCGGCCGCCTTTGCTCTCTACCGCGGTGCGCGCACCCTGCTGCACCCGGGGGCCGACCACGGCTTCGCGGTGCTGGCCCGGCACCTGCCGGCACTGCTGGCCCACGGCGGCCACGCCCTGCCGGCCGCCTGGCAGCCACGATCACACAAGGAACCGGACGACCCATGACGCAATACAGTGCCAGCTCGATCGAGGTGCTATCCGGCCTGGAGCCGGTGCGCAAGCGCCCGGGCATGTATACCGACACCAGCCGCCCCAACCACCTGGTTCAGGAGGTGGTGGACAACAGCGTCGACGAGGCGCTGGCGGGCCACGCTTCGTCGATCACTGTGCGGCTCTTCGAGGATGGCGGCATCGAGGTGGCCGACGACGGCCGCGGCATGCCCATCGATATCCACCCGGAGCACGGCGTCTCCGGGGTGGAGCTGATCCTGACCCGGCTCCACGCCGGCGGCAAGTTCTCCAACGCCAGCTACAAGTTCTCCGGCGGCCTGCACGGCGTCGGCGTCTCGGTGGTCAACGCCCTCTCGCGGCGCCTGGAGGTGGAGGTGCTGCGCGACGGCAGCCGCCACGCCGTGGCCTTCGAGCACGGTGAGCCGGTGTCCCATCTCTCGGTGATCGGCAGCGTCGGCAAGCGCAATACCGGCACCGTGCTGCGCTTCTGGCCCGAGGCGAGCTACTTCGACAGCCCGCGTCTGGCGGTGGGGCGGCTCAAGCACCTGCTGCGGGCCAAGGCGGTGCTCTGCCCGGGGCTGAAGGTCACCCTGATGGAGGCGGACGGCACCCAGAGCGAGTGGCAGTACGAGGATGGCCTGCGCGACTACCTGGCTCAGGCCACCGACGGCTATGAGGTGCTCCCCCAGTCGCCCTTCGTCGGCCACTTCGCCGACGACGAGCAGGGGGTGGACTGGGCGATCCAGTGGCTCCCCGAGGGGGGCGAGTCGCTGATGGAGAGCTACGTCAACCTGATCCCCACCCCCCAGGGCGGCACCCACGTCAACGGCCTGCGCGCCGGCCTGCTCGAGGCGCTGCGCGAGTTCTGCGAGTACCGAAGCCTGCTGCCCCGGGGCGTCAAGCTCACCGCCGAGGATCTCTGGGAGCGGGTCGCCTACGTGCTCTCGGTCAAGATGCTCGACCCCCAGTTCGCCGGCCAGACCAAGGAGCGGCTCTCCTCGCGCACCGTGGCGGGCTTCGTCTCCGGGGTGGTCAAGGACGCCTTCTCGCTGTGGCTCAACCACCATGTGGACCAGGCCGAGGCGCTTGCCGAGCTGGTGATCAGCGCCGCCCAGCGCCGCCAGAAGAGCGCCAAGAAGGTGGCGCGCAAGAAGGTCACCGCAGGCCCCGCGCTGCCCGGCAAGCTGGCCGACTGCTCCGGCCAGGACCCGGCCACCAGCGAGCTCTTCCTGGTGGAGGGCGACTCCGCCGGCGGCAGCGCCAAGCAGGCGCGCAACCGCGAGAGCCAGGCGATCCTGCCCCTGCGCGGCAAGATATTGAATACCTGGGAGGTGGAGTCCCACGACATCTACGGCTCCCAGGAGGTCCACGACATCGCCGTGGCCATCGGCATGGACCCGGCCAGCGACGACCTGACCAAGCTGCGCTACCACAAGATCTGCATCCTCGCCGACGCCGATTCCGACGGCCTGCATATCGCCACCCTGCTGTGTGCGCTCTTCGTGCGCCACTTCCCGGCGCTGGTGGATGCCGGCCACGTCTATGTGGCGATGCCGCCGCTCTACCGCATCGATCTCGGCAAGGAGGTCTTCTACGCCCTGGACGAGAGCGAGAAGGCGGCGATCCTGCGCCGGCTCGAGGGCAAGCGCGGCACGCCGAACGTGCAGCGCTTCAAGGGCCTGGGCGAGATGAGCCCGCTGCAGCTGCGCGAGACCACCATGGCGGTGGAGACCCGCCGCCTGGTACAGCTCACCCGCGAAGAGGGCGACGGCACCATGGAGATGATGGACATGCTGCTGGCCAAGAAGCGCGCCTCCGACCGCAAGAGCTGGCTCGAGGACTACGGCAACCTCGCTGACATAGAGGTCTGAACCCCTTATGACCATGGATATCCAGGTAGCGGAGGGCGACGTCGAGCGCCTCTCGCTGCGCGAATACACCGAGAAGGCGTACCTCGACTACTCGATGTACGTCATCCTCGACCGGGCGCTGCCCCATATCGGCGACGGCATGAAGCCGGTACAGCGGCGCATCGTCTACGCCATGCGCGAACTGGCGCTCAATGCCAACGCCAAGTACAAGAAGTCGGCGCGCACCGTCGGCGACGTGCTGGGCAAGTTCCACCCCCACGGCGACAGCGCCTGCTACGAGGCCATGGTGCTGATGGCCCAGCCCTTCAGCTACCGCTACCCGCTGGTGGACGGCCAGGGCAACTGGGGCAGCCCCGACGATCCCAAGTCTTTCGCCGCCATGCGCTACACCGAGGCGCGGCTCTCCAAGTTCAGTGAAGTGCTGCTGGCCGAGCTCGGCCAGGGCACCGTGGATTGGACCCCCAACTTCGACGGCACCATGAACGAACCCGTGGTGCTGCCGGCGCGCCTGCCCCATGTGCTGCTCAACGGCGGCACCGGCATCGCCGTGGGCATGGCGACGGACATCCCGCCCCACAATGTCCACGAGGTGGTGGAGGCGACCTGCCACCTGCTGCGCCACCCCGAGGCCACTACCGCGGACCTGGTTGCGCACCTGCCGGCGCCGGACTTCCCCACCGCGGCGGAGATCATCACGCCGCCTAGTGATCTGCGCAAGCTCTACGAGAGCGGGCGGGGCTCGGTGAAGCTGCGCGCCCGCTACGTCATGGAGGAGGGCAGCATCGTGGTCACCGCGCTGCCTTACCAGGTGAGCGGGGCCAAGATCCTCGAGCAGATCGCCGCCCAGATGCAGGCCAAGAAGCTGCCCATGGTGGCCGACCTGCGCGACGAGTCGACCCACGAGGAGCCCACCCGCCTGGTGATCGAGCCGCGCTCCAACCGCGTCGACATCGAGGCGCTGATGGCGCACCTTTTCGCCACCACCGACCTCGAGAAGAACATCCGCGTCAACATGAACGTGATCGGCCTGGACGGCCGGCCGCGGGTGATGCCGCTGCCCGACCTGCTCGGCGAGTGGCTGCGCTTTCGCCGCGCCACGGTGCGCCGGCGCCTGGAGCACCGCCTGGGCAAGGTGGAGGATCGCCTGCACCTGCTCGAGGGCCTGCTGATCGCCTACCTCAATATCGACGAGGTGATCCGCATCATCCGCGAGGAGGATGCGCCCAAGCCGGCCCTGATGGAGGCCTTCGGGCTCTCCGAGCGCCAGGCCGAGGCGATCCTCGAGCTGCGCCTGCGCCACCTCGCCAAGCTCGAGGAGATGAAGATCCGCGGCGAGCAGGAGGAGCTCGAGGCGGAGCGCAAGCGGCTCCAGGAGCTGCTCGGCAACGAGGCGGCGCTCACCGACCTGATCGAGGAGGAGCTGCGTGCCGCCGGCGAGGCCCACGGCGACGAGCGCCGCTCGCCCATCGTCGAGCGCGAGGAGGCCCGGGCGCTTTCCGAGGTGGAGCTGGTGGGCGCCGACCCCATCACCGTGGTGCTCTCCGAGAAGGGCTGGATCCGCAGTGCCAAGGGGCACGAGATCGACCCGGCGGGGCTCTCCTACAAGGCCGGCGACCGCTTCGCCCTGGCCGCTCGGGGGAAGACCAACCAGCCCCTGGTGCTGCTCGACGACACCGGCCGCGCCTACACCCTGCAGGCCCACAACCTGCCCAGCGCCCGGGGCCAGGGCGAGCCCGTCACCAGCCGCGTCAACGTGGTGGCCGGCGCCCATATGGCCGGGGTGATGCTGGCGCCGCCCACGGCGCGCTTCCTGCTCGCCTCCGACGGCGGCTACGGCTTCGTGGCGCCGCTCGAGGCTCTGGTGGGCAAGAACAAGTCCGGCAAGGCGGTGCTCACGGTGCCCAAGGGGTGCAACGTGCTGCCGCCGGTGGCAGTGCCGGAGGGGGAGGGAGCCCTGGTGGTGGCGGTCTCCAACGAAGGGCGTCTGCTGGCCTTCGAGCTCTCGCAGCTGCCCGAGATGGCCAAGGGCAAGGGCAACAAGATGATCGACATTCCCGGCGCCCGGGCGGCGCGGCGCGAGGAGTTCGTGCGCGACCTGGTGGTGCTGCCGGCCGGCGCCAGCCTGGTGGTGCATGCCGGCAAGCGCCATCTCACCCTCAAGCCCGACGATCTCGCGTATTATCGCGGCGAGCGCGGCCGCCGCGGCAGCAAGCTGCCCCGGGGCCTGCAGAAGGTTGACCGCCTGGAGGTTTCTGAATGACACGACGAGTACTGATCCGCGCCACCGGCGCGGCGCGCCCGGGCCAGCTGGCCGGGCTGGGTAGGGCGCTGGCCGCAAGCGGCGCGCGCCTTTTGGATATCAACCAGAGCGTGACCTTCGGCATGCTCTCCCTGGAGGCGCTGGTGGGGCTCGAGCAGGAGGCCGATCTCGAAGGGGCCCTGGCTGCCGCCGGCGACGCCCTCGCCCTGGACGTGCAGGCGATTCAGGTGGGGGCAGAGGAGTACCAGCGCTGGAGCAGCCAGGCGAGCCAGCCGCGGCTGATCCTGACCCTGCTGGCGCCCCACCTGCCCGCGGGCATCCTGGCCGAGGTGGGCTCACTCACCGCCGAGCACGGCCTCACCGTGGAGCTGATCCACCGCCTCTCCGGCCGCGAGCCCCTGGACGGCGGCGTGCCCGGCGAGCGCGATGCCATCCGGGGGGCCTGCGTGGAGTGCTGGCTGCGCGGCGAGGAGGTCGATCTCGACGCCCTGCGCGAGAAGGCGCTGGCGCTGGGCGCCATGCACGGTGTGGACATCGCCATCCAGGAGGACTCCATCTGGCGCCGGCACCGCCGCCTGGTCTGCTTTGACATGGACTCCACCCTGATCCAGGCCGAGGTGATCGACGAGCTGGCCCGCCGCCACGGCGTCTATGATGAGGTGGCCGAGGTCACCGAGCGCGCCATGCGCGGCGAGCTCGACTTCCAGCAGAGCTTTCGCGAGCGCATGGCCAAGCTCAAGGGCCTCGACGAGGCGGTGCTGGCCGAAATCGCCGAGTCGCTGCCGCTGATGGATGGCGTGGAGCGGCTGATGGCCCAGCTCAAGCGGCTGGGGTATCGCACGGCGATCCTCTCCGGGGGCTTCACCTACTTCGCCCGCCACCTGCAGGCCAAGCTCGGCTTCGACGAGATCCACGCCAACGAGCTTTTGATCGAGAACGGCAAGGTCACCGGCGAAGTGCGCGAGCCGATCCTCGACGCCGAGCGCAAGGCGCAGCTGCTGCGCGAGATCGCCGAGCGCGAGGGGCTCGCCCTGGAGCAGACCATCGCCGTGGGCGACGGGGCCAACGACCTCAAGATGCTGGCCGCCGCGGGGCTCGGCATCGCCTTCCGGGCCAAGCCGCTGGTGCGCGCCCAGGCCAGCCACTCCATCTCGACGCTCGGCCTCGATGCGGTGCTCTACCTGATCGGCTATCGCCAGGTGGACCTGGAGGAGCAGGGGGAGTGAGCGCGTCCTTCGATCTCTGGCGCGACCGCTTCGAGCGGCTGCGCACCAACAAGGCCTTCGAGCTGACGGTGATCACCATCATCGTGGTCTCGGCGCTCTTGATCGGCGCCAAGACCTACGAGGAGGAGGTGAGCCGCTTCCAGGAGGTGATGCTGTGGCTAGACGTGGCGGTCACGGTCTTCTTCCTGGTGGAGATCCTGATTCGCATGGCGGCGGAGAAGCGCCTGCGGGACTTCTTCCGCAAGGGCTGGAACATCTTCGACTTCATCATCGTCACCGCCAGCCTGATCCCCATGGACGACTCGGAGATGGTGCTGCTGGAGCGCCTGCTGCGCATCTTCCGGGTGCTGCGTCTGGTGTCGATGATCCCCGAGCTGCGCCTGCTGATCGCCGCCCTGTTCAAGTCGATCCCGCGCATGGGCTATGTGGCGCTCTTGATGTTCATCATCTTCTACATCTACGGCGCCATCGGCAGCTTCCTGTTCGCCAGCGTCGACGAGCAGCTGTGGGGCAATATCTCGCTGGCCATGCTGACGCTCTTCCAGGTGGCCACCTTCGAGAGCTGGGCCACGGCGGTGCTCTACCCGACCATGGAGCACTACCCCTACGCCTGGATCTACTTTTTGACCTTCATCTTCCTCAACGCCTTCATCTTCCTCAACATGATGATCGGCATCGTGCTCGACGTGATGCAGAAGGAGAGCCTGGCCATCGAGCTGGAGACCGGAGAGGGGGAGGCCGCGGAGCTTCACGGACTGCGCGACGACGTGCGCGAACTGCGCGCTCAGCTGTCGCGGATGGAGTCGCTGCTGGAGCGCAGGAGTTGACAAAGGGGCTCGAGACTGATTCTCTAGAGGTCATGAACATGACTGCTTACGACCTCGCCCTCGACCTACGACTACTAGCCCGCGTCTGAATAGCGTGCGGCGATGCCCCCTGTGCATCGCAACAGTCAGGTCGAAAACGAGGTTGTAGCATGTCCACCACCCCCTGCAGTTTCAGCATGAATGCCCCCTTTGTCGCCCGTGCCGGCCGCAGCGCTGGCACCCGTGCGACCTCTGCCTTCTGCCTCGACGCCCCGACAGGCCCATGCCCGTCGGGGCGCCGTCGTTTGCATACCGCCCACTGATTCGATTGCCCAACCGCCGCCCAGGGAGAACGCCGCCATGATGCTCGACAACCCCGCTTCCAAGTATCGCCCCTTCGTTGCCGTGGACCTGCCCGACCGCCAGTGGCCTAACCGCCGCATCGAGCAGCCGCCGATCTGGACCAGCGTCGACCTGCGCGACGGCAACCAGTCGCTGATCGATCCCATGGATCAGGAGCGCAAGCAGCGCTTCTTCGACCTGCTGGTCAAGATCGGCTTCAAGGAGATCGAGGTGGGCTTCCCCTCGGCCTCCCAGACCGACTTCGACTTCGTGCGCTCCCTGATCGAGGGCGACCGCATTCCCGATGACGTCACCATCCAGGTGCTGACCCAGGCCCGCGATCACCTGATCGACCGCACCTTCGAGTCCCTCAAGGGGGCGAAGAACGCCATCGTCCACGTCTACAACGCCACCGATCCGGTCTTCCGTCGGGTGGTGTTCAACGTGACGAAAGAGGAGTGCATCGGCATCGCCGTGGACGCCACCGCCCGCATCCGGCAGCGCATGGCGGAGGCCCCGGAGACGAACTGGACCTTCCAGTACTCCCCGGAGCTCTTCACCACCAGCGAGATGGACTTCGCCAAGGAGGTGGTCGAGGCGGTGATGGCGGCCTACGGTGCCACCGCCGAGAAGCCGATGATCGTCAACCTGCCGGCCACGGTGGAGGCGGCGTCGCCCAACAACTACGCCGACCAGGTGGAGTGGTTCTGCCGCCACGTGAAGAACCGCGATGCCCTGATCGTCAGCGTGCACCCCCACAACGACCGCGGCACCGGGGTGGCCGCCGCCGAGCTGACCCTGATGGCGGGCGCCGACCGCGTCGAGGGCACCCTCTTCGGCAACGGCGAGCGCACCGGCAACGTCGATATCGTGACGCTTGCCATGAACATGTACACCCAGGGCGTGCACCCGGGCCTCGACTTCTCCAACATCACGCCGATCATGCGCGAAGTGGAGTACTGCAACCAGCTGCCGGTGCATCCGCGCCACCCCTACGTGGGCGACCTGGTCTTCACCGCCTTCTCCGGCTCCCACCAGGACGCCATCAAGAAGGGCATGGCGGAGCGCCGCGCCAACCCGGACGCCGTCTGGGAGGTGCCCTATCTGCCCATCGACCCCCTGGACGTGGGCCGCAGCTACGAGGCGGTGATCCGCGTCAACAGCCAGTCCGGCAAGGGCGGCGTCTCCTACCTGCTGGAGCAGGAGCACGGCATCGAGCTGCCGCGCCGCCTCTCCATCGAGTTCAGCCAGGTGGTGCAGGAGGTGGCCGACCGCACCGGCAAGGAGATCACCTCCCAGATGATCTACCAGGCCTTCGCCGACGAGTATCTGGAGCAGACCTCGCCCTATGCGCTGGTCAGCCACCGCCTCTCCTCGGAGCCTGACAGCCCAGTGGTGACCCTGGAGGCGACCATCGAGGAGCGCGGCGAGCGCCGCACCATCCAGGGCCAGGGCAACGGCCCGCTGGCGGCCTACATCAAGGCGCTGGCCGCCGCCGGCCACGACGTGGAGATCATCGACTACCACGAGCACTCCCGCGGCCAGGGCTCCGACGCCGAGGCGATCGCCTACGTGGAGGTGCGCATCGCCGGCGAGGCGGTGTTCGGCGTCGGCACCGACGAGAGCATCACCAGCGCCTCCATGAAGGCGGTGATGAGCGCCATCAACCGCAAGGTCTCGACCCAGGCCCCAGCGGCCAATGTGACCGCCGAGTCGCTGGCCTGAGTCTATGCCGGCTGGTGGGCCAGCCAGGCCCGCCAGCCGCCGTACTCGGTCACATCCCGTGCCTCCTCGGGCTCGTGCAGTGCGCCCGCGGCGCAGATAAAGCCGCTCTTCCACTCGCCGTCGGCGAGCTCCACCCGGCCGAGCCCCAGCGGCGCGGGGATTCCGGCCAGGAAACTTCCCAGGGTCGCGATCGGCAGGCGCCACACCTCCACCTCGATGGCCGCGCCGCGCACCTCGTCGCGCACCATGGCCGGGCGTGCCGGCGGCCCGCCGGCCAGCGCGTAGAGGCGGTAGCGCGGGGCGCTGGCGGTGCGTGCCAGCAGCACGCCGCCCCTCTCGGTCAGCTGATGGTTGAGGGGCAGGCCCTCCAGGTGCGCACCGCATACCACCAGCTCCAGGGTGCCGTCGGCCATGGGCGGCAGCCCGTCGAGCGGCGCGCGTTCATGGCCGGTGGCACCCAGCGGCAGCATCGACAGCCCCTCCAGCGCGCGGCCCAGCGAGAGCAGCTTGAGGTCGTCGAAGGCAGGTCCGAACAGGGTCACCCCTGCGGGCAGGCCTGAGTCGCTGAACTCGACGGGAACGGCGAGCGCGCTGTAGTCGAGCAGGTTCATGAAGTTGGTCCAGGTGCCCAGCCGCGCGTTGACACCGATGGGGTCCGCCGCTACCTCGGCCTTGGTGGGGTGAGTCACGGTGGTCGGCGAGAGCATCACATCGACCTGTGCGAGCAAGGCATCCGCCTGCCGCTTGTACTCGGCTAGCCGGTAGCGGGCGTCGAAGGCGTCCACGGCAAGGGGGATGGCGCCGCCGAGGGTGATCTGGCGGGTCACCGGGTGCACCGCCTCGGGGCGGCTATCGAGCAGGTCGCGGATGGCGTGGTAGCGCTCGGTGACCCAGGGGCCCTCATAGAGTAGACGTGCAGCGGCGAGCAGCGGACTGCAGTCGAGTTCGACCCTCTCGCCACCTAGAGACTCCAGTTGGGCAATCGCAGTGCGCATACCGTCGCTGTAGGCGGCATCGGTGTGCCACTGTGACTGCGGTGGGACGCCGAAGCGGAAACGACTTGGCGCCTGCCCATAGGCCTGGCCGTGGAGCGTGAAGTCATGGCGACGAGACCAGGCACAGGCGGCATCGTAGGCATACGCCACCTGGAAGACGGCGTGGGCATCGTCGGCGCCAAGGGTGAAGAGGCTGATGGTGTCGAGGGTGGCGCAGGCCGGCACCACCCCGCGGGTGCTGAGCAGCCCCAGGCTCGGCTTGACCCCGAAAAGGTTATTGAAGCAGGCCGGTACTCGGCCCGAGCCGGCGGTATCGGTGCCCAGGGCGAAGCTTACCTGACCAGTAGCGGTCACCACCGCCGAGCCGCTGCTTGATCCGCCGGGGACATGGGCGGCATCGAAGGCGTTAGCTGGGGCTCCATACTCTTCAGGGACGCGCTCGCCGACCAGGCCGGTGGCGAACTGGTCGAGATTGGTCTTGCCCAGAGGGATGGCACCGGCGTCGATCAGCCGCTGGACCACGAAGGCGCTCCTTTCGGGGACATAGGCGAAGGCCGGGCAGCCGGCGGTGGTCGGTACCCCGGCCAGATCGATATTGTCCTTGATGGCGAAGGGGATGCCGAACAGCGGCAGGCTGTCGGGGGACTCCCCCTCGAGGCGTGCCAGGTAGGGCTCGAGCCGATCACGGTCCAGGCGGGTGATCCAGGCGGGGTCATGGCCGCGCGCATCGGCGTCGCCGAGCAGCTGCTCGACCAGGGTGCGGGGCGTCAGCTCACCGCGGCGATAGGCGGCATGCAGGCTGGCGATGGTCAGGGCGGTTGTCATGCCGATTTTTCCTCTGCGGTTTCCAGAATCACGATGGGCTGTCCCGGGGCCACCGAGGCTCCCTCCTTCAAGGGCAGGCGCGTCACCCGCCCCGCCTCGGCGGCGGTGATCTCGACTTCCATCTTCATCGACTCCACCAGGGCCACGGCCTGGCCGGCGGCGACCCGGTCGCCGTCGGCGACCAGCAGCTTCCAGAGGCTGCCGGTCACCGGGCTGTCGACCCCGTGTTCATGGGCCTCGAGTTCGGCGGCGTCGGCCGCCTCCGGTGCTCGGTCCTCGAAGGTGAACTGGCCGTTGGCGCGCCACTCGGCCATCTCCGCCTGGAAGGCGGCTTCGCGACGCTCGCGGAAGCGGGCGATGGCCGCTGCCTGACGCGCCAGCTCGGCCTGGTAGTCGGCGAGTCGGAAGCGGGTAGTCTCGACCTTCAGCGGGTAGCGACCGTGGGGGAAGTCGCGCCGGATCCGGGCGAGCTCGTCGTGGCTGACCTCGAAGAAGCTGAGCTGGTCGAAGAAGCGCAGCAGCCAGGGCCGCGTGAACTGCTCGGTGGTCCGGTAGCGGTTCCACATCTGCAGTGTGCGGCCGACGAACTGGTAGCCGCCGGGCCCCTCCATGCCGTAGACGCACAGGTAGGCGCCACCGATGCCCACCGAGTTCTCCGCGGTCCAGGTGCGCGCAGGGTTGTACTTGGTGGTGACCAGGCGCTGACGCGGATCCAGCGGGGTGGCCACCGGTGCCCCCAGGTAGACGTCGCCCAGCCCCATCACCAGGTAGCGAGCATCGAAGACGATGTCGCGCACCTCGCGTTCGCTTTCCAGGCCGTTGATGCGGCGGATGAAGTCCAGGTTGCTGGGGCACCAGGGGGCGTCCGGGCGCACCGAGCGCTGGTACTTGTCGATGGCCTCGTGGCAGGCCGGGTCGTCCCAGGAGAGCGGCAGGTGCACCACCCGGGATTCGACTTCCAGGGTCTCGACGTCGCGCAGCTCGCGCTCGGCCCGGACGAGGTGGGCGAGCAGGTCATCGAGTGCCAGCTCGCGGGGTTCGTAGTGCACCTGCAGGGAGCGGATGCCGGGCGTGAGTTCGCGCAGCCCCGGCAGCGGGTGCTCACCGAGCCACAGCATCCAGGCGTGGACCCGAAAGCGCAGGGCAATATCCAGCTCCATGGCGCCGAACTCGATCAGCAGGAAGTCGTCGCCGGCGCGGCGATAGAGGATGCGCTCGCCGGCCACCTCGGCGGGCACGTCGCGCAGCAGCGGCGAGTCGCGCTGTTCGACGACGGGAGCGCAGGGCTGCGCCGCCAGGCCGTCGAGCACTGCCAGCTGGTGCGCCTCGAGTTCGCGCGCGGTGGCCAGGCTGACCGGCACGAAGCGCACCCTGTCGCCGGCGGCCAGCTGGCCAAGTTTCCAGCGCTCGGCGCGCACCACCGTGGCGGGACAGACGAAGCCGCCCAGCGACGGCCCGTCCGGGCCGAGGATCACCGGCATGTCGCCGGTAAAGTCGATGGTGCCGAAGGCGTAGGCGTTGTCGTGGATATTGGAGGGGTGCAGCCCCGCCTCGCCGCCGTCGGCCCTGGCCCACTCGGGGCGCGGGCCGATCAGCCGCACCCCGGTGCGGCTGGAGTTGTAGTGGACCTCCCAGTCGTGGGCGAAGAAGGCGTCCATGTCGTCTTCGGTGAAGAAGTCCGGCGCGCCGTGGGGGCCGTAGAGCACGGCGACCTGCCAGGTTCGATCCTCGCCGCCCAGGGCGGGGATCAGCGAATCGTCCAGGCGCCGCGGCGCGGTCGGGACCAGTGCGGGGAGATCGAGCATGTCGCCGCTGCGCAGGGCGCGTCCGCCGTGGCCGCCGAACTGTCCCAGGGTAAAGGTGCTGCGCGACCCGAGGTAGGTCGGGCACTCGATGCCGCCGCGCACCAGCAGATAGGCGCGGGCGCCGACGCCGGCCTTGCCGAGCTTGAGGGTAGCGCCGGCGGGAATATCGAGGACCCGCCAGAAGTCCACCGGCTCGCCGTCGAGGCTGGCCGGCAGCGCCGCGCCGGCCAGCACCACCTGGGTGGCGCGGTGGAAACGCAGGGTGGGCCCGGTGAGGGTGATCTCCAGGCCCGCGGCCTCGGTGGGGTTGTCCAGCAGGCGGTTACCGAGCCGGAAGGACCAGTCGTCGAACGGCCCCGAGGGGGGAACGCCCACGTCCCAGTGGCCCTGGCGGCCGGGATGATCCTGAATCGTGGTCAGGGTCCCCGGGGTCAGCACCTCGATCGCCGGCGGCGACCAGTCGAGATCCGCCAGCCAACGGGTGTGGAGCTCGGCACGCTGGAAGCGCGGATCTCTCAGCACATGGGAGAGCCAGCGGCGATTGGTGGCGATACCGTAGACGCTGGCTTCCTCCAGCGCCTCGGCCAGCCGCGCGCTGGCCGAGGCGCGGTCCTCGGCGTGGACGATGACCTTGGCCAGCATCGGGTCGAACAGTGCAGAGACCTCCAGACCCGCCTCGATGGCGGCGTCGACGCGCAGGCCGCCCCGGTCGGGGAAGCTGACCTCGGTGAGCAGGCCGGCGCTGGGCCGGAAATCGTGCAGCGGGTCCTCGGCGTAGAGCCGCGCCTGGACGGCGTGGCCGCGGGGGGCGAGCGCCCGGGTCAGCGTCTGGAGGTCCGGCAGCGTGCCGGCGCCAAGCCGCACCATCCACTCGACGATATCCACGCCCCAGACCTCCTCGGTGACGCCATGCTCCACCTGCAGGCGGGTGTTGACCTCGAGGAAATAGAAGCGCTGCCGGCCGGCATCGTAGATGAACTCCACGGTGCCGGCGCTGCGATAGGCCACTGCTTCACCGAGGCGAATCGCCGTGGCGTGCAGGTCGCGTCGCACCGCTTCCGGCAGGTCGGGGGCGGGACACTCCTCGATCACCTTCTGATGGCGGCGCTGGGTCGAGCAGTCGCGCTCGCCGAGGGCCACCACCTGGCCCTGGCCGTCGCCGAACAGCTGCACTTCGAGATGACGGGCTCGGGGGATATAGGCCTCGAGAAACACCCCGGCATCGCCGAAGTTGCGCTCGCCGAGGCCGCGCACCGAGTCGAAGGCGCGCGACAGCTCGCCGGGATCCCGGCAGACCTGCATGCCGATACCGCCACCGCCGGCGGTGGACTTGAGCATCACCGGATAGCCGATGTGCTCGGCCTCGGCGAGGGCCGCCTCGGCGCCGTCGAGCAGCCCCGAGCCCGGAACCAGCGGCACCTCGGCGCGCTCGGCGATCCGCCGGGCCTCATGCTTGAGGCCGAAGCCGCGGATCTGCTCGGCTGTGGGGCCGAGGAACACCAGCCCGGCGGCCTCGCAGGCCTCGATGAAGCGGGTGTTCTCGGAGAGGAAACCGTAGCCCGGGTGCACCGCCTGGGTGCCGCTGTCGCGGGCGATGGCGATCAGCCTGTCGATATCCAGGTAGGTGTCGGCGGCCGCGCCGTCGCCCAGCGAGTAGGCCTCATCGGCCTGGTAGACATAGGGCGCGTCGCGATCGGCTTCGGCGTAGACCACCACCGAGCCGACGCCGAGCCGCTTGAGGGTGCGCAGGATGCGGGCGGCGATGGCGCCGCGATTGGCAATCAGAACCTTGCTAAACATATTGCCTTGTCCATCAACGGTGCGGGTCGTCCCGCGTCCGGGAAAGTTGCCGCCGGGGTCGTCCCCGGGGTCAGCGTCGGCAGAGAGGCTAGTCCCACACCAGCAGCTCGACGGGCGTGGGGTTGTAGCCGTTGCAGGGGTTGTTGAGCTGCGGGCAGTTGGAGAGCAGCACGATCACGTCCATCTCGGCGACCATCTCCACGTACTTGCCGGGGGCGGAGATGCCGTCTTCGAAGGTGAGCTCGCCCTCGGCGGTGACCGGCACATTCATGAAGAAGTTGATGTTGTGGGTGATGTCGCGCTTGGTCAGGCCGTATTCGGGGTAGTCGGCCAGCGCCTGCATCCAGTTGTCCCGGCAGGAGTGCATATGCCGCTTCTCGAGGTCGTAGCGCACGGTATTGCTCTCGCTGGCGCAGGCCCCGCCCAGGGTGTCGTGGCGGCCACAGGTGTCGGCGGTGATGGTCAGCATCGGCCGCCCTTCGCTGGAGAGCAGTCGCGAGCCGGCGGTGAGGTAGAGGGCGCCCTGCTCGCGGAGGGTGTCCATGGCGCTGTAGCGCTCGCTGGTGTCGTGAGCGTTGTAGAACAGGGTGTCGGCGGCCTGGTTGCCCTCCAGGTCGAGGATGCGCAGGGTCTGGCCGGCCTTCAGGGTGCCGATGTAATGATCGCCGGCGTCCACCGTGATGCGGTTGACGGCGTTGTCGGGGCGCAGGGTACTTTCGATGATCATGGCGTGCGTCCTCCCTCAGAGGCCCAGGTGGTAGAGGCGGTTGTTCTCGAAGCCGCGGGCGTTCTCCGGCCGCGAGCGGTAGCAGGCGTCGTGTTCGTCCGGGGGCGGTGCGACGCCCAGGCGGATCTCCACGCCGCGCCGCGGATAGTCGGGGCTGGGGTCCAGCGGATGGGGGCAGGTGTGCAGCAGCACCAGGGTGTCCATCTCCATGCGCAGCGTCACGCTGTCGCCGGCCCGGCAGTGGTCGGGGACATAGTGCAGCCGGCCGTCGGCGTCGCTCTCCACCCGCGAGAAGAGGTTGAGGTTGGCGGCGAGATCCCGGCGGCCTAGGCCATACTTGGCCAGCTCCACCAGGAAGGCGTCGTGGCCGGTGCGGGTCCAGTCGTTGCGTCCCTGCTGATAGCTCACCGGCTGCCAGCCCTTGGCGACCAGGTGGTGGCGCATCAAGTTGCCGCCGACGCTGTCGTGCCAGCCCAGATCGTCGTGAGTGATCGAGGCGAAGATGCGCCCCATGTCGGAGTAGAGGCAGTGGCCTCGGGTGAGCCTGAAGGTGTGCTGGCACTTCAGGGTGTCGGGCAGGTTGAGGCGCTCCAGCAGGTTCTCCGGGTTGTAGCAGAGCAGGCCGACATTGGCGTTGGCCTCGCCGGCGGCCAGCGTCAGGGTGGTGCCGCGGCGTAGGCGCAGCGACCAGTGGTGGCCGCCGGGCAGGTGGGTGGCGTAGAGGGCGTCGCTTGGCTCAGCGGTGGATGTCATAGCAGCGTCTCCTGGGTCAGGGTCTTGAGGCCGCGCTCGGCGAAGCGAGCCGACAGGTCCGCCGGCGGCTGGCGCTCGCCGATCGGCAGGTCATAGGTGATGGTGGCGCCGAACGCCTCCGGAGCCTGGGGGTCGTGGCGCAGCTTGTCGAACACCCAGAGCCGGGTGCCCAGCGCGAAGGCCTCTTTCAGGTCGTGGGTGATCATGAAGATGGTCAGCCGCTGCTCCTGCCACAGCCGCAGGATCAGCGCGTGCATGTCCTGGCGGATGCCCGGGTCCAGGGCGCCGAAGGGCTCATCGAGCAGCAGGATGCGCGGGCGCATCATCAGCGCCTGGGCGATGGCCAGGCGCTGCTGCATGCCGCCGGAGAGCTCGTGGGGGTACTTGGCCAGGGCGTCGCCGAGGCCGACCTCCTCGATACGCGCCATGGCCTTGTCCCGCGCCTGGCGCCGCGCTGCACCGAAGCTCTTGCCCAGCCAGCGTGACCGGCCGAACTCCTCGGCGATCATCACGTTGCCGAGTACGGTGAGGTGGGGAAACACCGAGTACTTCTGGAACACCACGCCGCGATCCGGGCCCGGCTCGTCCGGAATCGGCCGGCCGTCGAGGGTGAGCGATCCGCGGGAGATGCGCTCGGTGCCCAGCAGCATCTTGAGGAAGGTGGTCTTGCCGCAGCCCGAGGCCCCCACCAGAGTCACGAATTCGCCAGCCTCGACGCGGAAGTCGAGGCGCTCCAGCACCACATGCTTGCCGTAGTGCTTCTCCAGGCGCTTGGCTTCGAGCAGGCTCATGCGTTGTTCCCCTCTTGGGCGTGGTACCAGGGAAAGGCCAGCCGCGAGGTCCGGGCCAGCAGCTGGTCGAGCAGGAAGGCCAGCAGGGTGATCCAGGCCACGTAGGGCAGAATCACGTCCATGGACAGGTAGCGGCGGACCAGGAAGATGCGGTAACCGAGCCCCTCCTGGGCGGCGATCGCCTCGGCGGCGATCAGGAACAGCCAGGCGGTGCCCAGGGCCAGCCGGGTGGCATTGAGCAGCCGCGGCGTCAGCTGCGGCAGCAGCACGCGCATCAGGATCTGCCAGGAGTTGCCGCCCAGGGTCTGGGCCTTGATCAGCTGTTCGTCCGGCAGGCGCAGGGCATGGCCCTGGAGATCGCGAATCAGGAAGGGGGTCACCCCGATCACGATCAGCGCGATCTTGGCCGCCTCCCCGGTGCCGAAGGCGATGAACAGGATCGGCAGGATGGCCATCGGCGGGATCAATGAGACCACCGTCACCAGCGGCGAGAGCTTGGCGCGGATCAGCGGCAGGCCGCCGTTGATGAGCCCGACGCTGAGGCCGATCAGGGCGCTTATGGCCACTCCGATCAGCAGCCGTTCGAGGCTGGCGAAGGTGTCCGCCCAGAGAACGATCTGGCCGGTGCGCCGGTTCTCTTCGGTGGCCATGGTGAAGAAGGTATTCGCCATGGTCGCCGGAGCCGGCAGCAGCCGGTCGCTGGGGTTTTCGGCGAGCCGCGCGCTGGAGAGGCTCAGGTAGACCATCGCCACGACCAGAAAGGGCAGAAGGCCCAGCAGCCAGCGGCCACCGCGGGAGGGGGTGAGGTTGATCAGGCGTTTCATGCAGGCTCCACGTCAGGGTGAGGGGGCAAGCGTGCCGCCGCCCCGGGGGCGGCGGCCGACTCCTGACGGCTGGCTTAGGGTTGGGCGTCGATATAGGCCTGGGTAAAGCTCGGGTCGAAGCGCAGCTTGATGTTGCCCTCGTCGCCGAACACGCCTTGCGGGGTCTCGATACCCACGACGCCGGGGTCGGGCGCCATGTCGCCGAGCAGACCGTGCTCGAAGCTGAACTCGGCGACGCGCTGCATGGTCGTGAGCAGGTCGTCGCTCTCGATCAGCGCCAGGGCCTCGGCGGGGTCGGTATAGAGATAGGTGGCGTCGAGCTGGGCGAGGTAGCCCTCAAGATTGGTGCCGGCGGCTTCGGCCATCTGCGAGAGGGCCGCTTCGTCGCCATCGGCTATCAGCGCCATGGTCTCGTACCAGGCCCCCACCAGGGCGTGGCCCAGCTCGGGGTGGTCGGCGAGGGTCCGGGTGTTGACCACCATCAGGTCGAGGATCTCGCCCGGAATCTGGCTGGAGTCGAAGACCAGGTTGCTGCCCTCGAGGTCGGTCACGGTGGAGAGCTGGGGGTTCCAGGTCACGACCGCGTCGATGCTGTCGCGGCTGGCGAAGAGCCCGGCAATATCGGCGTCGCCGGTGTTGACGGTGGAGACGTCGCGCTCGCTGAGGCCGACGCTGTCCAGGGCGCGGGCCAGCAGGTAGTGGGAGACGCTGAACTGCACCAGGTTGACGTCACGTCCGGCAATGTCCTCCAGGCCGCCGGCATTCTTGAGCACCACGCCATCGTTGCCGTCTGAGTAGTCGCCGACGATCAGCGCGGTGGAGTCGACGCTGCTGGCAGCGGGGATGGTCAGGGCGTCCATGTTGGTCATGGCGCAGCCGTCGACGTTGCCGGAGGTGAACTGGTTGATCGACTCCACGTAGTCATTGACCTGAATGACGTCGATTTCGATGCCGTACTTCTCGGCCCAGCGGTCGACGATGCCAGCCTCATCGGCATAGCCCCAGGGCATCCAGCCGGCATAAATGGACCAGCAGACGCTGAACTGCTCGCTTTCCTGGGCCTGAAGGGGAGCGGCGGTCAGCGCCGATACCATCAGCGTTGCCGAGACGGCGGCGGCAAGGGGGAGTTGCTTGGGAGAGAAGGGACGCAGCGGCTGGGACATGGTTGGCCTCCAATGGGCTCGAGAAAAGTTCGGGGCATCGGCGCACCCTGCTGCACCTGATCCTCCCGGGCTTTTCTCCCGCCGTGTAACCTTGCGCCGAGAGCGGGAGCGCCCCTGCAGGCGTATCCGTCTTGCGCCGGGTCGACGGCTCTCGGACCAGTCATCACATCGGGGTAGTGGATGATGCGATCGGAACCCTAGCCGTCCATTGGAAAGCAGATTGTCTGGCAGCCAGCGATGCGCTGCCGATACCCCATTTCATGATGCATCATGCAAAACTGGGGCCATGTTTCATAAAAAATTCTTTAAGACATAGGGTTGAGGTGGCTTTGTGTGCCGGAGGCAGTGCGTGTCGGCGCGTCGTTGCACCTGAATGGTGAGGTGTCGGAAGGGGCTTGCACCCGTTTGGCGCTTACTGTCCTGTCGGGACGAAGCCGCGAGTCCTTCGCGCTGTCGCCCCTCGCTGGGGTCGGCCTCCATTGCCCGCCGAACCGGGTGCCTACAAGGGCGTCTTGCTCCCTTCGCCGGGGATCTCCCTGACCAGCCGCGGCATCAGAAACCCCGGCAGCACTTCCCGGAGGCCCGCGACCAGCTCGCGAGCTTCTTCGTCCGGCACGTCGAAGTGGGCCGCGCCGGCCACCGGGTCGAGCACGTGGAGGTAGTAGGGCAGCACCCCCGCTTCGAAGAGCCTCTCCGAGAGCGCCGCCAGGGCGTCTACCGAATCGTTGACCCCGCGCAGCAGCACGCTCTGGTTGAGCAGGGTGACGCCGGCAGCCCTGAGCCTGGCGCAGGCATCGACCACTGCCTGGTCGATCTCGTTGGCGTGGTTGATATGCAGCACCACCACCTTCTGCAGGCGGGTGGCACCTAGCCAGTCGAGCAGGGCGGCGTCGATGCGGTCGGGGATCACCACCGGCAGGCGGGTATGAATCCGCAGTCGCCTGAGGTGGGGGATGGCCGCCAGGCGCTCGACCAGCCAGGCGAGCTGGCGGTCGCTGGCGGCCAGGGGGTCGCCGCCGGAGAGGATCGCCTCAACGATCGTGGGGTCGCGTCTCAGATGGTCGAGGCTTGACTCCCACTGGGCCCGGGAGGGGGCGTTCTCGGCGTAGGGAAAGTGGCGGCGGAAGCAGTAGCGGCAGTTGACCGCGCAGGCGGGACTGGTGATCAAGAGTACGCGTCCACGGTACTTGTGGATCAGCCCCCGAGCCGGCGTATGGGCGGCCTCCTCGAGGGGGTCGGCCACATAGCCTGGGGTCGGCAGGAGCTCCTCGCCCAGGGGCAGCACCTGGCGCAGCAGGGGGTCGGTCGGGTCACCTGGGCGCATGCGGGCCAGGAAGGCCTCGGGAACCCGCACCTCGAAGAGCCCATGGCCCGCCTCGGCGCCGGGCCGCCAGGCGGGATCCAGGCCCAGGCGACGGCACAGCTCGGCGGGGTCGCGAATGGCGCCGGCCAGCTGGGCCTGCCAGGCGGGCGGTAGCGCCAGCGGTTCGGCCTCGTCGTGACGCTGCAAAAGGGCGGGGCTTCGGGTTATCATGCGGAACACCAGTCAATGCGGACGACGCCCGGCGACATGCCTGGCCTCGTCGAACTATCGTTTCCCAGCGCGCCCCGGGGTCCGGCGGCGCGCTTGAACATGGGTGAGAGAAGATGGCGAACTATTCTACCAACGAATTCAAGGGCGGTCTGAAGGTGATGCTGGACGGCGATCCCTGCTCGATCGTCGAGAACGAGTTCGTGAAGCCCGGCAAGGGCCAGGCCTTCAACCGCGTCAAGCTGCGCAACCTGATCACCGGCCGCGTCTGGGAGCGCACCTTCAAGTCAGGGGAGTCCCTCGAGGGCGCCGACGTGATGGACCTGGACATGGAGTACCTCTACACCGACGGTGAGATGTGGCACTTCATGAAGACCGACGGCTCCTTCGAGCAGTACGCGGTGGAGAAGAAGGCCCTGGGCGACACCATCAAGTGGCTCAAGGAGCAGGTGGTCTACACCGTGACCCTGTGGAACGACAACGCCATCAGCGTGACCCCGCCCAACTTCATCGAGCTCGAGGTGGTCGAGACCGACCCGGGCCTCAAGGGCGACACCGCCCAGGGCGGCTCCAAGCCGGCGACCCTCTCCTCCGGCGCCGTGGTTCGCGTGCCGCTCTTTATCAACCAGGGCGAAGTCTTGAAGGTTGACACGCGCTCCGGCGAGTACGTCTCTCGCGCCTGAGTAAAGGCTCTTTAGCCAGCGGCGCCGGGGACAGGTCGTAGAGAGGGTCTTTTGCCAGGGATGGCAAAAGTAGCGTACAGGGAAGTATTCACAGCGCCCTCTCGTCGGTCCGGCGTTCCGGGGCCTGTCGCCGGAAAAGCCGCGGTGATGCTCGATTCCGACGAGCGCATTCTCGTCAAGGCCACGCTTCGGCGTGGCCTTGACGATTCCGGAGGAGAGGAAATGACCGACGACTGGCGCCCCACGGCGACGATCGCGACCCTGCGCGACCGGGCGCGGCTGCTGGCCGAGGTGCGGGCCTTCTTCGCCGAGCGCGGCGTGCTGGAGGTGGAGACGCCCGTGCTGGGCCACGGCGGCAGCACCGACCTGCATCTGGCCTCGCTCTCGGCCCGGGCGACCACGCCGGCGGGACGCGAGCGGCTCTGGCTGCAGACCTCGCCGGAGTTCGCCATGAAGCGGCTGCTGGCGGCGGGGGCCGGGCCCATCTTCCAGCTGGCGCGCTGCTTCCGCGACGGCGAGGTGGGGCGGCGCCACAACCTCGAGTTCACCATGCTGGAGTGGTACCGCCCCGGCTTCACCCTCGATGCGCTGATCGAGGAGACGGCCGCCCTGGTGCACCGGCTGCTGGGTCGAGAGCCGGGGGATAAGGCGGTACCGCCGCGCCGTCGCCGCTACCGGGCGCTGTTTCGCGAGGCGTTGGCCATCGATCCCTTCACCGCGCCCCTGGCCGAGCTGCGCCGGCTGGCCGAAGAGAAGGGCGGGCTCGCCATGCATGACGCCCCCCGCGACGACTGCCTCGACCTGCTGATGAGTCTCGTGATCGAGCCGGGGCTTGGCCGCGAGGGGGTCGAGGTGGTGGTGGACTACCCGGCCAGCCAGGCGGCCCTGGCCCGGCGTCACCGCGACCCGGAGGACGGCGAGTGGGTGGCCTCGCGCTTCGAGCTCTACCTCGAGGGGCTGGAGCTCGCCAATGGCTACGACGAGCTGACCGACGCCGCCGAGCAGGCGGCGCGTTTCGATGAAGACAACACCGCCCGGCGGGCGGCGGGGCTGCCGGAGGTGGACATCGACCGGCGCCTGGTGGCGGCGCTTGAGCACGGTATGCCCGAGGGGAGTGGCGTGGCCCTGGGCATCGACCGGCTGATCCAGCTGGCCCTGGGCAAGGCGAGCGTGGCGGAGGTGATGGCCTTCGCCACGCCGCGCTGCTAGAACGCTCCCAGCGACTGCCCCATCTGCACCTTGGCGCCGGGCTCGAGGCCGTCGGCGAAGGCCACAGGCTCCGCGAAGGCCATCACCACCGTGGAGCCGAGCTTGAAGCGGCCCATCTCCGCGCCGCGTTCCAGATGCACCGGCGTGTCGAAGCGGATGCGCTGCACGCCGCCCCGGGGCAGCGGGGTGATCTGCCCGGCCCACACCGTCTCGATGGCGGCGACGATCATCGCCCCCACCAGCACCATCACCATGGGGCCCTGCTCGGTGTCGAAGTGGCACACCAGGCGCTCGTTGCGGGCGAAGAGGTTGGGCACGTGCTCGGTGGTGGCGGCGTTCACCGAGAAGAGCCGCCCCGGCACGTAGACCATCTCGGTCAGGGTGCCGGCCAGGGGCATATGCACCCGGTGGTAGTCGCTCGGGGAGAGGTAGATGGTGGCGAAGCTGCCGCCCAGGTAGCGGCGGGCGGCGTCGCCGTCACCGCCCAGCAGGTCCATGGCCGAGAAGCGGTGGCCCTTGGCCTGGACCAGCTGGCCGGCTTCGAGGGGGCCGAACTGGGAGAGCCTGCCGTCGGCGGGGCTCAAGATCCCCTCGCCGAGGGGGCGGGCATCCGCCTTCAGCTCCCGGGTGAAGAAGTCGTTGAAGGTGGCGTAGGCCGTCGGGTCGGGGTTGGCCGCCTCGTTCATGTCGACCCTGAACTGACGAATGAAGCGCCGTATCAGGGCATTCTTCAGCCAGGGGGTGCGGCATTCGGCGAGCCGCCCCACCAGCCGCGAGAGCAGGTGGTGGGGCAGGGGGTACTGGATCAGGGCAAAGAGCTTGGCGAGTGACAAGGCAGAACGTCTCTGAGGTGAATCGGGTGAACAGCGCTAAAGCTTGGCTGTAAGCCATAAGCTTTGAGCTGTAAGAAAAACCTCGTGCCGTGAGCTTGGGGGCAGGGTCCTGGCTTACGGCTTACGGCTTACGGCTTACGGCTTACGGCTTACGGCTTACGGCTTACGGCTTACGGCTTCTCGATCGGGGTGTCGTCGCGGTTGCCCCACTCCTTCCAGGAGCCGGCGTAGCCGCGGATCTTCTCGAAGCCCAGGGCGCGGCCGACGAGCCAGGTGAAGCCGCTTCTGTGGTGGCTCTGGCAGTGGGTGGCCACCTCCATGTCGGGCGTCAGGCCCAGCGCCTCGAGCTCGGTGATCAGCTCGGCGTAGTCGCGGATGCGCAGCTGGCGCTCCGGGTCCATGGCGCGGGTCCACTCCATGTTCACGGCGCCGGGGATATGGCCCAGCTGGCGGTTGTCACCCTTCTCGCCGCGGTACTCCTCGGGGGAGCGGGCGTCCCAGATGGCGAAGCCCTTCTCGCCCAGGCGCTCCTGGAGCTCGATGCGGTCGATCAGTACCTCGGGCCTGAGCACTTCTGCCTCATAGTCGCTGGGCGTGGGGGCGGTGGACTCGGTGGCGACCGGCTGGCCGGCGGCGCGCCAGGCGTGGATGCCGCCGTTGAGGTAGGAGTAGCGGGTGTGGCCGATCAGCTCCAGGGTCCAGAGCAGGCGCCCGGCCCAGCCGCCGCCCTCGTCGTCGTAGGCCACCACGTGGGTGTCGCGGGTGAGGCCGAGCTCGCTGAAGAGCGCGGAGAGCTGCTCCACCGTGGGCTCCCGGCAGGGCACCTCGCCCTCGCCGCGCATCAGGCGCCCCTTGTCGAGGAAGATGGCACCGGGCACGTGGCCCTCGGTGTAGCTCTCGCCCTTGAGCGGCACATCGATGATCAGCAGCGACGGATCATCCAGGTGCTCGGCGAGCCGTTCCGGCTCGACGATCAGCGGCAGCAGGTTGGCTTCGGAACTCATGGGGCTCTCCTTTCCTTGTTCTGAGAATCAGGCCTTGTTCTGGCAATCAGGCAGTCGGGTGATCAGGACTCGAGCGATTCGACGATGCGCCGATAGCTGGCGAAGCGCTCCGGATGGATCTCGCCGCGCTCCACCGCCTCGAGCAGCGCGCAGCCCGGCTCATGGCGGTGGCGGCAGTCGCGGAAGCGGCAGCGGCCGAGAAAGTCGCGGAACTCGATGAAGCCTTCCGCCACCTGCTGCTCGTCCAGATGGCCGAGGCCGAACTCGCGGATCCCGGGGGAGTCGATCAGCTCGGCGGACTCGGCGTCGGGCAGCGGATAGAGCCGCGCCGTGGTCGTGGTATGGGTGCCCTTGCGCGAGTCCTTCGACAGCGCGCCGATGCGAAGTTCCTCGTCGGGCAGCAGGCGGTCGATCAAGGACGACTTGCCCACGCCGCTCTGGCCCACGAACACCGAGGTGCGCCCGGCCAGGCGAGCGTGCAGGGCGTCGAGGCCGTCCTCGCGCTCGGTGGTGGTGGTCACCACCGGGTAGCCCAGCCCCTCGTAGCGGCGCAGCAGCGCCAGCAGCTCGCCGCGACCCTCGGGCAGCAGGTCGATCTTGTTGAGCACCAGCACCGGCGCGATGCCCGTGGCCTCGGCGGCAATCAGGTAGCGGTCGATCAGGTTGGGGTGGGGCTCGGGCTCCACGGCGAAGACGATCAGGATCTGGTCGATGTTGGCCGCCACCGGCTTGAGCTGGCCGCGGGCGTCGGGGCGCTCCAGCACGCTGTCGCGCTCGCCACGGGCCACCACCACGCCTTCCACCACTTGGCCATCGGGGTCCTCCCGGCCACGCCAGATCACCCTGTCGCCGGTGACCAGCCCTTCGAGGTTGGCGCGCAGGTGGCAGCGCACCGCCTCGTCGCTATCCTCGGGGCGCACGTCCAGGGTGCGGCCGAAGTGGGCGGTCACTCGCCCGGGGCGCTCCTGGCCGTACTCACCGGCGGCCAGTTTCTCGCTCTCACGGGCATCGCGCTTGGCGGCGCGTTCGGCGCGCTCGGCCTGGATCTTCTCGATGCGCCAGCGCTGCTGGCGGCTAAGCTTGCGTTTGCTCATGGGGGCCTGATGCTCGGTACAATACCCGTATTGTACTCATCCACCGCGCCGGCTGTCGCGAAAACCGCGCCGGCGCCCGCAGCCAAGGCAGACTCATGGCCCAGAATGACGACAGGCAGGACCCCCGCCAGCAGCGGCTGGTATGGATCGATCTGGAAATGACCGGACTCGACCCGGAGAAGGAGCGCATCATCGAGGTGGCGACCCTGGTCACCGACGCCGAGCTCAACGTCGTGGCCGAGGGGCCGGTGATCGCGGTGAGCCAGCCGGAGAGCCTGCTCGACGCCATGGACGCCTGGTGCACGAAGACCCACGGCGAGTCGGGGCTGACCGCCCGGGTCAAGGCGAGCGCCACCGACACCGCCGAGGCGGAGCGGCTGACCCTCGAGTTCCTGCGCGAGCACGTGACGCCCGGCAGCTCGCCCATGTGCGGCAACAGCGTGCACCAGGATCGCCGTTTCCTGGAGCGCGAGATGCCCGAACTGCTGGCCTTCTTCCACTACCGCAACCTGGATGTCTCGACCCTCAAGGAGCTGGCCAAGCGCTGGAACCCCGGCGCCATGGCGGGCTTCCAGAAGCGCAACGTCCACCTGGCCATGGATGACATCAAGGAGTCCATCGCCGAGCTTGCCCACTACCGCGAGACCTTCCTGCGCCTGCCGGGACGCGATAGCGACGAGGAGGAGTGATCGAGCTTTGCCGGGCGCCCCTGATCGCGCGATAAATCGCGCTCCTACCTGCTGCCCTGCCTGTTCGGGTGGGTCAGCCGCGGGTAATCAGCGCCTGGCGCTTCTCCCGCTGGCGTGCCAGCGCCCAGCGCACGTGCTCACGGACCAGATCGGAGGGGTAGGGCAGCCGCGCCCTGAGCGCGGCCTCCACGGCCTCGCTCCAGGGGGCATTGCCGAGTCCCACGGAGAGGTTGCGCAGCCAGCGGGCGTAGCCGATGCGGCGTATGGGGCTGCCGGCGGTCTTCTCCAGGAACTCCTCCTCGCCCCAGGCGAACAGCGCCAGCAGGCTGGCGCGGTCCAGGTCGTGGCGCGGCGCGAAGTCGGGCTCCTGGCTCACCCGGGCAAAGCGGGTGAAGGGGCAGACCAGCTGGCAGTCGTCGCAGCCGAACACTCGGTTGCCCATGGCCTCCCGGTAGCGCTCGGGGATGGCGCCATGCAGCTCGATGGTGAGGTAGGAGATGCAGGCCCGGGCATCCACCACCCGGTCCTCGACTATGGCGTCGGTGGGACAGGCGGTGCGGCAGGCGCTGCAGCTGCCGCAGTGCTCGCTCTCGAAGGGCGGGTCCACCGGCAGCGGCAGATCGGTGTAGAGCTCACCCAGGAAGAAGAGCGAGCCCGCCTTCGGGTTGAGCAGCATGGCGTTCTTGCCGAACCAGCCGAGTCCCGCCTTGCGGGCCAGCGCCCGCTCCATCACCGGCGCGGAGTCCACGAAGGCGCGATAGCCGAAGGGCCCCGTCTCGGCTTCGATCCATTTCGCCAGTGTCGCCAGGCGCTTGCGCATCAGCTTGTGGTAGTCGCGGCCGGTGGCGTAGCGCGACACATAGGCGCGCTCGGGCTGGCCCAGCACCTTGGCGGTCTCCACCTCCGCGGGCAGGTAGTCCAGGCGCACGCTGATCACCCGGATCGTACCCGGCTCCAGCTCGGCGGGGCGGGTGCGCTTGGTGCCATGCTTGGCCATGAAGCCCATCTCGCCGTGGTAGCCGGCGGCCAGCCAGCGCTCGAGGCGCGCCTCGTCCTCGGCCAGGTCCACGTCGGTGATGCCCAGCTGCTGAAAGCCGAGCTCGCGGCCCCAGGCCTTGATGCGCTCGGCCAGGGGATAAAGGTGGGCGTCGGCGGGGGCAGACGGGTCGGACATGATCGCGGAAACACCATGCAGGGAGGCCTCGCCACTTGGCGCAGGCCGGGAAGGCTTTACACTGTTCGTCAGCCGATACCGCCATGGTAAAGCATTGCCCCTCGGGAGACACCGCATGACCGCCACCAGCGTCCATCCCGCGCCGCCGCTGCGCCCCCTCTATCGCGCCGAGCAGGTGCGCGAGCTCGACCGACGCACCATCGCCGGCGGCATCCAGGGCTTCGCCCTGATGCAGCGAGCCAGCGCCGCCGCCTGGCAGCGGCTGCGAGAGCGCTGGCCCGAGACGCGCGCGCTCACGGTGCTCTGCGGCGCCGGCAACAACGGTGGCGACGGTCATGTGCTGGCGGCCCTGGCCGCCGCGGAAGGGCTCGCCGTGCAGCGTATCCTGCTCAAGGGCATCGACGAGCTCGGCGGCGACGCCCACCTGGCCGCCGAGATGGCCACGGCGGCGGGCGTGGGCGCCGAGCCCTGGGCGCCCGGCATGGCCTTCACCGGCGAGCTGGTGGTGGATGCGCTGCTCGGCACCGGGCTTGCCGGCGAGGTGCGCGGCGCCTTCCGGGAGGCGATCGCGGCGGTCAACGCCAGCGGCCTGCCCGTATACGCCATCGATATCCCCTCCGGGCTGCATGCCGATACCGGCGTCGTGCTGGGCGAGGCGGTGCGGGCCAGCGCCACGGTCACCTTTATCGGTGACAAGCTGGGGCTGCATACCGGGGCGGCGGCGGAGCACGTCGGCGAGCTGGCCTTTCGGTCGCTCGGGGTGGACGCCCTGGCCGAGACGGACCTGGTGCCCGCCGCCCGGCTGCTCGACGAGTCCCTGCTCGAGGCCTGGCTGCCTCCCCGGCCCCGCAGCGCCCACAAGGGCGACTGCGGCCATGCGCTGATCCTGGGCGGGGCGCCGGGCTTTGGCGGGGCGGCCTTGCTGGCCGCCGAGGCCTGTGCCCGGCTGGGCGCCGGCAAGGTGAGCCTGGCCACCGCCCCCGAGCACGTTACGGCGAGCCTGGTGCGACGCCCGGAGGTGATGGCCCACGGGGTGCGCGGCGCGTCGGATCTCGGCACCCTGCCGGCCCTGGCCGACGTGCTGGTGGTGGGCCCGGGCCTGGGGCAGGGAAGCTGGGGGCAGGCCATGCTGCAGGCGGCCCTCGAGGCCGGGCGGCCGCTGGTGGTGGACGCCGATGGCCTCAACCTGCTGGCCGAGCGCTTCTCCGGCACGCGCCGCGACGGCTGGATCCTGACGCCCCACCCCGGGGAGGCGGCCCGGCTGCTGGGCGGCTCCGCCGCCGAGGTCGAGGCGGACCGCCCCGCCGCGGCCCTGGCCCTGCGCGAGCGCTTCGGTGGCGTGGTGGTGCTCAAGGGGGCCGGGACCCTGGTGGCCGGGCCCGAGGGCCTCGTGGTCTGCCCCTTCGGCAACCCGGGAATGGCCAGCGGCGGCATGGGCGATTCGCTCTCCGGCATGCTTGGGGCCCTGCTGGCCCAGGGCCTGCCCCTGGAGGCCGCCGCCCGGCTCGGTGTGCTGGTGCACGCCCTGGCCGCGGATCTCGCCGCCGCGAACGCCGGGGAGCGTGGTCTGCTGGCCGGTGATCTGGCATCCTATGCGCGAATTCTGGTCAATCCGACTATCGGCGGGACAATGGGGCGGTGACGATGCGGCTGCGACTCGATGATGAAGCGCGTCAGGTGACCCTGGGCGAGTGCCTGGGGCGGGCCCTGGAGGGGCGTGGGCGAGTCTACCTCGAGGGAGAGCTGGGGGCCGGCAAGACCACCCTGACCCGCGGGGTGCTGCGCGCCTATGGCCACGCCGGAGCGGTCAAGAGCCCCACCTATACCCTGGTGGAGCCCTATGAGCTCGAGAACGCCCGGATTCACCATTTCGACCTCTATCGGCTGGGTGACCCCGAGGAGCTGGAGTTTATCGGCGGCCGCGACCTCTTCGACGATGACGCCCTCTGCCTGGTGGAGTGGCCCAGCCGCGGCGAGGGCTGGCTGCCCGCGCCCGACCTGCGGATCACCCTGACCCTGGCCGGCCCTGGCCGCCTGGCTCGCCTCGAGGCCGCAAGCGAGCTCGGCGAGCGGGTCATGGCGAGGCTCGCGGCGATGCCCGCCCTGGCCGGCTGCGCCGACACCGCGGAGGAGGGCGAGACGCCACGATGATCAAGCGGATGCTGCGCGGCCTTCTGGTCGCAACCCTGCTGTGGCTGCCTCTGACCGGGCTGCAGGCCGCCGAGGTGGAGAACGTGCGCCTCTGGGCGGCCCCGGACCATGCCCGCCTGGTCTTCGACCTCTCCGGGCCGGCCAGCGCCAGCGTCTTCGGGCTGGACAGCCCCAGGCGCCTGGTGGTCGACCTCGATGACAGCCGCATGGCTGCGGACGTCGCCGGGATCGACCTCTCCGGCAGCGCCATCAGCCGCATCCGCACCGGGGTGCGTGACGGCGGCGGCCTGCGCGTGGTGCTGGAGCTCGAGCGCGAGGTGGAGCCGCGCCACTTCAGCCTGGCGCCCAACGACCAGTACGGCCATCGCCTGGTGGTGGACCTGGAGTACCCCGGCGAGAGCGCCGTTCAGGACCCCATCGATCCCATCGAGGCGATGATCCGCGAGCAGGAGATCGCCGCCAACCGGGCCCGGGCGGAGTCCGGCGGCGCCCCCGCCGAGGTGGCGTCCGAGCCGGCGGTGGCGCTTCAGCAGGCCCAGCCTCACCCCAGGCGCGACATCATCATCGCCATCGACCCCGGCCACGGCGGCGAGGACCCGGGGGCCATCGGTCCCGGCGGCACCCGCGAGAAGGACGTGGTGATGGAGATCTCCCGCCGCCTGCAGCGGCTGGTGGATGACGCCGAGGGCTTCCGGGCCGTGATGATCCGCGACGGTGACTACTACGTGGGGCTGCGCCAGCGCACCCAGATCGCCCGGGAGCAGAAGGCCGACTTCTTCGTCTCCATCCATGCCGACGCCTTCACCAGCCCGCGTCCCAACGGCAGCTCGGTCTATGCGCTCTCCCAGCGCGGTGCCACCTCCGAGACCGCCCAGTGGCTGGCGGAGAGCGAGAACCGGGCCGACCTCATCGGCGGGGTGGATGGCAACCTCTCGCTGCGCGACAAGGACGAGGTGCTGCGCGGCGTGCTGCTCGACCTCACCATGACCGCCACCCTCAACGACTCCCTCTCCATCGGCGGCCAGGTGCTGGATCAGCTCGGGCGGGTCAACCGCCTGCACCGCAGCCGGGTGGAGCAGGCCGGCTTCATGGTGCTCAAGTCGCCGGATATCCCCTCGCTGCTGATCGAGGCGGGGTTCATCTCCAACCCCGACGAGGAGCGTCGCCTGCGCGATCCGAGCCACCAGCAGAACCTGGCCCGGGCGATCTTCGCCGGCCTTCAGGACCACTTCCGCCGCAACCCGCCGCCGGCCAGCCTGCTGGCCTGGCAGCGCGACAACAACCGCAGCACCGGCGGCAACGAGTATCGGATCCAGCCCGGCGATACGCTCTCGCAGATCGCCGCTCGCCACAACGTCTCGACGAGCCGCCTCAAGCAGGCCAACGAGCTCAACGGCGACGTGATCCGCGTGGGCCAGGTGCTGCGCATTCCCCGTTCCTGAGCGTCCAGCGTGCATGGAGAGATATGTCTGAACAGCGCCGTATCCGGGTCCTTGACCCGCGTCTTGCCAACCAGATCGCCGCCGGCGAGGTGGTGGAGCGCCCGGCCTCGGTGGTCAAGGAGCTGGTGGAAAACGCCATCGACGCCGGCAGCACGCGTATCGAGGTGGAGCTGGAGGCGGGCGGTGCCCGGCTGATCCGGGTGCGTGACGACGGCAGCGGCATCGCCGAGGAGGACCTCCCCCTCGCCCTGTCGCGCCACGCCACCAGCAAGATCCTCTCCCTGGAGGAGCTCGAGGGGGTGGCGAGCCTCGGCTTTCGCGGCGAGGCCCTGGCCTCGATCAGCTCGGTCTCGCGTCTGGAGCTGACCTCCAATGCCGCCGATGACCCCACCGCCGGCTGGCGGGTGGTGGCCGAGGGGCGCAATATGGAGCCTAGGGTCAGCCCGGCACCGCACCCCAGGGGCACCTCGGTGACGGTGCGCGACCTCTTCTTCAACACGCCGGCCCGGCGCAAGTTCCTGCGCACCGAGAAGACCGAGTTCAGCCACGTGGAGGAGGCCTTCCGCCGCCAGGCGCTCTCCCGCTACGACATCGGCTGGATCCTGCGCCACAACCAGAAGACCCTCCACCAGCTGCGTCCCGGGGACGACCAGGCCAGCCGTGAGCGACGCATCGCCTCGCTGCTCGGCAAGGCGTTCCTGGAGAACGCCCTGCACCTGGACCTTGCGGCTTCCGGCCTGCGTCTCTGGGGCTGGGTGGGGCTGCCCACCCACTCCCGGGCCCAGGCCGACCAGCAGTACTTCTTCGTCAACGGGCGCGTGGTGCGCGACCGCCTGGTGGCCCATGCGGTGCGCCAGGCCTACCGCGACGTGCTCTTCGCTGGCCGCCATCCGGTCTTCGTGCTCTACCTGGAGGTGGATCCCACGGTGGTGGACGTCAACGTCCATCCCACCAAGCACGAGGTGCGCTTCCGGGATGGCCGCCTGGTCCACGACTTCCTCTTCTCCAGCCTGCATCGGGCCCTGGGGGAGGCGAGGGCCGGCCAGCCGGGGACGGGCCAGTCGGATGAGCTGCCGGCTGGCGATGGCGCCGAGGCCGATGGCGGTGAGCCCCAAGAGGCAGGGCAGGTGCGGGAACGCGACGCCCGCTGGGAGCAGCAGCCCATGGCGCTGCCGGGACGGGAGGAGGGCGAGCGGGTGACGCCGGATCGCGTCCGCGCCTTCATGGAGGGCTACCGCAGCCTGCATCCGAGCCACGAGGAGACGCTGCTGACGCCCCAGCCTGCGGCGCCCCGGGCCGAGGGGAGCGGTGTCGGCGGCAGCGCCGCCGGGGTGGCCCTGGCCGAGCGCCAGGCGGTGCAGGCCGCCCGTCGTCCGTCGCTGCCCGAGGCCGACGACACACGGGCGCCGCCGCTGGGCTACGCCATCGCCCAGCTCCACGGCGTCTATATCCTCGCCCAGAGCGAGCGTGGCCTGATCCTGGTGGACATGCACGCCGCCCACGAGCGCATCGTCTACGAGCGCATGAAGACCCAGGTACACGGCGGGCGGCTGGATGCCCAGCCGCTGCTGGTGCCGGTGTCGCTTTCGGCCAGCGCCGCCGAGGTGGCCACCGCCGAGGCGGAGCGCGACGCCTTCGCCCGCTTCGGCGTGGAGCTCGACGTGGCCGGCCCCGAGACCCTGCTGGTGCGCCAGCTGCCGGCGCTGCTCGCCGACGCCGACGTGGAGCCGCTGGTGCGCGACATGCTCGCCGACCTGGAGCGCTACGGCCGCTCCGACCGCCTCGAGGCCCATGTCAACGAGCTGCTTTCCACCATGGCCTGCCACGGCAGCGTGCGCGCCAATCGTCAGCTGACGACGGCCGAGATGAACGCCCTGCTGCGCGACATGGAGCGCACCGAGCGCAGCGGCCAGTGCAACCACGGCCGCCCCACCTGGACCGAGATGAGCATGAAGGACCTGGACCGGCTCTTCATGAGGGGGCAGTAGTTCGATGCCGGATACCCGCCCTCCCGCCATCCTGCTGGTGGGGCCCACCGCCGCCGGCAAGACCGATCTGGCCATCGCCCTCCACGAGCGGCTCGGTTGCGAGCTGATCAGCGTCGACTCCGCCATGGTCTACCGCGGCATGGATATCGGCAGCGCCAAGCCCTCCGCGGAAGAGCTGGCCCGGGCCCCCCACCGGCTGATCGACATCCGCGACCCCGCCGAGCCCTACTCGGCGGCGGAGTTCCGCGCGGACGCCCTGCGCGAGATGCGACAGATCAGCGCAGCCGGCGGGGTGCCGCTGCTGGTGGGCGGCACCATGATGTACTTGAAGCAGCTGCTGCACGGGGTGGCCAACCTGCCCTCCTCGGACCCGGCGGTGCGCGCCGAGCTGGCCGCCGAGGCGCGCGCCCGGGGGCTTGCCGCCCTGCACGCCGAGCTCGCCCGGGTCGATCCGGCCTCGGCGGCGCGCATCCATCCCAACGACCCTCAGCGGCTGATGCGGGCGCTGGAGGTCTATCGCCTCAGCGGTCGGCCGCTCAGCGAGCTGTGGGCCGAGCAGCGAGCGGAAACCTTTCCCTGGCGTACGCTGTCGATAGGGCTCGCACCCTCGGATCGCAGCGTACTCCACCAGCGTATCGCCCGGCGTTTCGATGCCATGCTGGAGGCGGGCTTTCTCGATGAGGTGGCGGCGCTGCGCGCCCGCGGCGACCTCTCCCTCGACCTGCCGTCGATGAAGAGCGTCGGCTACCGCCAGGCCTGGGAGTACCTCGACGGCGAGCATGACCTCGAGACCCTGCGCCATCGCGGCATCGTCGCCACCCGCCAGCTGGCCAAGCGTCAGCTGACCTGGATGCGCAGCTGGGAGGGCCTCCAGTGGGTCGATACCCTCGGGGACGACCCGCTGGATGCGGTGCTGAAACTCGTGCGCCCATGCGGCACTTGGCGTAAGATAACCCCTTCGTGAAACAGGCGGGTGGTCCGTGCCAGGCCGCTGAGATGCCGATAAGGCTTGATTAGCCACAAACGATAAAACCTCAACCCCAAGAGACAATTTCAGGGAGAGCAACATGTCCAAAGGGCAGTCCCTTCAAGATCCGTACCTGAACATTCTGCGCAAGGAGCGCATCCCGGTATCGATCTTCCTGGTTAACGGCATCAAGCTGCAGGGCCAGATCGAATCCTTCGACCAGTTTGTCATTCTGCTGCGCAACACCGTGAGCCAGATGGTCTACAAGCACGCCATCTCCACCGTGGTGCCGTCGCGCAACGTGCGCCTTCCGGCCCAGGATCCTGCCGCGCAGCAGGAAACCCAGTGAGGTAGTGATTGTTTTTCGAACGTCCCGACGCCGGTGAAACGGCCGTACTCGTCCATGTGGATTTCCAGGACGAAAAGGAGCGCGAGGATGCGGGCGAGTTCCTCGAACTCGTTCGCTCCTCCGGTGCCGACCCTGCCACGCTGCTGACCGGCAGCCGCAGTCGTCCCGATCCGCGCACCTTCGTGGGCTCCGGCAAGGTGGAAGAGCTGCGCGACGCGCTCAAGGTCCACGGCGCCGAGCTTGTCCTCTTCAACCACGCCCTGAGCCCGTCCCAGGAGCGCAACCTCGAGCGCGAGCTCAAGTGCCGCGTGCTCGACCGCACCGGCCTGATCCTCGATATCTTCGCCCAGCGGGCGCGCACCCACGAGGGCAAGCTGCAGGTGGAGCTGGCCCAGCTCGAGTACATGTCCACTCGGCTGGTGCGCGGCTGGACTCACCTGGAGCGACAGAAGGGCGGTATCGGCCTGCGCGGCCCGGGTGAGACTCAGCTCGAGACCGACCGGCGCCTGCTGCGGGCGCGCATCAAGGCGATCCACAAGCGCCTCGACAAGGTGCGCGTCCAGCGCGAGCAGAATCGGCGCTCCCGGGCCCGGGCCGAGATTCCCAGCGTCTCGCTGGTGGGCTACACCAACGCCGGCAAGTCAACGCTGTTCAACGCCCTGACCGCTTCCGAGGTCTATGCGGCCGACCAGCTCTTCGCTACCCTCGACCCCACGCTGCGGCGCCTGGAGATCGAGGACGTGGGGCCGGTGGTGCTGGCCGACACGGTCGGCTTCATCCGCCACCTGCCCCACAAGCTGGTGGAGGCGTTTCGCGCGACCCTGCAGGAGGCCGCCGAGGCCACCCTGCTGGTGCACGTGATCGACGCCGCCGACCCGGACCGTGAGCTCAACGTCGAGCAGGTCGAGTCGGTGCTCCATGAGATCGGCGCCCTGGAGGTGCCGATGCTCAAGGTAATGAACAAGATCGACCTGCTCGACAGCGCCCCGCGCATCGAGCGCGACGGCGAGGGCCGCCCCGAAGTGGTGTGGCTCTCGGCCAAGGAAGGGAAGGGGCTCGAGCTGCTGGCCGAGGCCCTGGCCGAGCGGCTGGCGGAAGACGTGCTCGAATTTTCCCTCAGCCTGGCCCCGGCGCAGGGCAAGCTGCGCGCGGCGCTCCACGAGCTGGGGGCGGTGCGCGACGAGACCTTCGACGAGGAGGGGCTCACCCGGCTGCAGGTCAGGCTGCCGCGCCGCGACTTCCTGCAGCTGATGGCGCGGCTCGGCGAGCGCGCCGACGACTACCTCCCGGCCGCGCTGCAGGAGCGCGAGGCCTGGGAGGAGACGCTTCAGGAAGGCAGGTAGGCGCCGGCAGGCGGACGACGATAACGACAAGGTCGACGGGCGCCCCGCTCCCGGCAGGGGTGCCGACAGGATCGCAACCGAGGCCCCGACCGGCTTGCCGGCCGGGGCAGCAACGCACTATGGAGAAGACCTATGGCCTGGAATGAGCCTGGTGGTGGCGGTAACCAGCACGACCCCTGGAGTGGTGGTGGCCGACGCGGCGGTGGCAGTGGCGGCGGCAACGGCGGCGGTGGCAACCGCGGCGGCAACCAGGGCCCCCCCGATCTCGATGAAGCCCTGAAGAAGTTTCAGGACAAGCTCAACGGCATGCTCGGCGGCCGCGGCGGCAAGGGCGGCGGCAAGGGCGGCAAGGGCGGTGGCGGCAAGCCCCGCAACGTCTTTGCGCTCCCGGGCCTGCTGATCATCGTGGCGCTGGCCATCTGGGCGGCGTCCGGTTTCTACCTGGTGGACCAGTCCGAGCGGGGCGTGGTGCTGCGCTTCGGCAAGTTCCAGGAGGTGGTGAGCCCGGGCCTGCACTGGAACCCGCCGCTGATCGACGACGTGCGCATGGTCAATGTGACCCGGGTGCGGTCCCTGACCCAGACCCAGTCGATGCTGACCCGCGACGAGAATATCGTCGAGGTCGAGATCTCGGCCCAGTATCAGGTCTCCAACCCCCGCGACTTCGTGCTTAACGTGCGCAACCCCCAGCTCTCCATCGAGAACGCGCTGGATTCGGCGCTGCGTCACGTGGTCGGCGGCACCGACATGATCGAGATCCTGACCTCGGGTCGTGAGATCCTCGGCAGCTCGGTGTCCAGCCGCTTGCAGTCCTACCTGGACAGCTACGGTACCGGCATCCGCCTGCAGACCATCAACATCGAGTCCACCTCGGCCCCCGCGCCGGTCATCGACGCCTTCGACGACGTGATCCGGGCCCGTGAGGATCGTCAGCGGACCATCAACCAGGGCATGGCCTACGCCAATGCCATCATCCCCGAGGCCCAGGGTCAGGCGCAGCGCCTGGTCGAGCAGGGCCAGGGTTACCGCGAGTCGGTGGTGGCGGAAGCGCGCGGTCAGGCCAACCGCTTCAACGCGCTGCTCTCCCAGTACCAGCAGTCGCCGGCGGTCATGCGCGAGCGCCTCTATCTGGATGCCATTGCCGAGGTCTTCGGCAGCACGCCCAAGGTGCTGGTGGACGTGGCCTCCGACAGCCCGCTGATGTACCTGCCCCTCGACCAGATGGGCAACGGCGGCAGCGGTACCTCGTCCTCCAGCGAGCGCCTGGGCGAGCAGGGCGAGCTCGACCCGCGGGTGCTGGAGCGCCTGCGCTCCGGTCAGACCGGCACGAGCTCCAGCAGCAACAGTGGAATCCGCAGGGAGGGCCGCTAAATGATCAATAATCGTTCCCTGCTCATCGTCGGCGGCCTGGCCGCCGCGGCCTGGCTGGCCAGCAACAGCCTCTACGTGGTCGACGAGACCGAGCGCGCCGTCAAGCTGCGCTTCGGTGAGGTCATCGAGGAGAACATCCAGCCGGGCCTGCACTTCAAGGTGCCGATCACCCAGACGGTGCGCAAGTTCGACACCCGGGTGCTGACCCTGGATACCGACACCAGCCGCTACCTGACCCTGGAGCAGAAGGCGGTAATCGTGGACTCCTACGTCAAGTGGCAGGTGGTCAATCCCACCCGCTACTACGAGGCCACCGCCGGCGACGAGATGATGGCGATCCGCCTGATCCAGCCGCGGGTCGACGAGAGCCTGCGTAACGAGTTCGGCCGCCTGGATCTTCAGCAGATCATCGCCGAGCGCCGTGACGACCTGATGATCGGGCCGACTCAGGACCTCGATGCCCTGCTGCGCGAGGAGCTCGGCGTCGCCATCGTCGACGTGCGCGTCAAGCGGATCGACCTGCCCGACGACGTCTCCGCGGCGGTCTTCGACCGCATGCGCTCCGAGCGTGAGCGGGAGGCCCGCGAGTGGCGCGCCCAGGGCCAGGAGGAGGCCGAGCGGATTCGCGCCAATGCCGACCGCCGCCGCCAGGTGCTGCTGGCCCAGGCCACCGAGCGGGCCGAGACCCTGCGCGGTGAGGGCGATGCCGAGGCCGCGGCGATCTTCTCGGAGTCCTACTCCCAGGACCAGGAGTTCTTCGCCTTCTGGCGCAGCCTGAACGCCTACCGCGAGAGCTTCCAGGGCGACGGCAACATGCTGGTGCTGGACCCCTCCAGCGACTTCTTCCGCTACCTGAAGAGCGCCATGCCCGACAACGGGCAGTAACGGCGAAAGCGCCGGGGTTCATCCCCGGCGCAAACGTGGTAGACTCCTGCAACCGGGCGTGGCCCGGCTTTTTTGTGGCCGTCTATCGCCAGATCTCGCGCGCAAGACCTTGCGAGTCCTGTCGCGCCTGGATGCTCGCCGACGCTTCGGTTCGAGCGTCTTTTCCACGGCCTTTTCACTGCTTTGCAGGATGATTCACATGACCATCGCTGACCGCTGGCTGCTGCCCGACGGCATGGACGAGGTGCTGCCGCCTCAGGCAAGCCGCATGGAGGAGCTGCGCCGCGCGCTGCTCGACCTCTACCACCGCTGGGGCTACGACCAGGTGATGCCGCCGACGGCGGAGTTTCTCGACTCCCTGCTCACCGGCACCGGCTCCGACCTGGCGCTGCAGACCTTCAAGCTCACCGACCAGCTGACCGGCCGCATGATGGGCGTTAGCGCCGACGTCACCCCTCAGGTGGCGCGCATGGACGCCCATTCGCTCAAGCGCCAGGGGCCGGTGCGGCTCTGCTACTGCACCAATGTGCTGCGGGCCACCGCCGACCAGCATCAGGGGGGGCGCAGCCCGGTACAGGTCGGGGTCGAGCTGTTCGGCCATGCCGGCATCGAGGCGGACCTCGAGATCCTGCATCTGGCGCTGGCCAGCCTGACCGCCGCCGGCGCCGGCGAGATTCACCTGGCGCTGGGCCATATCGGCATCTACCGCAGCCTGGTGGAGGCCGCGGGCCTCGCGGGCGACGCCGAGCGGGCCCTCTTCGAGGCCCTGGAGCTCAAGAGCCCGGGCGCCATTGCCGAGCGGGTCGCCGAGAGCGTCGCGGACCCGACCCTGGCGGAGATGTTCCTGGCCCTGGGGCGGCTGCACGGCGGCGCCGAGGTGCTCGAGGAGGCCCGGGAGGCCTTCGCCGAGGCACCCGCCGCGGTGGGCGCGGCCCTCGAGCAGCTGCGCGCCCTGCATCAGGGCGTGGCGGCCAGCCACCCCGAGGTGGAGGCCTATTTCGATCTGGGCGAGCTGCGCGGTTACGCCTACCATACCGGCATGATGTTCGCCGCCTATGTGCCCGGCTACGGCCAGGCGCTGGCCAAGGGCGGCCGCTATGACGACACCGGGCGCGCCTTCGGCCGCGCCCGCCCGGCCACCGGCTTCTCCATGGACCTCAAGCAGCTGGCGGGGCTCTCTCCCGCGCTGCCGCCCCGTGAGGGCATCTGGGCCCCGGCGGAGGGCGAGGGGCTGGCAGAAGCGGTGATGACGCTGCGCGGACAGGGCGAGCGGGTGGTCCAGGCGCTGCCGGGGCAGCGCACCGGGCCCGCCGAGCACCGCTGCGATCGCGAACTGGTGTTCACCGATGGCCACTGGCAGGCCGTGGCACTGTAGACTGGGTTAAACCTTGGGCGCGACGGCCAGCCGGCGCGCGGCAACGAGAGACGAGAGAGCAATGGGCAAGAACGTAGTGGTACTGGGCACCCAGTGGGGTGACGAGGGCAAGGGCAAGGTCGTCGACCTGCTGACCGAATCCGCCGCCGCCGTGGTGCGCTTCCAGGGCGGTCACAACGCCGGCCATACCCTGGTGATCGACGGTGAGAAGACCGTCCTGCACCTGATTCCCTCCGGCATCCTGCGCAAGGACAAGACCTGCGTCATCGGCAACGGCGTGGTGCTCTCGCCCGAGGCGCTGATCAAGGAGATCCGCGAGCTTGAGGAGAAGGGCGTGCCGGTGCGCGAGCGCCTGCGGCTCTCCCCGGCCTGCCCGCTGATCCTGCCCTACCACGTGCGCCTCGACCAGGCCCGCGAGAAGGCTCGCGGCGTGGCCAAGATCGGCACCACCGGCCGCGGCATCGGCCCGGCCTACGAGGACAAGGTCGCCCGCCGCGGCCTGCGCCTGGGCGACATGCTGCACCGCGAGCGCTTCGCCTCCAAGCTCGGCGAGGTGCTGGACTACCACAACTTCGTGCTGGTCAACTACCACGGCGAAAAGCCGGTGGACTTCCAGGAGGTGCTCGACGAGGCCATGCAGATGGCCGATGAGCTGCGCCCCATGGTCTGCGACACCGTGGGCCTGGTCCACGACTACCGCAAGGCGGGCGAGAACATCCTCTTCGAGGGCGCCCAGGGCTCGCTGCTGGACATCGACCACGGCACCTACCCCTTCGTGACCAGCTCCAACACCACCGCCGGCGGTACCGCCACCGGTTCCGGCGTCGGCCCGCTCTACCTGGACTACGTGCTGGGCATCACCAAGGCCTATACCACCAGGGTCGGCTCCGGCCCCTTCCCCACCGAGCTCTTCGATGACCACGGCCGTCACCTGGCCGAGAAGGGGCACGAGTTCGGTGCCACCACCGGCCGCCCGCGGCGCTGCGGCTGGTTCGACGCCGTGGCCCTGCGCCATGCGGTGCAGATCAACTCGGTCTCGGGCATCTGCCTGACCAAGCTCGACGTCCTCGACGGTCTGGAGAACATCCGCGTCTGCGTGGGGTACCGCAGCAAGGATGGCGAGGTGCTCGACACCCCGGTGGACTCCGAGGGCTACGAGGCCATCGAGCCGCTCTACGAGGACCTGCCGGGCTGGAGCGAGTCGACCCTGGGCGCCCAGCGCGTCGAGGACCTGCCGGCCAACGCCCGCGCCTATATCCGCTACCTGGAGGAGAAGGTGGGCGTCAGCATTGACATCATCTCCACCGGCCCGGATCGCAACGAGACCATCGTGCTGCGCAACCCCTTCGAGGGCTGAGCGCCGTCGCTCTCCGGCCGCCTGTGGCTGGTCCGCAGGCAGGAAGCAGAAGGCCCCGCACAGGCGGGGCCTTCTGCTTTCCGTTAGCTGCCGCTTTCCGTCAGTAGTCGATGCCGCGGCGGGCCTGCACCCCCGAGTTGAAGGCGTGGCGCACCTCCTGCATCTCGGTGACGGTATCGGCCAGGGCAAGGAGCTCGCGGTGGGCGTTGCGCCCGGTGACGATCACGCTCTGCTCCGGCGGGCGGTTCTCGAGGGCGCGCTTCACCGTCTCGATATCCAGGTAGCCGAACTTGAGCATATAGGTGATCTCGTCGAGCACCACCAGGAAGACCTCGGGGTCGGCCAGCATGCGCTCCGCCTCGGCCCACACCTCGCGGCAGGCGGCGGTGTCGGTCTCGCGGTTCTGGGTCTCCCAGGTGAAGCCGGTGCCCATGATGGCGACCTCGAGGTTGGGGTCTTCCACCAGCTGCTCCCGCTCGCCGCACTCCCACTGCCCCTTGATGAACTGCACCACCCCCACCCGGTAGCCGTAGCCCAGGGCGCGGGTCACCGTGCCCCAGGCCGCGGTGGTCTTGCCCTTGCCGTTGCCGGTAAAGACCAGCAGCAGGCCGCGCTGCTCGGTGGCGGCGGCGACCTTCTCGTCCACGTGGGCCTTGAGTTTCTGCATCGCCTGCTGGTGGCGGGTATCGCGATCGCTCATCTTGGGTCCATTTCTGTACAGGGTTTGTCGAAGACCTGAGTCTACGCGAGAGCGCTCGCGGCGTCAGCTCCGGTTCATCTATCCTGGCGCACCTGGGCCTCCATACGCGAGAGGAAGACCCCCATGATGCGCTCGTAGAGGGCGCGGCCCAGCACTGCATCCTCGATGCCGGCGTCGACGTTGGGGTTGTCGTTGACCTCGATCACCACCACCCGCTCGCCGGACTGCTTGAGGTCCACGCCATAGAAGCCGTCGCCGATCAGCCGGCAGGCCCTGAGCGCGGCCTTGATCACCGCCGGCGGCACCTCGGCCGGGTCGTGGGTGGAGAAGCCGCCGCTCTTCACCCGAGCACCGGAGTGGTCATAGATCTGCCAGTGGCCCCGGGCCATGAAGTAGCGGCTGGCGAACAGCACCTGGCCGTCCAGCACGCCGATGCGCCAGTCATATTCGGTGGGCAGCCACTCCTGGAGCAGCAGCAGGGCGGAGTCGCGAAAGAGGCGGGCGGACTCCCGCTCCAGCTGAGCGAGATCCGCGACCTTGACCACCCCTCGGGAGAAGGCGCCGTCCGGCACCTTGAGCACCAGCGGGAAGTCGAGCCGCCCGAGCCGCTCGGCCAGGGGGCGGCGATCGCCGCGCTGCAGCAGCACCCCCTCCGGTGCCGGCACGCCTCGGGCCCGCAGCAGGGCGTGCAGGTAGACCTTGTTGGTGCAGCGCAGGATATCCCGGGGCGAGTCGATCACCACCAGCCCTTCGTGCTCGGCGCGGCGGGCCAGGCGGTAGGTGTGGTGGTCCAGCGCCGTGGTCTCGCGGATGAAGAGAGCGTCGAACTCGGCCAGCCGCCCGGCGTCGCGGCGGGTGATCAGCGACACGTCGATGCCCTGCCGGCGCCCGGCGCGGATAAAGGCCTTGAGCGCCCCGCGGTTGCTGGGGGGCATGGCTTCCCCGGGATCCACCAGGATTGCCAGGTCGAAGCGGTAGCGGCGCCTCGCCTTGGGGGTGCGCCACACCTGGCGGGAGTGGCGGTTGAGCGCGCTGGCAAAGAGGTCCTGCTCGTCGGCGGCCAGGTCGCGCAGGCGCAGCGGCTTCAGGCGCGCCAGCCGCCACAGGTCGTGGCGGCGCACCAGCCTGGCTTCCAGCAGCGGGCAGGGGAGGCGCTCGAAGAGCCGGCGGGCCAGCCGCTCCAGGCCGGGCTTCCGGCACTCGCCGAACATCACCCTCAGGGTCAGGGTGTCGCCGGTCAACGCCCCCTCCCGGGCCAGCTCGCCGAGCAGCGGAGCCAGGGTGTCGAGCTGCAGGTCGATCAGCGCCTTGCGGGAGAGCTCGTTGAGGGTCTCCACCGTGGGCAGCACCCGCTGGCCCCGGGCCTGGGCCAGCAGCGAGACATAGTAGCCGCTGCCCAGGTAGTCGAGCTCGCCGCAGAGGTTGAGCACGTGGGTGGCGCGGTCCTGATGCGCCTCGGTAACCCGGTGACGGCGGTCCTGGGCCAGGAAGTCGGCGGCGCTGATCAGGTCCTCGGAGGGGTAGTAGGGCTGCCAGTCATCGAGGCGGTCGACGACGATTCGCAAGGGGCACATGGTGGCTGTCCGGAACGGAGGGAAAGAAGCGCTGCTGAGGAGGCTCAGCATGGGCCAGACGAGGGCGGCAGACAATCGCCCAGGACGGTGAAAAGATTTCATGATCCTGGAAGGTGACTTTAGCCGGGAGCCTGAGCAGAATCGGCGCGATTGCCATCAGGAGCCCCCCATGACTATCCGCCTGCGTCCGGCCACCTCCCGGGATCTGGACGCCCTCTACCGGCTCGAGCAGAGCGCCTTCGAGGGCGACCGCTTCTCTCGCCGTCAGCTGTGGCACCTGCTCAATCGCGCCCATGCGGTGACCTGGGTGATTGAGCAGCCCGAGCGCCCCGAAGCGCACAGGCCGGCAGCGCTGCTGGGCTACGGCACCCTGCTGTTTCGCCAGGGCAGCCGACGGGCGCGCCTCTACTCCTTCTGCGTGCATCCCGACGCCCGCGGCGGTGGTCTGGGGCGCCGGCTGCTCGAGGCGCTGGCCGAGGCCGCCGGGGAGCGGGGCGCCGAGCGGCTGGGCCTGGAGGTGCGCGCCGACAACCGCGTGGCCCTGGGCCTCTATCGACGCATGGGCTTTCGCCTCGAGCGCTGGCTGCCGGAGTACTACGAGGACGGCTGTGCCGCCTGGCAGATGGTCAAGGCGCTGGAAGCGGGCGCGGTGGCCCGCGCGGGCTGATAGAATGACCGGCGTCTTCCATCACTACTGCCAGGAGCCGTCATGCCCTCCTTCGATATCGTCTCGGAGTTCGACAAGCACGAAGCCAGCAACGCCGTGGATCAGGCCAATCGCGAGGTTCAGTCCCGCTTCGACTTCAAGGGCGTCGACGCCAGCTTTGCCCTGGAGGGCGACAGCGTGAAGCTCGAGGCCGAGGTGGACTTCCAGCTCAAGCAGATGCTCGACGTGCTGCGCGGAAAGCTGATCGCTCGCGGCATCGACCCGCGCTGTCTCGATGTGCAGGAGCCGGTGCTCTCCGGGGTCAAGGCCCGCCAGGAGGCCCAGCTCAAGCAGGGCCTGGAGCAGAAGGAGGCCAAGGATATCGTCAAGCGCATCAAGGAGAGCAAGCTCAAGGTCCAGGCTCAGATCCAGGGCGAGAAGGTGCGCGTCACCGGCAAGAAGCGCGACGACCTCCAGGCGGTGATGGCGCTGCTGCGCGGCGAGGAGGGGCCCGACCTGCCGCTGCAGTTCGACAACTTCCGCGACTAGTCGTCCCGGCCGGTGTCGGCGAACCGCCGTTCCGCTTTTCGAGGCCCGCCCAGGCGGGCCTCGCTGCGTCTGGCGCCGGGCCGCCCATGACCCCCATAGGCGATGGCGATTGGCGCGCCGGGCGCGACTGAGCTTCAATGAAGGCTGAGACGCTACCTGAGGCTGTGCCATGTCATCCATCCGCCGCCTGGCCTTCCTGCTGATTGCCTGGCTGAGCTTCGGCCTCGGCGTGATCGGCGTCTTCGTGCCGCTGATGCCGACCACCTGCTTCATGCTGCTGGCGGTATGGGCCGCCTCCAGGGGTTCGCCGCGCTTCGCCCTCTGGATTCGCGAGCATCCGCGCTTCGGCCCCACCGTGGTGGCCTGGGAGGGGGAGCGCGCCATTCCCCGTCATGCCAAGTACCTGGCCGCCGGCATGCTGGCCTTCTCCATGCTGGTGCTGGCGCTTACCGTCAGCCTGCTGTGGCTCAAGCTCTCCCTGATCGGCGGGCTGACCCTGCTGGGGCTGTGGATCATCACCCGCCCGGAACCCGCGCTGGTCCGGCAGTAAGCGCGCTTCGGGCAGTGCTTGGGGCGGGACTTTTGAGCAGGGCGTGGGGCAGGGCTTTGAGCTAGGGGTGGCGGGCGCCGTACAATGGTGGCCATTTCCGACAGGAGCATCCCGAATGTCCGATCCCCAGGCGATCCATCTCAGCGACTACCGTCCTCCCGCCTATCGCGTGACCCGCACCGAGCTGACCTTCGACCTGGACCCCGCTGCCACCCGGGTCAAGGCGCGCCTGCATCTGGAACGCCATCCCGAACGGGAGTCCGGCCTGCCGCTTCGCCTCGACGGCGAGCAGCTCGGCCTCAAGGCCATTGCCATCGACGGCGAGCCCCTGGAGGCGGACGAGTATGAGGTCGACGCCGCCGGCCTGACCGTGCATCGGGTGCCCGAGCGCTTTCACCTCGACACCGAGGTGGAGATCGCCCCCGAGGCCAATACCGCCCTGGAGGGGCTCTACCAGTCCAGCGGCATGTACTGCACCCAGTGCGAGGCCGAGGGCTTCCGGCGCATCACCTTCTACCCGGATCGCCCCGACGTCATGGCCACCTTCAGCACCACGGTGATCGGCGACGCCGGCCGCGAGCCGGTGCTGCTCTCCAACGGCAACCCGGTGGAGCGCGGCCAGCTGCCGGGCGGTCGCCACTTCGTCACCTGGGAAGACCCGCACCCCAAGCCCAGCTACCTCTTCGCCCTGGTGGCCGGCGACCTGAAGAAGGTCGAGGACACCTTCACTACCATGAGCGGGCGGGAGGTGACCCTGCAGATCTGGGTGGAGGAGGAGAACCTCGGCAAGACCGACCACGCCATGGCCTCGCTGAAGCGCGCCATGAAGTGGGACGAGGAGGCCTACGGCCGCGAGTATGACCTCGACCTCTTCATGATCGTGGCGGTCAACGACTTCAACATGGGCGCCATGGAGAACAAGGGGCTCAATATCTTCAACTCGGCGGCGGTGCTGACCCACCCCCATACCGCCACCGACGCCGCCTTCCAGCGGGTCGAGAGCATCGTGGCCCACGAATACTTCCACAACTGGTCCGGCAACCGGGTCACCTGCCGCGACTGGTTCCAGCTCTCCCTGAAGGAGGGCTTCACGGTGTTCCGCGACCAGTGCTTCTCCGCCGACACCAACTCGGCTCCGGTCAAGCGCATCGAGGACGTCTCCTTCTTCCGCACCGCCCAGTTCGCCGAGGATGCGGGCCCCACCGCCCACCCGGTGCGCCCGGACCGCTATATCGAGATCACCAACTTCTACACCCTGACCATCTACGAGAAGGGGGCCGAGGTGGTGCGCATGCTGGCCAACCTGGTGGGCGAGGAGACCTTCCGGCGCGGCAGCGATCTCTACTTCGAACGCTTCGACGGCCAGGCGGTGACCATCGAGGACTTCGTGGGCTGCATGGCCGAGGCCTCGGGCCTCGACCTGGAGCAGTTCATGCGCTGGTATGACCAGGCCGGCACCCCGGAGATCGACGCCTTCGGCGAGTACGACTACGCCCGGGGCGAGTACCGCCTGCGGCTGGCCCAGCGCACCCCGGCGACCCCGGGGCAGTCCGACAAGCAGCCGCTGCATATCCCGGTCCGCCTGGGCCTCGTCGGCACCAAGAGCGGTCGCGACCTGCCGCTGACCCTGGACGGCGAGTCGCTGGGCAGCGATGCGGTGATTCACCTGCGCGAGGCGGAGCAGGAGTTCCTCTTCACCGACGTGGCCGAGGCCCCGGTGCCGTCGCTATTGCGCGGCTTCTCGGCCCCGGTGAAGCTGCGCTTCCCTTACGGCCGCGAGGATCTCGCCTTCCTGCTGGCCAACGACTCCGACGGCTTCAACCGCTGGGATGCCGGTCAGCGCCTGGCCATGCTGGCCCTGGACGACCTGATCGCCGCCCATCGCAACGGCGTCGAGAAGGTGATGGACAGCCGGGTGGTCGAGGCCTTCCGCGGCCTGCTTGCCGCCGAGAGCGACGACAGGGCGGTGCTGGCCGAGATGCTGACGCTGCCCAGCGAGGCCTACATCGCCGAGCAGCAGCCCCTGGTGGACGTGGACGCCATCCATGCGGCGCGCACCTTCGTCAAGCAGGGGCTGGCCACGGCGCTGCGCGACGACTTCCTGCGGGTCTATCGCGACAACCAGCAGGGTGAGGCCTATGCGCCGACCCCGGAACAGATCGCCCGGCGCAGCCTGAAGAACGTGGCGCTCTCCTATCTGATGGCCATCGAGGACGAGGAGGGCATCGAGCTTGCCCGGGAGCAGTTCGCGGCGGACCACAGCATGACCGATGTGCGTCACGCCCTGACCCTGCTCACCCACAGCAGCCGCGACGAGTTCAGCGAGCCGGCGCTCAGGGCCTTCGGCGAGAAGTGGGCCCACGACCCCCTGGTGATGGATCAGTGGTTTGCTATCCAGGTGACCCGCCCCCAGCCGGACGCCCTGGAGCGGGTCAAGTTCCTCATGGAGCATCCCGCTTTCTCGCTCAAGAACCCCAACAAGGTGCGGGCGCTGATCGGCACCTTCGCCGGCCAGAACCGGGTCAACTTCCACCGCCTCGACGGTGCGGGCTACCGCCTGCTGGCCGACGTGGTGATCGAGCTCAACCGCCTCAACCCGGAGATCGCCGCGCGGCTGATCACGCCGCTGACCCGCTGGGCGCGCTTCGACGAGCAGCGCCAGGCGCTGATGAAGGCCGAGCTCGAGCGCATCCGCGCCGAGAAGCTCTCGCCGAATGTCTATGAGGTCGTCGAGAAGGCCCTCGCGTGATCCGAAAGTAACTTGCAGGTATCAACCAAAGCGCTGCCCCTTGGGGCGGCGCTTGCGTGACGGCCTGCGGTTCGGCGCTACTCGATCAGGTCCATGACGGTGCCCACGATGTCGTCCATGGTCACCAGGCCCAGCAGGCGGTTGTCCTCGAGCACCAGCACGCGCTTGACGATGCTGTCGGTCATCAGCCGCGCCACGTGGCGCACGTCCAGGGACTCGCCGACGCCGATGGCCGGCTTGGCGCAGACGTCGTAGACGTTGATCAGATCGATATCGCCGTTCTCGGCGACGATGGTCTTGAGGATATTGGTGTAGGTGATCAGGCCCCAGGCGTCATGGGGGTCCTGCTGCTCCACCACCAGGCACTTGAGGTTGTGCTTCTTCATCAGCGCCAGGGCGTCGCGCAGGGTGGCGAAGGGTGACACCGTCACCACGTCGCGCATCATGATGTCCTTGACCAGCATTGTCTCTCTCCATTGGGTGAGGGATGTGAGGCGCGCTCAGATCTCGTGGCGGATGCGCTCTTCGAAGCGCTTGACCTGCGCCATGTCGATACCGCCCAGGTGTTCGATGGGCAGGGTCATCACCAGCCCCTTGGAGTCCTCTCCCGTGGGGTTGACGACCCGGCGGATCGCCTTGAGCACCTTGAGCGACAGCCCCTTCTCCAGGGTCAGCAGCATGACGCTCTGGCTGCCCTCGAAGGTCAGGCCGAAGAAGGTCTTCTTGCGCTCGCCGCCGATGCCGCGGCCGGACATCAGGGTCATGCCCACGGCGCCGGCCTCGGTGGCGGCATCGATGCACTCCTGCTCAAGCTCTTCTGGCACGATGGCCACCAGCAGGGAAAACTTCATGGTCGCTTCTCTCTCCAGTGGGCCACCCGTTCCATCAGGATGGCATAGCTCATCACGGTCACGATAGGGAAGATCGAGGCAAAGGCGATGAGGCCAAAGCCGTCGATCAGCACGCTACGCCCCTCGATCTGGCCGGCCAGGCCGATACCCAGCGCCGTGACCAGGGGGACGGTGACTTCCGAAGTAGTTACCCCGCCCAGGTCAAAGGCCAGGGCCACGATATAGCGGGGTGCCAGGGCGGTCAGCACAATCACCAGCAGATAGCCACCGATGATGTAGTAGTGGATGGAGTCGCCGGTGATGATGCGGTGAACGCCGATGGTGATGCCGATGGCCACCCCCACGGCCACCAGAATGCGGATCACGCTGCCGCGAATCTTGCCGGCGGCGGCCTCCTCGGCCTGCTGACCCACGGCGATCAGCGCCGGCTCCGCCATGGTGGTGGCAAAGCCGATGGCGAAGGCAAACAGATAGACCCAAAGCCAGGTGTCGAAGGTGATCAGCTGTTCGGCCATGCGCTCGCCGATGGGGAAGAGCCCGAGCTTCAGACCCACCACGAAGGCGTAGAGGCCGATGATCACCAGGGCAAAGCCCACGCCCACCTTGACGGGGCTGGCCAGGGGGCGGCGCAGCACCGCGTACTGGAAGAAGAGAATCACCAGGATGATCGGCAGCACGTCGCGCAGCATGCCGAACAGATCGAGGATCATCACCAGGGGGCCGGATGGCTTCTCCACGTCGCTGCCGGCGGCCACCAGGGCGGCGCCGTTGGCGATATCACCCGGGTCGGCGTAGACCAGGATCCCGTAGAGCTGCACGCTGATCATCGGCACCATCACGGCCAGTGCCACCAGGCCGAAGCCGTCGATCAGGGGGTTGCGTCCGCGAATGGAGGAGGCCAGGCCGATGCCCAGGGCGGCGATCAGCGGTACCGTGACGATATTGGTGGTGACCCCGCCGGAGTCGTAGGCGAGCCCGACGATCTCCTCCGGGGCGAAGAAGGTCACCAGCACCACGGTGACGTAGCCTGTGATCATGTACCAGTGGAGGGGGTGGCCGAGGATCACCCGCAGCACCCCCAGGGCCATCACCAGGCCCACCGAGGTGGCCACGATCAGGCGCAGGGTGAGGGCGTCGATGCGCCCCTCGCTGATCTCGTAGGCCTGCTCGGCCACGGCGATCAGGGCGGGCTCGGCCACCACCGCCGAGAAGCCGATGGCGAAGCCGAAGGCCATCAGCAGCGGCATGGAGCCGCGTCTCGCGAACTGGTTGGCGAGGCGCTTGCCCACCGGGAAGATGCTGAGCTCGAGGCCCTGCAGGAAGAGTGCCACCCCGACGGCCACGATCAGCAGGCCGATGGCGATGCTCAGGCCGCCGTCGGGCCACTCCCGGAACAGCAGAGCCTGGAAGGCCACCACGACCACGATGATCGGCATCAGGTTGCGCAGGGCATGAAGAAAGGCGTGGGCGAAGTCCCTGAGTTGCTCGGCCAAGTTCGGCTCCCTGAATCGTCTCGTCTATCATCCCGATGGCGACCCCGGCGCGGTGGCCTGCTAGCCTTCTAGCTGTCGCTGCCGGGCCGGGGAGCCACGATCATAGCATCAACCCCTTGCCTCGACATGACGTTCCCGGTGCCCGGTCGCTTGATATGGGTCAAGCCTGCCGGATTTACAGTCCTCTTTCGACAAGGAGTCGACCATGTCTCTCTCGATGATCCTGCCGCTGGTGGTGATCGGCCTGCTGGTGGTCTACGCGGTCTCGGTCTACAACCGCCTGGTGGCGCTGAAGAACCGCTTCGAGAACGCCTTCGCCCAGATCGAGGTGCAGCTCAAGCGGCGCTACGACCTGATTCCCAACCTGGTGGAGACCGCCCGAGCCTATATGAGCCACGAGCGCGAGACCCTGCAGGCGGTGACCGAGGCGCGCAACGGTGCCCTGGCAGGGCTGCAGAACGCCGCGGCCCACCCCGGCGATCCCGGTGCCATGGCGCAGCTGGCCGGGGCCGAGGGAGCCCTGGGCTCGGCTCTGGGGCGGCTCAACGTGGTGATGGAGGCCTACCCGGACCTCAAGGCCTCGGAGAACATGCGCCAGCTCAGCGAGACCCTCACCAGCACCGAGAACCGCGTCGCCTTCGCTCGCCAGGCCTTCAACGATGCGGTGATGCAGTACAACACCTACAAGCAGAGCTTTCCGCCGGTGGTGATGGCCGCCTCCTTCGGCCACAAGCAGGATGCGGCGCTGCTGGAGTTCGAGGATAGCGCCGAGATCCAGGCGGCACCGAAGGTAAGTTTCTGATGGTCGGCTTCTGAGCGGGAGGCGCGAATGGACTTCTTTACCGCCCAGGATCGCGCCCGGCGCCTGACAGGCCGCCTGGTGCTTCTGCTGCTGCTGGCCGTGGCCGGCCTGATCGTGGCGGCCAGCGTGCTGGTGGCCCTGGCCGTGGTGCTGTTCGATGGCCAGCTTGGCGGCCCGGACCCCCTGACTCGGGCTCTCGAGCCCGAACTCTTTGGCCTGGTGGCGCTGGGGGTGGTGGCCGTGGTGCTGGGTGGCGCCGTGCTGCGCCATCTGCAGCTGCGTGCCGGCGGCAGCGCGGTGGCCGAGGCCCTGGGAGGGCGCGCGCTCAACGCCGATACCCGCAACGAGCGCGAGCGGGTGCTGCTCAACGTGGTGGAGGAGATGGCCATCGCCTCGGGCATGCCGGTGCCGGCGGTCTACCTGCTCGACGACGACGCCATCAATGCCTTCGCCGCCGGCTACGATCCCCAGGATGCCGCCATCGGCGTGACCCGGGGGGCCATCGAGCACCTCGACCGCGACCAGCTCCAGGGGGTCATCGCCCACGAGTTCAGCCATATCCTCCACGGCGACATGCGTCTCAACCTGCGCCTGGTGGCGCTGCTTCACGGCATCCTGGTGATCGGCCTGATCGGCCGGCTGCTGCTGCGTGGGGCCGCCGTCGGCGGGCGTGGTCGCTCCTCCCGTCGCGGCGGCGGCGCCCAGGTAGCGCTGGTGGCCGGGGGCGCGGGGTTGATGCTGGTGGGCTATGCGGGGACCCTCTGCGGCAACCTGATCAAGGCGGCGGTGAGCCGGCAGCGTGAGTTCCTGGCCGACGCCAGTGCCGTCCAGTACACCCGCAACCCCGAAGGGATCGGAGGGGCGCTCCAGACCCTGGCCGCCTACCGGCTGGGCTCACGGCTGATGTCGCCCCAGGCCGCGGAGTTCAGCCACCTCTATTTCGGCAGCGGCGTGCGCGCGCTGAGCGGCTGGACCGCCACCCACCCGCCGCTGGAGGCGCGTATCCGGCGGGTGCTGCCGCACTGGGACGGCACCCTGCCCGAGCCCTTTGCGCCGACGCCGAGGGCGCCGCAGGGGGACGCCGCCTCGGCGTCGTCCCAGCCCCGGGGCGGCGTGCTCGGGGGAGGCGTGCTCGGGGGAAGCGGGGGAGGAGGGGCCGGCGGTGCCCAGGTG
>WPCG01002842.1_pt1 | contig 59976 bp, 55 predicted proteins | sample 5403311 | NCBI WGS metagenome assembly WPCG01 (sample SAMN12869467, study PRJNA574797) | sludge metagenome | isolation source: wastewater treatment of Control | place: China:Beijing | collected 2019-05-17
ATCAGCGACGTGGAGGTCATCCCGCGCGAGGAACTCGGCCGTGCGCGGGTGGATGTGGTTTTTTCGCGTCCCGCAGCCCGCAAAATTCCGCGAACTCGGCCGTGCGCGGGTGGATGTGGTCGTGTCCGCCACCGGCCTCTACCGCGACCACTTCCCGACCGTCATGAAGCTCATCGCGCGTGCGGTCGAGCGCGTGGCCGAACTCGACGAGCCCGACAACGCCGTGCGCGCGAACGCGCTGGAGATCGAGCGCTCGCTCATCAAGCAGGGCTTCACCGCCGAGGACGCGCACCTGCATGCGCTGACGCGCATCTTCTCGAGCGAGAGCGGCGCTTACGGCACCGGCCTGGATGACGCCACGCTCGCATCCGACACCTGGGACGACGAGGGCAAGCTTGCCGATCTCTATCTGGAGCGCATGCAGTACGCCTATGGTCCGGACCCCTCGCGCTGGGGCGAGCGCGTGCGTGCGCCCGGGAATCGGGAGGCGGCTGGCGGCGCGGTAGACAAGGGCGGCTTCAACCTCTATGCCGAGCACCTGAAGGGAACCGAGGCGGCCGTGCTCGCGCGCTCGTCCAACCTCTACGGCATGCTCACCACCGACGATCCCTTCCAGTACCTGGGCGGCATCGGCCTCGCCGTCCGCCACCTCGACGGGCGTACGCCCGGGCTCTACATCAGCAACCTGCGCGACCAGGGCAAGACCCGGGTCGAAGGCGCAGGGCGCTTCCTGGCGGCGGAGCTGCGTGCGCGCTACTTCCATCCGCAGTGGGTCGCGGCGATGCAGCAGGAGGGCTATGCGGGCACGCTGGCGGTAGTCGATACGGTCAACAACTTCTGGGGCTGGACGGCTGTAGCACCTGAGATTGTCCGCGACGACCAGTGGCAGCAGTTCTTCGAGGTCTATGTCGAGGATTCGCTTGAACTGGGCATGGATGAGTGGTTCGAGCGCCACAACCCCACCGCCCGTGCCCAGATCGCCGAGCGCATGCTCGAGGCCGCACGCAAGGAGTACTGGAGCACCGACGAGGCCACCCTGAAGCGGCTCGTCGATATCTATGCCGACGCAGTCGAGCGACTCGACTACCAGCCGGTCAGCAGCAAGGTGGACGCCTATGCCCGCTCGCTCGCGGCCGGCTTCGGGCTGGAATCGAGCACGGCACCTGCGCAGGATGCGGCGGCGACCGCGACCGCGACCGAAGCAGAGCCGCAGCAAGTGACCGGACAGGTGCTGGAGCAGGTCGCACCTGATGCGACCGCCGATATGCCGGCGCCCTGGCTGGAGCTTTTGCTTGCGCTGCTGACCCTGGGCGCCTTCTTCGCGGGTACGCTGAGCCAGGCGCGCCGGAAGTCGGGCGTCATGCCTGGTGCGCGCGCATGATGCGGGCGCGGATTCACCTTGGACAACCACCAATCCCTTCACCTGCCACGGAGGACCCATGTCCCTTTCCCAACTGATCGAAACCGCCATGTACGGGCTGAGTCAGCTCTTCATGCTGCCTGTGCTGTTGCTCGTGACTGTGCTTTTCTTCTACGCCTTCCATGCCCTCGGCTGCTTCCTGATGCAGGCACGCCAGCGTCGTCGCGGCGATCCGCGCGCGCAGGAACTCCATGCCGCGCTGCGCCTGGATCCCAGCCTGGGGGTGACCGATCTGGAAGCGATTGCGGTGCACCGGCTCGAAACCCTGCGCATCGCCACCCGCGTCGGGCCGATGCTCGGCCTGGTTGCGACCATGATCCCCATGGGGCCGGCCTTGATGGCGCTCTCCGACGGGCAACTCCAGGAAGTCAGCCGCAACCTGATGATCGCCTTCTCAGCGGTGATCCTGGCGTTGATCGCCTCGGCGATCACCTACTGGGTCGTCAGCGTGCGCCGCCGCTGGCTGGCGACCGAACTGGCCGATATCGAGAAGCGGGGCTGCCGCTCGGCTGCCCACGAACAGGGTGTTGCGCCATACGATGACCCGCTCGCCCCGCTGGCTGCGGAGGGTGTGCAATGAGCCTGCGCCTGATGGACGACCTCGAGGCCGACGACCCCATTCTGTCGGTGGTCAATCTGATCGACGTGTTTCTGGTGATCATTGCCGCGTTGCTGCTGGCGATCGCAAGCAACCCGATGAACCCCTTTACCGCCGATGACATCACCATCATCAGGAATCCGGGGCAGCCGAACATGGAGATGATCGTCAAGAAGGGCGAGATCATCGAACACTACCAAGCCAGTGGCGAGATCGGCTCGGGAGAGGGCTCCAAGGCCGGCGTCGCCTACCGCATGAAGGACGGGTCCTTCGTCTATGTTCCGGAGTAGTCCATCGAAGACACCACTTTCCAAGATGTCTTCACCCGCTTAAGAAAAATATGTAACACATTATATCAAGCTGCGCTTTTTGGTCTGCTCAAACGACATGTCTAGTGAGAAGCACTCATTGCAGTCGACATGCCTGCGCAGGCGGCTGTCACAAGAGACGTACTGCGGGCACCTGGAAGATGCTCGCAGATGGGCTCATCGCGATGACGGGCACGACACCTCGAAGCGAAACGGCTTTTTCGATCTCCTCTCTGGTTCGATCGGATGCTCGCCTCAGGCGATCTCCGACGAGGCAGTTTTTTCGCAGCGCCTACGGGCGCTGCGCTTTTTTTTCGACAGGATTACAGAACCACCAATGCGATACAGCTGTCCCCAAGGCCCACGACACTCGTGGGCAGCTTTTTTGCGATCCGGTAACCACCGACCAACCGGAGCTCAGCAGTGAGTGCCACCGAACGCGGTTCAACCTTCGCGGTGATTCTGGCACTACATGTCGGCGTCGTAGCGTGGGCAACGCACGCGCTCGAGCAGAGCCGCTCCGAGCTCGTGCAACCAACCATGCAGGGCGTACTTGTTCCGTCGGACGTCATCGTCCCCCCAACACCGGCCCCCCTGGCACCGCCGCCTCCCGAGCCCGCTCCGGAACCACCAAAACCGGAACCGCCAAAGCCCACGCCGCCAAAGCCCAAACCCGAGCCAAAACGAAAGCCGCTTCCACCACCACCGTTGCCGCCATCGGAGACTGCCATTGAGATTCCGATGGACGAAGCTGAGCTGCTGCCAGTGCCGCAGGCAAATACAACGCCATCGCAGGACGCGGCGGCGCCCCAGCCACATCGCCCTCCTCCATCTGGGCAAACCGGACCACCGACCGAAACGCCGCTTACACCGCCACGCGTGGATGCCTCGCACCTGAACAACCCTGCCCCAACCTACCCACCGCTGTCGCGCCGCATGCGCGAAGAGGGTCGCGTGCTGCTCGATGTACACATCATGCCGGACGGCTCCGTGGCAGAGGTCAGGCTGCGTGAATCGAGCGGCTTCGGCCGACTCGACGACTCGGCGATCGCAGCGGTGGAACGCTGGCGCTATGTACCGGCAACGCGGGGCGGCAAGCCGATCGCGTTCTGGTACGTACAGCCAATCATCTTCTCGCTGATCAACTGACCCTCACCGACCCAAGACTTGCTGCCCCGCGCAGCGGCTACTCGCAATCAAGGAAACACAGATGGCAAACGAATCCGAAGTTCTCCTCCCTGCTGCAGCCTCACCAGACTTTGCGACCGGTGCGTCCACCGACGCTGCCGATGCAAGCGCAATTCCCGCGGCCGATGCGCTGGCACCCGCAGCCGGCATGCCCGAGGCGATCACCCCACCGACACCGGATGGGAGCGTCGTGGATACGCTGGCCAACCCCTATGGCATCGAAGCGCTGTGGGCTCAGGGCGATCTGGTCATCAAGGCGGTCGCAATCATGTTGTTCCTGATGTCGATCGCGTCCTGGTACGTGATCGTCACCCGCAGCCTGCGGGCCATGCGGCTGAAGCGCGCTGCCCGTCAGGCGCAGAAGTTCTGGCATGCGCAAAGCATCGAGGAAGGATTGAACCTGATGGGCGGCACGACGGCCACGAACCCCTTCCGCTGCCTGGTCGAAGAAGCCGGCCGCGCCAGCGACCACCACACCGCGCGGCGCGAGGAACTGCACGGCCAGTTGAGCCTGGCAGAATGGCTGACCGCGTGCCTGCGCACGACCATCGACGAGAGCGCGGAACGCATGCAGAACGGCCTGTCGGTGCTGGCCTCAGTGGGTTCGGTAGCGCCGTTCGTGGGCCTGTTCGGAACGGTGTGGGGCATCTACCACGCCCTGGTAGGCATCGGCGTATCAGGCAATGCCGGAATCGACAAGGTTGCCGGGCCGGTCGGCGAAGCGTTGATCATGACCGCATTCGGCCTCGCCGTTGCGATCCCTGCCGTGCTCGGCTACAACGCGCTGGTACGCACCAACAAGGGCGTCCTGGGACAACTCAACCGCTTCGCCCATCACCTTCACGCATTCCTCGTCACCGGCGCGCCGGTGAAGGTCGCCAAGCTGCATGTCGCCAACAAGACGCGTGAGGCCTCCTGATGGCTTTCGGCAACGGACTGGAAGACACCGGCGACACCGAGATGAGCGAGATCAACATGATTCCGTTGGTCGACATCATGCTGGTGCTGCTCATCATCTTCATCATCACCGTACCGGTGATGACCCACTCGGTGAAACTCGACCTGCCTCGCGCTGCCAACCAGCCCAACGTGGTCGAGCCGCGCACGGTGACCATTGCCATTACCGCCGGGGGCGGCCTGCACTGGAACGAAGAGGTGATCGATGACACGTTGCTCGAAACGCGCCTCGCTCAGGTCGCCAGGGAGGAGCCGCAACCGGAGATCCACGTGCGCGGCGACCGCAGCGTGGAGTACGAGCGTGTGATCAAGGTCATGGCCGCGGCGCAACGCGCCGGCATGCAGAAGCTGGGCTTCGTGACCGACCCTCAGCCGTAGCCGCCGATCAGGCAGCTGGGCGCAAGCCCGCCCCAGAAAGGGGCGGGCTTTCTCACCGGATGCCAGCGCTCAGTTCGCGTCCAGCACGGCAGCGACGTTGTCGCGCAAGGCCTGCAAGGGATCGCTGCCCACGCTTTCCAGTACCACGACACGCACATCGGCCCGTTGCAGTGCAAGAGCCAGCGCCTCAGGCAGCGCACGATGGTGCAGTACGATACCGACATCGGCCGCATGCAGGCGCTCAAGCAGGGCGGATACGGCTTGCGGGGTCCACTCGTCATCGGTGCGCAGGTCGCGCCCTTCCAGGTCGAGGTTGAAACCGGTGATGAAGTAGTCGAGCCGATCGGACAGACTGAACACCATCGGATTGTCGAGCGCGGCAAAGCGCTGACCGGCCTCGGCAGCGAGGCGCACCACTTCGCGCTTGAACGCTGCCAGACGCTGTGCCACGGTTGCGCCATCAGCCGGCGCAAGACGTGCGAGGTCATGCGCCACGATGTCGGCCATGCGACCGAGATTGGTCGGATCGAGCCAGACGTTCAGCCCATCCGCATCACCGGCCCGCAGCGCCACGCCGGGCAGCGTGCCATCAATCGGGCGAGCTGCATCGATTTCGACGATCCGCAGGTTGGCGCGCCGGGCATGGGGGTAGAGCACGTCATCGGCCCACACGGCGCGCAGCCCCACCACGGCATCGGCCTCGCGCGCGGCGCGTTCCAGCGCCGCAGCACCGCGTCCGTTGAAGTATGCCGCGTGACGCGTGGGCGGCAAGGTATCCGGCACCACGCGGCTGACGTCGATGCGCGTGCCTTCGGCCAACTGGCGCGTCAGCGCGTACACAACGGGGTGTGCCACCAGCACGGTAGCGGCAGGCTTCGCCTGCGGGGTTTCGCCGGCCCAGACAGGCGTGCTGCACGCGAGCGCGCAGGCGACGACAAGCGTCTTCAAGGTAGTCATGCAACTTGCCCTTTGAGTGCAGGTACGGTGCCGCGCGCAATGGCCGCGAGCGCAAACAGCGCACCGGAGAACAGGATGATGGCGGCGCCCGAGGGCACCGGTAGTTCGAACTCGATCGGTACCAGAATGCCGGCCAGCGTGCTGAGCGTGGCAAACAGCACCGACAACCAGAAGAAGCCACGCAGCGAGCGGCTCAACAGGCGCGCAGCGGCCGCCGGGATAACCAGCAAGGCCCCCACCAGGATGGCGCCGATGACTTTCACCGAGGCCACCGTAACCACCGTCACCAGCGCAACGAAGAGATAGTCCAGCAGCTTCACGCGCACACCGCGTACGGTGGCGAGTTGAGGATTGAAGCTTGCCAGCATCATGTGGTTGTAGAACGGCAGCGTCAGCACCACCACCAGCACCGCCACCACTGCCAGGACGGCAAGATCCTGGCCATTGACCGTGAGCACCGAGCCAAACAACACGTTCTCGAGGATGTGGATGTTCACCTTGCCGGACAACAGCAACAACAGACTGCCGCCAAGCGCCAGCGATACCGAGAGGAAGACGCCGATCAGCGTATCGGGCGTGAGCCCGGTGCGGTTGCGCAGGAAGTTGAGCAGGATGCCGAACAGCAGGCAGTAGCCGAACAGGCTGCCATATGGGCCGGTGTAGGGTTCGCCCAGCAGAATGCCGATGGCAACGCCGGTAAGCGCCGCATGGCCGACCGCCTCGGAGAAGAAGGCGAAGCGCTTGACCACCACCAGGGTACCCAGCCCGCCGAGTACGGGGCCGATGATGAGCCCGGCGAGCAAGGCACTGACGACGAAACCATAGGTCAGCGACGGCGGCAGCCACCCCGCCTCAGCCCAACCCTGCACCAGTTGACGGAAGGATTCGTAGCTCACGCGGCCGCCTCCAGCCGGACGGCCGTCGGCGCGATGCGCGGGCGTGCCGAGAACAGCGCGAGCAGTCGCTCGGGCGCCAGCATTTCGAGCGGCGCACCGTCGAACAGCAGGCTGCGGTTGAGCCCGCTCACGCGGTCGGCAAGCCGGGCGACGGCGTCGATGTCGTGCTCGATCCACAGCACCGTGACACCGTCGCGCCGCCAGTCGGCAAGCAGATGTTCGAACACTGCAATGCCGGCTTCGTCGAGCGCGGCCATCGGCTCATCGAGCACGAGCAGACCCGGTTGTGGAATCAGGCTCTGCGCCAGCAGCACGCGCTGGCGCTCACCGCCGGACAACGCCCCCATGCGGCGCAGGCGCTTGTCGCCCATGTCCACGCGATCGAGCGCGGCATCGACAGTCGCCATCTGGCCGCGTGCACGGCCCAGGAAGGCCGGTCGGCGCTGGGTGGTGGCGCGCATGAAGTCTTCCACCGTCATCGGCAGGCCACGGTCGAACTCCAGCGCCTGCGGGACATAGCCGATGGTGCCAGGCTGCCCGGGCCAAGTGATCGACAGGCGGCCACGATGGGGCATCTGCCCGAGCAGGGTCTTCACCAGCGAGCTCTTGCCGCCGCCGTTGGGGCCGACCAGCGCGTGCACACTGCCCGCCACGACGCGCAGTGACACATCGCGCAGGATCTCGGTGCGCCCGAGCGTCAGCCCGACCGACTCGAAGCGGATCTCCGGTCCTGCTGGGGAGTGCGTCATTGCGCGGCCTCGCGGATCGCACGCACGACGGTAGCAAGGTTGCGGGCCGTCTCGCGCTCGAACTTGTCAACCTCGTACTCGCCATAGGAGATGTGGGTGAGCGCGTACAGGCGCACGCCGGTTTCACGCTGGATGGTGTCGACGTAGGCCGAAGGGAAGTCCATTTCCGAGAAGATGACCTTCACGTCCAGCCCGCGCAAACGGTCGATGGTGCCCTTGAGTTGCGCCGGACTTGGCTCGATGCCATGCGCCGGCTCCACCACCGCCGTGACTTCGATACCGAACTCGCGCAGCAGGTAGTCGTAGGCGCCGTGTATGGTCGCCACCCGGAACTCTGCGCCTGACATGTCGGCCAGTTCGGCCAGCGCATCGGCACGAAGCTGGCGCAGACGACGGGCAAAGCCACGCGCGTTGGCCTGGAAAGTCGCGGCATTGGTGGGATCGAAACGCGCCAGCTCACGCGCAATGGTGTTGACCTGCGCGATCGACGCGGTCACCGACAGGAAGGTATGCGGATTCACCACCGAGCCCGACCCGGCACGGCCCGCCATGCCGGTGGCAGCCAGCAAGGGCACGTCGGCGTTGGCCTCGATCACGGGCAGGTCGGGCTTCTCGCTGGCAGCGATCATGCGCTCGGCGAAGTCATCGTGACCAACACCATTGACCACCATCAGGTCGAGCGACCCGATGCGCTTGATGTCCTCGGCGCGCGGCTCGTAGGCATGTGGATTGAAGCCGGCGGGAATCACCGGCACGACCTCGGCGAGGTCGCCGACGATGTTCTTCACATAGCTGTAGTACGGATGCAGTGTGACACCGATGCGCAGTGGGCGATTGCGTGCAGGCATTGCCGCACGTGCAGCAGCGGGCAGCGCGCAGACCGCCGCCAGCCCGGCAAGCAGATGTCGGCGCGAGCGCGAGAAACGAGGGGTATCGGACATGGAAACTCCGTGAAGAAGCAGTCGCGAACAACTGTCGGATTGGATGTCGGTGCAGGTGCTCTGCCCACCGCGAAACTCAGTGCCTGTGGCGCGTCACGCCGGCATCGAAGCGGCTGACGATTTCACGCCAGCCTGCCTCGGCGAGGAAGTCGGCATCGAACCGGGCAGGCGCTGCGGCACCAGGCCCGGGGTGCAGCCAGATCTGTGCCTGTGAGGTGGTCGCACCCGCAAGCGGCAGCACCAGCAGAAACGAACCCGCAACCGTCGGTTCGGCGCTCAAGCCCATGTAGGCATGCCTGCCTGCGAGTTCGACCAGCGACCAGCGGTGTGCGCCTCGCCACGCCATGCCAACGTCGGAGACAAAGGGCGGCACAAGCTCCTCGGCCAGTTCGGCCACAGCGGGTGGTGCGTCATTCCACGCCTGCAACTCTCCAGCCACCAGGCGCAGATCGGCATACAGCCCCTGCTCGGCCACGCGCAGATCGTCACGCGCGTCAAGCTGGTGTGCCTCGACGGCAGCGACGCTGTCGTGCGTGGCGCGCACCCCGACCACCGTCCCGGCCACAGCCAGGATCACGCAGCAGGTCAATGCCACGAACAAGGATTCGTGGCCCGCACCGGCGGGGCGAACAACGACCTCGGCCATCAGCGGATCTCGGTGTGGTCGATCTCGACGACGTGGCCCGGGCCTGCGTCGAAGAGCACGTAGAACTCCCCGTCGGGGCGTTTGAAGCGCAACCTCGAGTCGTCACCAAGCTTGCCCTTGAGGAGGATGGTTTCGTCGTAGGCGATAACATCGAGGGTGACGCCTGGCGCCTTGCTGCCATCGGAAAATCCACCGGTGCAGACCACGGTTTCGCCATCCGGCTCGCAGACGCACACCGGGTTGTGAGCTGCTGCGAGGCTGGCGACCCCGGCCAGCATGCCGGCAACGATGCAATGCAGCACCTTGCGTGGAGAATGGTCTTTCATGTCGGGTTTCCTCTTTTTTCAAGCCATTCGGCGGTGGCCGGCGAGGCTTCCGCAAGCGGCAGCGCCACCTGGTACATGGAGCCGTCCCAGCCTTCCAGGGTGATCCACACCTCGGCGTCGGGCGTGGTTCGATCAGGGACATGCAGGTTCGCCAACTGGCGGTACGGGGAACCAAAGAAGATGGCCCCGGCAGCACGCAGGCTGCGCGGCTTGCCGACGCGGATATAGACGGCCTTCACCTGCGCCGTGCACTCTGCACACAGGGCGAGACTGAAGGTCTTCATGTGGCCGGCATCGCCGTCGAGCATGGGAGGAAGGAGATTCCATTCGGCAAGGCGGACCGACCATGGGCCCACGACGTACTCGCCCACCACGCGCTCACCCAGCCCCTTGGCACCACGGTTCATCTCGATGCTGTCGAAGTAGCCCGGTAGATAGAACAGGGGCAGCAGCACCAACACGAGGCTGAGGCGGAAAATCCAACGTTTGCGCGTGACGTCTTCAGGCTTCTTGCGCGGCTTGGACGCAGCCAGGGTGTTGGTCGTAGTCATTCGGTCACCTCCCGCGCCATCACCGGCTGCGGCTGCCGGCGCAGCGCAGCGGCGGTGGCCTGCGCCGTGCGTTTGGTCCAGATCAGCATGCCGCTCAGCACCATCATGGTGAGCAGCACGCCGAACAGGAAATACACCAGTTTCAACCACAGGCCAGCGAAATCGCCGGTATGCAGCGGCCGCATGGACTCGGTGAACAACTCCAGTCCGGAACGGTCCGAGACCCGGCGCATGTACACCACGTCGCCATCGTAGGGGTTGATGTGGAGACGCTCGAACAGCAGCGGATAGCCCCCGCGTCCCAGAACCATGATCGGATCGTAGGCGGTGCCCGGCAGTCGCACGAACATCGGCTCCAGGCCCGGCAGGTATTCGCTCGCCTTCGCCGCAGCCTCGTCAAGCGAAATCATCGGCGCACGCAGGCCATCCGCGGTATAGGGCGCATCCTCGCGTGCCACCACGGGCGGAACGCCTTCGGTGGAGATCGAGATCGACAGGTCGGACAGCGTTGCCTGTACCAGGAACCACAGCCCCGTCACCGCCATGATGATGATGAACGGAATCGACCAGATGCCTGCCAGCCGATGGAAATCACCCCAGAAGACGCGCGCCCCCTGGGAGAACCGCAGGCGCGGGCGCAGAAAGCCGCGCCAGAACTTCTTGTAAACCACCAGCCCGGTCACCAGGGACACCAGCATCGGCAGGGCGAGCAAGGACACCGCATACCAGCCAAGGTTGAAGCCGCTGTTGAACGGCATCAATAGCCAGCCGTGCAATGCGCGGATGAACTGACGGAAATCAAAACCGGAGTGCGCGCCCTGAATATCCCCTGTATAGGGATTCACATACAGGGTTCCGCTGGTACCGTCGGCATACCCGACGCGCACGCTGAGGGCGAACTGCGACTTCACCGGTCGCGAGATGGACTGCACCACGGCGTCGGGTCGTGCCTCATTCACCGCAGCCAGCACCTGGTCGTAGCCGAGCACCTGCGCATCGATTGCTGGCGGGCGCGCACGTACAGCCGGATCGGCCAACCAGACGATCTCCTGGCTGACCGTGGCGATCGAGCCGGTCAGACAGACAAAGAACATGAACATCCACAGCGGCAGCGCTGCCCAGCTGTGCACCAGGAACCACAGCCGCGCGCCACCTCGCCCGCTTTGGGCTCTTCCGCCTTGTGGTACAGCAGAACTCATCGACGAACCCCCTTGCCACGCGCAAAAACAGCCTTCGGAATCATGGTCTCTCCTTTGCACTGACGGAGTGCCAGCGCAGCAAACGACAAAACCCCCTTACTGCCGAGTCGGGGCGGGATGCAATTTTTTGTGCTCTCACTGGACATGTCGTTTGAGCGCGTGAAACCGCCCTTTTTGTTGCATACCGTTACAACTTGGCTTTCGAGTTTGGAGGAGCCACCGCTCCGTGAGCACCTCGACGACACATTGACGACAACAAGGGTTAAACGTAACAATGCGAACACTTCTCGTTTTCATGTCTCCCTGACTTCGTCCCAGAGAGTCCAGCATGTCGTCCATCGTCCAGTCACATTTACTTGCAGCGCTTTACAGGGAACACAACGACTGGCTGAACCAGTGGTTGCGCCGCCGCACCGGCTGCAGCCAGCAGGCTGCCGACCTCGCCCAGGACACCTTCGTGCGCCTGCTCGCCGGGCGACGCGAACAGGTGGAAGGGCTGCGCGAACCGCGCGCCTACCTCACCACCGTCGCCCGCGGCCTGCTCATCGACCACTACCGTCGGCGAGAACTGGAACGTGCCTGGCTGGAGGCGCTTGCACACACGCCGGAGGCCGAGGCACCCTCGCCCGAGGCGCGTCATCTCGTCATCGAGGCACTGCTGGAAGTCGACCGCATGCTCGACGGGCTGACACCCAGAATACGAGCAGCTTGGCTGTACAGTCGGCTCGACGGCCTACCCCACGCCGAGATCGCCTTACGGCTCGGCGTATCGGTTTCCAGCGTGCGCCAATATCTCGCCGAGGCCGCGCGGCATTGTTACCGGCTGCGTTTCGGCAGCCCGACGTAACGCCATGCTGACCACCGTGAGCGCCCGTTCAAGGGACGACTTTCCAGTCTCCGACCGGGTGCTGGACGAAGCCATTGCCTGGCAAGTCCTGCTCGACTCGGGCGACGCCTCGGACGAACACCACGCGGACCTGATCCGCTGGCTGGAGGCCGATGGCGACCACGCCCGCGCCTGGCGCCAGCTCGGCCTGCTGGACCACGGCCTGCACGACCTGCCTCGGGACGCTGCTGCACCGCTGCGCGACACGCTGATGACGCCGCGCCGTCGCCGCACCAGGAAAGCCGCCGCCGGCCTGCTGTCGCTGGCGCTGCTGATTGCCGTCGCGGCAGGGGGGCTCGACCGCCACCAGCCGCTCACCGGCCTGCTCGCCGACCACCGCACCGGCACGGGCGAGCAGCGCACCGTCGTGCTCCCGGACGGCACCGTCGTCGTCCTCAATACCCGCAGCGCGATCGACCTCGCCTTCGACGCCGATCGGCGCGCCATCGTCCTGCGCCAGGGTGAGATCCATGTGCGCAGCGCACCGGCGAGTGCGGCGGAGCCGCGCCCGCTGATGGTGCTGACGCCGCAAGGCAGCCTGCGCGCGCTGGGCACCCGCTTCATCGTCCGCCACGAGGCCGAGCGGACCACGCTCACCGTCACCGAATCCGCCGTGATGGCACGCCCCGCCGCGTGCGACCCCGCGCCCGCTCAGGCCTGCCCGGCCGAGCGCCGGGTCTCCGCCGGCCACGGCGTTTGGCTGCACGTCGACGCGGTCGGCGAACCCACGCCCGTGCGGCCGGACGCCGACGCCTGGATCGACGGCATGCTGGTGGTCGAGAACACCGCGCTCGGCGAAGTCGTCGCCGAACTCGCCCGCCATCGAGCCGCACCGCTCACCATCGCGGCCGACGCGGCCGAGTTGCGCGTCACCGGCACCGTTCCGCTGGCCGACACCGAACGCGCCCTGACCGCGCTCACTCACGCCCTGCCGGTGCGTCTGGTCAAGCGCGGCGGCGTGTGGCTGCACGTCGAACGCGAGCGCTGAAGCCGGATGTGCCGCACCGGTGACACGAAACCTGCTCCTGGCAGAAAAAATTTTTCCGGCTCGACTGTCACTTTCGCGACTTCGTCCGGCAGACGGGGAAAGCATTCCGTTTTCCCTTTTCAACGTCTTCACCGGAGCCTCGCCCGTGACCACTCATTCCCCTGCCCTTCACCTTCACCTTCGCCTTCGCCCCCTCGCCCTGGCCATCGCGCTCGCACTGGTGGGCACCATACCGACCGCGGTCATGGCCCAGAGCCAGACCGCATCATCGCGCGCCGAGCAGACGGTGCGCGACTACGACCTGCCCGCCAGCCCGCTCGCCACCACCCTCAACCGCATCAGCCGTGAAGCCGGCATCGCCCTCACCGCGGACGCCGCGACACTGGAAAACCGTAACGCCGCCGCGGTCCGCGGCCGCATGCGTGCCGAACAGGCACTGGAGCGTGCGCTGGCCGGCAGCGGCCTGGAACTGGTCTCCACCGGACCGGGCAGTTACACCCTGCGGCCAGCAGCGCCGTCGCCCGACGCTGCCATGCTGTCGGCGGTCACCGTCTCGGCTGCGATCGGCACTGCGACCGAGCGCACCGGCAGCTATGTCGCACGCTCGACCTCGACCGCCACGCGGCTGGACCTGTCGCAGCGCGAAACGCCGCAGTCGGTCAGCGTCGTTACCCGCGCGATGATGGACGACTTCAGCCTGACCAATGTGAACGACATGCTCGCCTCGGTCACAGGCGTGAATGTCGAACTGGTGGAGTCCGACCGCACTTACTTTTCGATCCGCGGCTTCGAGGTCAGCAACTTCCTGGTCGACGGCATCGGCCTGCCCTTCGCCACCGGTGACCAACTCGGCGACATCGACACCGCCCCGTACGACCGGGTCGAGGTCCTGCGCGGCGCCAACGGGCTGTTGGCCTCTACCGGCAACCCGGCGGGCACCGTCAACTTCGTTCGCAAGCGCCCCACCCGCGAGCTGCAGGCCTCGGCCGCCGTCACGCTTGGCTCATGGCAGAACCGCCGCATCGACGGCGACGTTTCCTCCGCACTTGACGCGGATGGGCGCTGGCGCGGGCGGCTGATCGTCGCCGCACAGGAGAAGAACTCACATCTCGACCGCTATTCGCTCGACAAGAAGCTCTTCTCCGCCATCATCGAACATGATCTCGGCACCGACACCTTGCTGACGGTCGGCCACTCGCAGCAGCACAACCGGCCGAAGGGTACGCTGTGGGGCGCCCTGCCACTCGAATACAGTGACGGCACACCCACCCACTACGCACGCTCGGCCAGCAGCGCAGCGAAATGGGCCTACTGGAACAGCGACGACACCCAGACCTTCGCCGAACTGAATCACCGTCTGAACGACCGCTGGCAGACCAAGGCCACGCTGCTGCGCCGCAGCCTTGAATCCGACGGCGAGCTCTTCTATGTGTACGGCGCCCCCGATCGCGACACCGGCACCGGCTTGTTCAGTTGGCCTTCGAAGTACGGCCATATCGAACGCCAATGGACGGTTGACGTGAACCTCACCGGTACCGTGGCCCTGGGCGGACACGAACACGAGCTCGTGTTCGGCGTCAGCCGCAGCAAGAGCGATAACTGGCTACATTCGCGCGACGATGACACGCATCTGCCACTGACCGAGAGCGAAGTGCTCGCCGGCAGCTTTCCCCGCCCCGCATTCGACGTCGGATTGAGCGGCCATGCCGATTTCGTCAATCGACGCGACAGCGTCTACGCGGCCGGGCGCTTCAGCCTGACTACCGATCTCAAGTTGCTCGCGGGTGCCAACCTCAGCCGGGTCACCAGCTCCGGGGTTCAGTACGATGCGGTGCACGACTACCGGAGAACGCGCACCACCCCCTACTTTGGCATCGTCTACGACATCGATCACCACCACACTGCATACGCCAGCTACGCTGAAATCTTCAACCCCCAGCACCAGATCACCCAGTCGGGCAGCGTGCTCGAGCCGATCGAAGGCCGTAACCTCGAAGTTGGCCTGAAGGGCGAATGGCTAGACCAAAGACTCAACGGCAGCCTGGCCCTGTTTCGCACAGAGCAGAAGAACACCGCCGAATACGACGGGTTCTCTGACGGGCGCTCCTACTATCGCGGCGTTGACGCCACCACCCGTGGCTTCGAGATCGACGTAGCCGGCCGTATCGGCTCGCTCTGGGACCTCAGCGCCGGCTACACCCAGTTCAGTCTGAAGGACGACGACCGCCGCGACGCGCGCACCCACGTTCCACGCAAGACCTTGCGTCTCAACGCCGTCGCCAGGGTGCCTGGCGTATCCGGCCTCAGGCTCGGCGCAACAGTGAAATGGCAAAGCGACATTCACCGCACCGAGACAGAGACCATCACCAGCCGCCAGGATGCCTACGCGCTGCTCGATCTGATGGCAAGCTACGACATTTCTCAAACCCTCAACATAACCGCCAAGATCAACAACGTCACGGACCGCAAGTACCTCAGCAGCCTGTTCTGGTCCCAGAGCTTCTACGGCGCGCCGCGCAACGCCAGCGTCACACTGAACTGGAAGCACTGATTACGAGTTCAGTTCAGCTATGGCGCACCGACACATCCTGCGACCCAGTCATAATGTTGCGAACGATTCTCATTATTGATAATATGATTCCTGTCGCAATCGTCGAGGGATCTCCCGACCGGGACGAGACATCGGCCATGCTGCGCCAACTGCTGGAGCATCTCGAACCGTGCCCTCGTCGTTGACGGGTACACCCGAGGAACCGGATGGAGGCTTGACCATGAACGAACAGGCGTTCGACCAACTCGCCAGCGAGCATCGTGTGCTCATCGCGACCCACGGCAGGGCCCAGGCGCGCTGCACCGACCTCGTCGCCCGCCAAGCCATCGAGACCCAGGCGCTGCAGGCCGAAATCATGCGCCTGCGGGCAGAAGTGATCCGCCGAGACACACAGATCGCGCTTCTTCGTGACGAACGCGCTGAGCTCGAGCGGACCCTTCCCGGTCTGCCGACCCGTCTCACACTCGCGAAGAAGGTTGGGGTGCTGATGGAACGCATCCAGGACTTGATGCGTGATCGCTACGCCCGCCACTGCTCCCCCGAAGAGGAGCGCCCGCTCGATCTCGAAAAAGCCACCGCACTGAGCCACCTGGATAACCGCTCGGTGCTCTGCCTCGGCCGGGACGCAGCCGCAGCTCGATTCATGATGCGCATGGTCGAGATGGCCGGCGGGCGCTTCACCCATGATCCGGCCGACGACGCGGAAAACCTTGCTCGTATCGAGCACAGCATGCGCGCGGCCGACTTGGTGATCTGCCAGGCGGGCTGCATCAGCCAGAATGCCTGGTGGCGCGTGCGCGACCATTGCCGGCGCACCGGCAAGCCTTGTCTTCTCGTGGCGCGCCCGAGGGCGATGCCCCAGGCTTAATCTACGAAACCGCCGATGGCGCTGTCCCGCGCGATCGCATCCCCGCCAGCAAAAGCTCAACCGTGGCGCAAACTATCGTGTCACCTGCCCCATGCGTGATCCGGTTACTCCAGTCTGCTCCAGTCCTGCTGGCTGGCTGCCATCAACGCGTTCCAATCGTCGGGCGGATTGCCCCGCCCCAGCATCTTCTCGAAAACCGCATACGGATCGGACTTGCTACCCGCCGACCGCAAGGTCTGCTCATCGTTGCCCCAGGCGTAGACGATCACCTTCGCCTTGGAGTCATAGCGGAAGAACAGGCGGAACCACCGTCCGATCTTCGCACGTCGCCAATGCCGGTACGCAGGTCCCAGGGTGTTGCCCTGACGGAACTCGTCGCGTGCCGGATCGACTTCGGCTGGCACATCGTGCCCCGGCAACCCACTATCGCGCAGCAGATTTTCAGTTACCATGATGGAATGTTCACCCATGCCGCGTTGATCCATCTGCGGATCCCGCCTCAGCATGAGCGCCGATCCGCAGCACTACACGCAGCTGCAGAGCAACCGGTAGCGACCGACAAAGGAGCGCACAAATGAACCCCTTGGACTTCAAACCGGATACGCTGGCAGTCACGGCTTCCCCTGTCACGGGGCAACCCGGATTAAACCGGCGGCAGTTCGTCAAGTACTCGTTCGGAGTCGTGGTCGGATTCTCCTTCGCCTCGATCTTCACGGGATGTGGTGGCGGCAGCGCTGGTGGCAGCAGCTCACTGCAGCGTTACCGGATCGACACTGGCAAGGTCAGGAAGACGTCCGATCAGATGCTGGCTTTCGACTTCAACCCACCACGCGTGGCCTTGCCCGGGTCAAACAATGGCCTGCATCCGACCGAGTTGAGCGGGGTTCAGGACTACGACAGGTTTGGTTACGGGCAATACCGTCTCGGCAACGGACTTGCGGTCGTGCCGCGCCATGACTTGCTGGCCAGTTCAACGAATCGCCCGGCAGCGACCCGGCTCAGGAAACTGTCCAGTTTCTTTGCCATGACCGACGTTCACATCACGGACAAGGAAGCGCCCAACCAGCTGATTTACATCCAGCAGGCTGACTCGACCTACGGCGCCGCAATGACATCGATCTATTCCCCCGTGATGTTGTACACCACGCAGATGCTCGATGCGGCGGTCCAGACCGTCAATGCCCTGCACGACCGGGAACCATTCGATTTCGGCATCTCGCTGGGCGACATCTGCGACAGCGCCCGCTACAACGAGGTACGCGGCTATATCGACGTACTCGATGGCAAGGAGATCAGGCCAAGTTCCGGCGCCCATCTGGGTGCAGATACCGTGGACTTCCAGAAACCCTTCCAGGCCGTCGGCCTCAACAAGTCCATCCCCTGGTATCAGGTGCTGGGCAACCACGATCACTTCTACATCGGCTCGGTACCGGTGGATGCGGACCCCTCACTCGGGCTTCGCCAGAGCTATGTCAGCGACGAGGTCTGGGCCGCCGGCAACGTCCTGATACCCAACGCGACGACGTCGTCGCCACCGGCCTTCCCGCCGGTCATCTATGACATGAGCCGCAGCCTCCCCGGGGGGAGCACAGCCCCGACCATGGACGACGCCATCACCGGCGTCTTCGGCAATACTTTTTACATGGGCGTCATCGACGGTGCCAGCCCCTATGGCGCCATCAAGTACGCAGGCAAAAAGGAAGACTTCGCAGCGCCCCCAAAAGTCACGGCCGACCACGACCGACGCGCCTTGCTGCGCAGCGAATGGATCGCCGAGTTCTTCAACACCACCACCCTGCCGAAGGGGCACGGCTTTGACCTCGTACCCGAGGCCTTGCGGCACAGCGAGGACGGTTTTGCCTGCTACAGCTTCGTACCCAGGGCAGACATTCCGCTGAAAGTCATCGTGCTGGACAACACCCAGCGCGAGGATGACGGCTCTCGCGACATCCACGGTCACGCCTTCCTGGACGAGGCGCGCTGGCAGTGGTTGCAGCACGAACTCGACGCCGGACAGGCCAACAACCAATTGATGGTGATTGCAGCGCACATACCGATCGCCGTAGCACGCGTCGGCAGTCTCATGGAGTGGTGGAATCCAAAAGGCCAGGCCACACCCATGCAGAACGACCCCCATGCGGTCATGGACAACGCCGTAACGCTGCCTCAACTCATCAGGAAACTGCAGGACACGCCCAATCTGCTGATGTGGATCTCGGGCCACCGTCACCTGAACACGATCAAGGCGCTGCCTGCCTACAACGATGAGGGCCGACTGGTGCCGGAAAACAGCTTCTGGCAGGTCGAGACCTCATCACTGGTGCATTTTCCACAGCAGTTCCGTACCTTCGATATCTACTTGAACAGCGATGACACGGTGTCCATCGTCGCGGTCAATGTTGATCCGGAAGTGGCCGACGGCACCCCCGCAGCAACATCACGCAAGTACGCAATCGCGGAGCAACAAATCCTCCAGACCGACCTGCACGGTAACGAGCAAAACGAGGCGTACTTCCCCAAAACCAATCTCAAGATCGACAGCATGGACCCCACACGACCGCAGGACGGCACAACGGATCCAAGCATCGAGTATGGTGCGGTGGAGGGCGTGCCTTATTGCGCCTCCTATAACGCCGAACTGTTCAAACAGCTCACCCCGGCGATGGCCGAGGTACTGAAACGTCTCGCCTGAACGCGATGGTGCTGATGCACGGTACGGAGTCAAGCAAGGCGCGTGCAAATGGCGAAAAAATGGCGAAAAAAAGGGACCGAAGTCCCTTTTTTGACTGCCTACAAAACGTGATGACGTTCCGTAGCAGCATGTCTGGAGCGGGAGACGAGTCTCGAACTCGCGACCTCAACCTTGGCAAGGTTGCGCTCTACCAACTGAGCTACTCCCGCATTGCAAATCTGGAGGCGCGACTCGGAATCGAACCGGGGTACACGGCTTTGCAGGCCGCTGCATAACCACTCTGCCATCGCGCCGTTGTGCTTTACGGCTGGCCCGACTGCCTCCATCGGGTCTTGCCGGATGCGGCAGCCGCCACATCCTGAAAACTGGAGCGGGAAACGAGTCTCGAACTCGCGACCTCAACCTTGGCAAGGTTGCGCTCTACCAACTGAGCTATTCCCGCTCTCGAAAGACCGCCATTATAGACCGTTTTCTGAAGCTGTCAACAATCTTGTGAAGGCATCTTCACGTTTTCGATATATTCCCTGGCTGCGCTCATTGTCCGCGCCTCACTTTCTGAGCTGCTCCGCAGCATTGAGCTGTGGCAACGCCTTGTGCAGGTAATACCCCATGGACCACAAGGTCAGCGCAGTGGCGATATAGATCAGCAAAGTGCCGAGCCACTGGACGTTCATCGAAAACAGGGGCGCATGATACAGCAAAAGCGGAATCGCAATCATCTGTGCGGTGGTCTTCAGCTTGCCCACCGTGGCTACGGCGACGCTGGAGGACTGACCGACCCGGGCCATCCATTCGCGCAGGGCGGAAATCGTGATCTCACGCCCGATGATGACCACCGCAATGATGGCATCCACCCGCCCGAGTTGCACCAGCAGGATGAGGGCCGCTGCGACCATGAGCTTGTCGGCCACCGGATCGAGAAAGGCGCCAAAGGCAGAGGTCTGCTCCAGCTTGCGTGCGAGATAGCCATCGAACCAGTCGGTGATCGCGGCGACGACGAAGATCACGGTGGCCAGCAGGTTCTTCATGTGTGCGGCAAGCACGCTGTCAGGCAGATAAAAGATGCCGACAAAGACAGGAATGAGCGCAATGCGCGCCCAGGTCAGGGTATTGGGTATGTTGATCGACATGCGTCAGGCCGCCTGCGCGGCCCCGGTGAACTTGGATGACTGCCATTGTAATCCCTGCACGGCTGGCCAGACAGGCGACGCATGCACGGTGCCGCCTTCAGAAGCTCAGGGTGCGCCAGTCCCGGTCCAGGGTGCGACCAATGAAGGCGGCCGCCCCCGCCTGGCCGCCGACCTCGTCACGCAGGTCCTCACCCACCATGCCATGAGCCTGCATGGCGGTGGGACAGGCCAGCAAGCGTACGCCGAAACGATGCGCCTCCACCAGAAAATGCGCCAGCGGCACGCGACCACCATCCGGATACACCTGTTCGGCCACCCCACGGGCCAGCAGGCGCACCGAACGGGCGGTGAAGTACATTTCGACCTCGGCATCCATCGCCGCCGCCACCGATGCAAAGTAAAACGGCGTCGCACACAGGTGCGGCAGCGCCGGGTCGGCGGCCCACACCAGAATCGCCAGTCGCTCGTACCCCTCAGACACCCTTGGCCCCCTCGCCCACCAGCGGTGGCACAAAACCGGACAGATGTTCGAAGCGCCACAAGTTCATTTGCCGCTCGATCGGCCCACAAGCCTGTGCCCAAGGCAGCAGACAGGACAGATCGGTCTGCGCATCCGTTTCCAGCCTCACCAGCCAGCTCGCATAGGCATCGTGATTCATCTGCCTGGCCGACTCCGACAAGGCCGGATTGCTTGCAAGCAGGCGGGCCGCAACGGGGGTCTTCACCGGAAACACCGTTTTGCCGGCCTCCAGCAACCCAAAGGCACGCCCCGCGTGCAACGCGAGCCCCTCGGGTTTGGGGGTGAACAGCAGGATCTCGCCCGCAATCGCCACGCCAAAGGGGGTGACCCCGACGCGCAGCACCCTGCCCTCCTCCCTGGCAAACCATAAATGGCTTTCAGGGTGATACAGCAGGGCGTCCGGAAACATGCAACCACGTAGTTCAGCCATGACTTTTCAACACCGGTAAGGATTCCGCCTGATCGAGCGCTCAGTGAGCGGCCGTCCGTGCGAGTTGCCCGAGTTGGGCGACGAATTCGGCCTCGTCCTCCTGCCGCAGGCAGCGCAGGTCCAGCCACAGCCCATTGTCGGCAATGCGTCCGATCACCGGCACCGGCAAGCCGCGCAAAGCCTTTTCGAGGCGGTTCAGCATGCCCCCCTTGCGTACGGGCCGGCACTGCAACCCGGCCGAAGGCAGACGATCGACCGGCAGGCTGCCCGAGCCGATCTGCGAATTCAGGTCGCACTGGGCAAGCTCCAGCGGCCAGTCGGCAAGGGCCCGCTGCAGGGCGGGCAGCACGCGCGCGGCCTGGGCCTGGATGTCGCTTTGCGGACGGGTCAGCAGGCGCAGGGACGCCAGCCGCTCGGGCAGGCGCTCCGGGTCACGGTACAGGCGCAGCACGGCTTCCAGCCCGGCCAGCGTGATCTTGCCCACGCGCAGCGCGCGCTTGAGCGGATTCTTCTTGATTTTCGCGATGAGCTCACGGCGACCAACCAGAATGCCGGCCTGCGGCCCACCGAGCAGCTTGTCGCCGGAAAAGGTGACCAGATCGGCGCCTGCTGCAATCGCTTCGCGTGGCGTTGGCTCATGTGGCAGGCCCCAGGCCTCCAGGCCAGTGAGCGTGCCCGAACCGAGGTCTTCCACAAACGGCAGGCCACGGGCATGGGCAATCGCCGCGATTTCGCCCTGTGAGACGCTCTTGGTGAAACCTTCCACCGCGTAGTTGCTGGTGTGCACCTTCATCAGCAGGGCGGTGCGCACGCCGATTGCGTCCTCATAGTCGCGTGCATGAGTGCGGTTGGTACAGCCCACTTCGACCAGCCGGGCACCGGCACGCTTCATGATGTCGGGCACACGGAAGGCTCCGCCGATCTCCACCAACTCACCGCGCGACACGATGACTTCCTTGCGCATCGCCAGGGTGTTGAGCAACAGGAACACGGCGGCCGCGTTGTTGTTGACTACGGTGGCCGCTTCTGCGCCGGTCAACTCCTGCAGCAGTTCGCTTACCAGATCGTCACGATCGCCCCGCCCGCCACTGTCGATGTCGTACTCCAGCGCACAGGGGTGTCGGGCGGCTTCGCACATGGCCTGCACGGCCTCTTCGGGCAGCGTCGCCCGGCCAAGGTTGGTGTGCAACACGGTGCCGGTCAGGTTGAACACCTTCTGCAGACGCGGCCGGGTATGCATGGCCACCCGCGAGAGGATGTCCGCAACAAGTTGCGCCTCACCCGGGGCAAGCGCCCCCTCGCGCATCGCGCTACGTGCCGCATCGAGACTGGCGCGTACCGCATCGGTCAGCACCGGCCGGCCATGGCATTGCAGGGCGTCGGCAAGCTGGGCATGGGCCAGCAACCGATCCACCGCAGGAAGACTGGAAAAGTGTGATTGCATGCGGGGCTCGCTCAATCTTCGCTTGATCTTTTGGCTTAATCCGGCACGCCCGGAATGAACAACGGATTGGGACCGCTGCGCAGATAACCGGCCTCATCGACCAGAATGTCCAGCGCCAGCGTGGCCAGATCGTCGGCCACTGGATCGGCCTGGGCCTCCTTGTCGCGATGCACGACCTTCAGATAGCCGTGACAGTCATCGCACACCTCGGCACGGACAACACTGTCCTGTCCCTCGATGATGCGATACGACACCTTGTCGGTCTCACCACAGGCGCTGCAATTGACCCGCACCAGATTCCACTCGGTGTTGCACAGCGAGCAGTGCAGATAACGCACGCCGGAGTACTGTCCGGTGTGAATCACGCTGGCCACCGGCAGGCTGCCACAACAGGGGCACACGCCCGGCACATCGAGCCGCTCGAGCGTGGACAGACACGGCTGGGCCGCCATCCAGGTCCAATACACTTGCAGCGCGGCCGCCACAAAGGGCAGGCGCGCGGTTTCGGCGGGGTCGTACTCGCAACGCAGCACGCCGTCGGCGAGACGCTCCAGCGTGGCGACATCGGCCTGCTGAAGCCCTTCCAGCGTTTCGCGCAGCGTGCCGTGGGCCTGCGGCAACAGGCGTTCGAGCAGCCCGGCAAGATGTGTCCGCCACACGGCGTCGCGCGGCCAGCCATTTGCGGGTACCACCGGCATCGCATGTTGGCGGGCACGTTCGCAGGCACTGTCGTCGGGCAGCGGAGCGTCGGGATGGATTTGCAGCAACGCATGCTGCGCGTGGCTCAGGGCAGCCATCAGGCGAAGGTAGTCGCCGGCTGCGTGGCCCTCTGCCAGCGCTTCGAAACGCCTCGCCCGGTCTGCAAACACGCTGGCAGCCTGTGGCGCGACGACGGCCGGCGCCTCCATGCCGGGTTGCAGGGCGGCGGCACCGGGGGGAGTGGAACGGGAGATATCCATGAAACCTCAATGTAAAGCATGGCAGAACCGGCACCTTACCGGAACTGCCATGCTCGATGGCGGTACCCGCACTGCGGGCACCGGGATTTCGGGAATGAGGCACCGCAACGGACCGTGCCCCTGGCGGGCCACAGTCCGCACGGGCTCAGTTCTTGCCGGTGATCTGGCGGTACCAGCCACGGTGGTGCTGCTTGGCCCAGGCGCGGGTGACGGTGCCGTAGAGCATGGCGCGTATCGTCCCGCGGGTCCAGATGGCGGCATACACGTGCACGAAGATGAGGCCGATCATGAACGCCGCAGCGGCGGCATGCACGACTACGGCGACGCGCACCAGCTCGACCGGGAAGTCGAACCAGCTGCGCCACATCACCACGCCGGAGACGATGATCAGCACCATGCTCAGGGTGAGCCCCCAGAACATCAGCTTCTGACCGCCGTTGTACTTGCCCTGCTCCGGCATGTCGTGGTCGTCGCCGTCCACCATCTTGCGTACCTTGGAGAGCCAGTCCCAGTCCGCCGCACCCATCAGGTTCAGACGCGCGAAGCGGAAGAACATGATGAGGAAGAACAGCGCCATGACGACACCGATCCACGGATGGAGGATGCGCGCCCAGACGCCGCCGCCGAACAGATGCACGAGCGGGAAGAAGGCCGGGTGGAAGAAGGCCAGGCCGGACAGACCCAGCAGGATGAAGCAGATGCCCACCACCCAGTGGTTGGCCCGCTCGGACGCCGTGTAGCGTTGCAGGTCACGCGGATTGCGGATCATTTTGCATCCTCCTTCTCCATTTCTTCCTCAAGCTCCTTGGAGACCTCGTTCGGCCCTTTCATGACATAGTGGAACAGGCTGCCAAGTGCGGCGGCACCCAGCGCAACCATGGCCAGCGGCTTGGCTACGCCCTTCCACAGCGACACCAGCGGGCTGATCTGCGGATCGGCCGGCAGGCCGGCATACAGCGACGGTTTGTCGGCGTGCTGCAGCACGTACACCACGTGGGTGCCGCCGACGCCCTGCGGATCGTAGAGACCGGCGTTCTGGTAGCCACGCTCCTTGAGGTCGGTGATGCGCGCCTCGGCGTAATGGACCATGTCCTCCTTGGCGCCGAACTTGATCGCGCCGGTCGGGCAGGCCTTGGCGCAGGCCGGGGCCTGACCGACGGCGACGCGGTCCGAACACAGCGAGCACTTGTAGGCCTTGCTGTCCGCCTTGGAGATGCGCGGCACGTTGAACGGACAGCCGGTCACGCAGTAGCCGCAACCGATGCAGTTTTCCTGATGGAAATCCACGATGCCGTTGGCGTACTGGATGATGGCGCCGGGCGAGGGGCAGGCCTTCAGGCAACCGGGGTCGGCGCAGTGCATGCAACCGTCCTTGCGGATGAGCCATTCGAGCTTGCCGTTCTCCTCCACTTCTGAGAAGCGCATCAAGGTCCAGGTCTTGTCGTCCAGGTCCTGGGGATTGTCGTAGATGCCGACGTTGTTACCCACTTCGGGGCGGATGTCGTTCCACTCCATGCATGCCGCCTGGCAGGCCTTGCAGCCGATGCAGGCGGACACGTCGATGAGCTTGGCGACTTCGGTGGTTGCGCGTGCCTGAGGCGTCTCGGTGGTGGTCGCCGAGCGTCGCGCGATATCGAGCGATTGCAGTGCCATGCGAACCTCCCCTTATGCCTTCTCGATGTTGACCAGGAACGCCTTGTACTCTGGCGTCTGACTGTTGGCATCACCCACGAACGGTGTCAGGGTGTTGGTGATGAAACCGGGCTTGGTTTCCCCCTTGAAGCCGTAGTGCAGCGGGATGCCCACGGTGTGCACCTTGCGCCCGTCCACGGTGAGCACCGGGATGCGCTTGGTGACCACCGCCACCGCCTTCAGGTAACCGCGGTTGGAGCGCACCTTGACCACGTCGCCCTTCCTGATGCCCTTCTCGGCGGCAAGCTCCTCGGATATCTCGACGAAATGCTCCGGCTGGAGGATGGCGTTGATCTTCGAGTACTTGGTCCAGAAGTGGAAGTGCTCGACCAGGCGGTAGGTGGTGGCCACGTAGGGGAACTCGTCGGCCTTGCCGAACAGCTCCATGTCGCCCTTGTAGACGCGCGCGGCCGGGTTGCTGGTGACCTGCGGTTTGTCGGGGTGCATGGGGTTCTTGCCCAGCGGGGTCTCGAAGGGCTCGTAGTGCTCGGGGAAAGGCCCTTCGGCCATGCCCGGGGCGAACAGCCTGCCCACCCCTTCCTGGGTCATGATGAAGGGGCCGACATTCTCCGCCGGCGCGGCGTTGGGCCGCATGTCGGGAATGTCGTTGCCTGCCCAGGCGGTGCCGCTCCAGCGCAGCAGGGTGCGCTTCGGATCCCACGGCTTGCCGGAGGGGTCGCAGGAGGCGCGGTTGTAGATGATGCGCCGGTTGGCCGGCCACGCGAAGCCCCAGTTCATGGTCTGGCCGAGACCGGACGGATCGGCGTTGTCGCGCCGCTGGGTGAGGTTGCCGGCCTGCGAGTAGCAGCCACTGTAGATCCAGTTGCCGCAGGCGGTGGAACCGTCGTCGCGCAGCTGGGCAAAGCCCGCCAGCTGGTCGCCGGCCTTCACCAGTACGTTGCCGGCCGCATCGGTGAGATCGCGTAGCGCACGGCCGCTGATCTCGCGCAGCAACTCGTCGGCGGACGGCTTGGTGGGCTGGCGATACGGCCAGGTGAGGTTCAGCACCGGGTCGGGGAGCGCGCCGCCATCCTTGGCGTACATGGCCTTCAGACGGGTATACAGCTGGGCGATGATCTCCAGGTCGCCACGGGTTTCACCGGGACCGTCGGCCGCCTTCCAGTGCCACTGGATGACGCGGCCGGAGTTGGTGAAGGTACCCTCATGCTCGGCAAACAGCTCGGCCGGCAGGCGGAACACTTCGGTCTGGATCTGGCGCGGGTCGACGTCGTTGAACTCGCCGTGGTTCTTCCAGAACTCCGAGGTGTCGGTGGCCAGCGGGTCGATCACCACCAGGTACTTGAGCTTGGACAGCGCGGCCGAGACCTTGCCCTTGTGCGCCACCGAGGCCAGCGGGTTGAAGCCCTGGCAGAAGAAGCCGTTCATGCGGCCCTGGTGCATGCGCTCGAACATCGCCAGCACGTCATAGGCGCCGTCCGGCTTGGGCAGCCAGTCGTAGGCCCAGCCGTTGTCGGCGGTGGCGGCGTCGCCGTACCAGGCCTTCATCAGACTCACCCACCACTTCGGGAAGTTCTGCGGGAAGTTCATCTGATTGGGGCGCAGTGCCTTCGGCGTACGCGCGCCGACATAGGTCTGCACGTCCACGTCGCGCTCGGTCGGGGCAGACAGATAACCCGGCAGGTTGGCGGTGAACGGGCACATGTCGGTGACACCCTGCACGTTGGCGTGCCCGCGCAGCGCGTTGATGCCGCCGCCGGCCATGCCCATGTTGCCGAGCAGCAGCTGGATCATCGCCATGGTGCGGATGTTCTGCGAACCGACCGAGTGCTGCGTCCACCCCAGTGCGTAGAGGATGGTCATGACGCGATCGGGCGCCGCGCACTCGGCGATCATTCCGCAGACCTTGAGGAAGGCGTCCTTGGGCGTGCCGGTGATGGAGCTGACGGTATCGGCGTCGTAACGCGCGAAGTGCTTCTTCATCAGCTGGAAGACGCAGTTGGGGTCCTGCAGGGTCTCATCGACCTTGGCAAAACCGTCCTCGCCCATCTGGTAGCGCCAGGTGGCCTTGTCGTAGCTGCGCTTCTCGGCGTTGTAGCCGGAGAACAGGCCATCCTCGAAATCGAAGTTGGGATCGATGAGGAAGGCGGCGTTGGTGTAGGCCTTGACGTACTCGTGCTGGAGCTTGTCGTTTTCCAGCAGGTAGTTGATCACCCCGGCAAGGAAGGCGATGTCGGTACCCGCGCGGATCGGCGCGTAGTAGTCCGCCACCGCGGCAGAGCGGGTGAAACGGGGGTCCACGACCACGAGCTTGGCCTTGCGGGTGTGCTTGGCTTCCTGCACCCACTTGAAGCCGCAGGTATGCGCTTCTGCGGCATTGCCACCCATGATCAGGATGAGGTCAGCGTTCTTGATGTCCACCCAGTGGTTGGTCATCGCGCCACGCCCGAACGTCGGAGCCAGACTGGCTACCGTGGGAGCGTGTCAGATGCGTGCCTGGGTGTCGATGCCGACGACGCCGAGGGCGCGCATCACCTTGATCGACAGGTAGGACGGTTCGTTCGAAGCGGCTGAACTGGCCAGGAATCCGGTGGTGGGCCAGCGGTTGACGGTTAGACCGGCGTCGTTGCTGGCAACAAAGTTGGCGTCGCGGTCGGCCTTCATGTGGCGGGCGATGCGATCGTAGGCTTCATCCCAGGAGATACGCTTCCACTCGGTGGAACCGGGTTCGCGCACTTCCGGGTGGGTCAGGCGCAGCGGGCTCTGGACCATGTCCAGCAGGCCGGCGCCCTTGGGACAGAGGCTGCCGCGGTTGACCGGGTTATCCGGGTCGCCCTCGATGTGAAAGATGCGCGCCTTGGCGTTCTTCGATGTGTCGCCCATCGAATAGACGAGCGTGCCGCAGCTGACCGAGCAGTACGGACAGATGCTGCGCGTTTCGGTCGCGTGTGCGAGCTTGTACTGACGAACCTCCGCCAGCGCCGCCGTGGGTGCAAAACCCATCGTGGCCAGGCTGGAGCCTGTCATGCCCGCCGCGCAGACTTTGAAAAAGCCGCGTCGGGTGACTTGCATGGTGTGGGTCTCCTCATTGAAAAGGTCAAAAAGACACCACGTTAAAGCAAGCTTCGTTCCACTATGAATTTTCCCTTTCCAGTCAATGGTTCACTGAAAAAATAAGGAAAAACCATATCAGACAGATTGTCTTTTATAGGGTCATTTTGTCCATGCATGATGGACAAAATGACCCCTCACTCCGTATCGGGCCCCGGCTCCCTCTGCCAGCCACCGCCCATCGCCTTGTACAGCTTCACCATTGCCTGCAACAGGGCGCGCTGCGTCTGGGTCTGCTGCAACTGCGCATTGAACAGGCTGCGCTCGGCATCGAGCACCTCGATGTAACCGGTGTAACCATTGTCATAACGCAGCCAAGCCATTTCCACCGCCACCTGCAGGGCCGCCACCTGGCGACTCTGGGCGTCGAGCTGTTCACGCGTCCTCACCTGCTCCACCAGCGCATCGTTCACTTCAGCAAGCGCCGTCTGGATCGTCCGCCGGTAGGCCAGCAGGGCCTGCTGCTGCTGGGCCTCGGCCACCTGTACCCGGGCTGCGGTACGCCCCCCCGTGAACAAGGGCACGCTCAACGTCGCCCCGCCTTTCCACAAGGATGAGCCCGAAGACAGCAGATCGGACAACTCGGCGCTGGCCGAACCGGTCAGGCCGGTCAGCGAGAGCGTTGGAAAATAGGCCGCCTTCGCCACCCCGATCATGGCATTCGCGGCCACCAGATTCTGCTCCGACTGGCGAATGTCGGGCCGGCGGTCGAGCAGGCTTGCGGGCAGGCCTGCCGGAATCGGCGGCAGGATCAGTTCATCGAGCGGACGGCCACGCTCCACCGGGCCGGGGTGACGCCCCAGCAGCAGGCTCAATGCCTGCTCCTGCTGGGCAATCGCCCGCTCGATCACCGACACACTGGCGCGGGCCTCTTCAAATTGGGACTGACTCTGGCTGAGCTCGAACAAGGACACCACGCCCCCCGCAAAGCGATCCTCGAACACCTTCCAGGCTGCCTCGCGCGTGCGCACGGTTTCGACCGCAATGTCGCGCTGCCGGTCCAGATCGCGCAGGGTGAAATAAGCACTCGCCACCCCTGCCGTGAGCGACAGCACCACCCCGCGACGCCCTTCCTCGGAGGCCAGCAACTGCGCCCGGGCCGCCTCGTTTTCCCGCCGTATGCGGCCCCACAGATCCAGCTCCCAGCTGGCGTTCAGGCTGGCATCGAAGGCGTTGTAGGTGTCCCGCAAACCATGGGCCACCGCCCCGCTGGTCTGCTGCCGGCTGGCATTTGCCGACGCCCCCACCTGCGGCAAGCCCTCCGCTGCGCTCATCCCCAGCCGAGCGGCGTACTCGTCCACCCGCGCACTTGCAATACGCAGGTCGGTATTCTCGCGCAGGGCCTCCGCCACCAGCCGGTCGAGCACAGGATCGCCAAACTGCTGCCACCAGGCAGTATCGGCCAGCGCTTCGAACTGTTCACCGCTGACACGCCAGTCGGCAGGCAGGGCCACATCCGGCCGCACATAGTCCGGCCCCATCGTGCAGCCGGCCAGCCAGGCGGCACACAGCACCACGGGAAACGCGCTACGCATGATGGCTGTCCTCCCGCGCACCGTCTGCGGCGCTGCGCACCGGCTTGGGTTGACCGCCTCCGCTCAAGCGCTCGATTACGTAATACGCCACAGGAATGAAGAAGATAGCGATGAAAGACGCCGCCAGCATGCCGCCGATCACGGTGTTGCCCATCACCTGGCGTGACACCGCACCGGCCCCACTGGCCAGCGCCAGCGGCATGCAGCCGAGGATGAAGGCAAAGGAGGTCATCAGAATCGGCCTCAGCCGCAAGCGCGCGCCCTGCAACGTGGCATCCATCAGGCTGACCCCGCCCTTCTCGTACTCCATCTTGGCAAACTCCACGATCAGGATCGCGTTCTTCGCTGCCAGACCGATCAGCATCACCAGACCGATCTGCGCATACACATTGTTCTCGTGTCCGGTCAGGTACAGCGCCGCAAAGGCCCCCGCAACCGCAATCGGCGTACCGAGCAGCACCGAAAACGGCAAGGTCCAGCTCTCATACTGCGCGGCCAGGATCAGGAACACGCACAACAGCGAGAACGCAAACACGGTGGCCGGCGACACCCCCTGCTGCGCCTGGTGCTCCTGATACGACATGCCCATGTAGTCGAAGCCCATTTCCCTGGGCATGCTTTCAGCAAAGACCTCCTCCAGCGCACGCATGGCCTGCGCCGAACTGTAGCCGGGGGCGGCAGAGGCATTGATCTGCGCACTGCGGTACATGTTGAAGCGCATCGTGAACTCCGGCCCCTGCACCTCGCGCACCGAAACCAGGGCAGACAGCGGCACCGCCTCGCCACGGGCGTTGCGCACATAGAACTGCCCCACATGGTCGATGCTGGTGCGGAACTCGCCCTCTGCCTGCAGGAACACCTGCCACTGCCGGCCAAAGCGGTTGAAATAGTTGATGAACCCGCTCCCCAGGAAACTTTGCAGGGTTCTGTAAACATCCTCGATGTTGACCCCCTGCTTGAGCACCTTGTCGCGATCCACATCGATGAACAGCTGCGGCACCGTCGGCCGGAAGGTGGTCGACACGCTGGCCAGCTCGGGGCGCTGACGCGCCGCCTCGATGAAACGGCTGGTGTTTTCGGCCAGATAGTCGAGGTCGTTGCCGGCCCGGTCCTGCAACACCATGGTGACCCCGCCCGACGTGCCAATGCCGGGAATCGGCGGCGGCGGAAAGGCGAAGCCGATCGCACCGCTCAAGCCCCCCAGCTTGCGGGTCAAGGTGTTGCGCACCGCTTCATACTGCTCCTCGGGCGCGGTCCGCTCAGACCACTCCTTGAGCGTGATGAAGAAGAAGGCACTGTAACTGTTGCTCACCTGGCTCAACAGGCTGTAGCCCAGCACCGTGGTCACATGCTCCACCCCCGGGGTGTCCATGATCAGCGCCTCAGCCTGCCGCGCCACCTCGCTGGTGCGCTGCAGCGACGCGGCATCGGGCAACTGGATCGCGGCAAACACATAACCCTGATCCTCATCGGGCAGAAAGCTGCCCGGCACGGCCTTGCCCAGCACGCCGGTGCCAATCACCACCCCCACCAGCAACAGCAGGGTAAACAGGCTTTTGCGCATGGCCAGGCGACACACCCCGACATAGCCATTCGTGGCCCGGCCGAAGGCGCGGTTGAAACCGTCGTAGAACTTCTGCAGCAGCCCGGTACCGCGCTTTTTCGGGCGCAGCAGCATGGCACACAGCGCCGGACATCTGCTGCTCGATCGGCGTGGCCACCGCCTGCTCCACGGTGAGCGCATCGGCCCCGGTGTAGCTGCTGGAAATGTTGATCTGCGGGGGCACGATCTCGGGATACTGCGCCACCGGCAGGCTGCTCATCGCCACCAGGCCGACAATGGTCATCAGAATCGAGATGACCATCGCCACAATGGGGCGGTCAATGAAGAAACGTGACATGCGCGCTCACTCCCCGCCGCTGGAAGCTGCCGCTGGCGCAGCCTGACGGGGGGAGACGGTCATCCCGTCGCGCACCTTTTGCGTCCCCTCGGTAATCACGCGCTCACCGGGCTTGAGCCCCTCGCGGATCACCCGGTTCGAACCCGTGCGCTGGCCCGGCACCACTGCCCGCATCTGCACCGTGTTCTGTGCATCGACCACCGCAATGAAATACCGCCCCTGCACCTCGCTCACCGCCCTTTGCGGCACCAGCAGGGCGCCCTCGCGCATGGCCACCGTGGCGCGCAGCTTGGCGAACTGCCCCGGACGCAGGCGTGCCTCCGGATTCGGAAACAACGCTCCGATCTTCAGCGTACCGGTGGTCGGATCAACCTCGCGGTTGACCAGCGTCACCTCGCCCGGATACGGGTGCACACTGCCATCGACCAGCACCAGTTGCAGCGGATGGTCATTCACCCGGTAATCGCGATCTTTCAGGAAATCGAGGTACTCGCGTTCGCTGATTGATCAGGTAACCGGTGACCTGCGACCGGATGGTCGCATTCACATTGCCATCGAGCACCCCCACCCATTCCCTGACGAGTGGCAAATCCTGCACCAGCACCTCGGTCACCTCGACCACAGGTGGCGGCGGAGGTACGGCTGCAGCTGGCTTCTGCCCCGCCTGCCCGCCGACCAGATCGCAGCCGGTGACCGCAAGCAACATCAGGAGCAGCACAGCCCCCCTGGCCAGACGATCCGCCCTTGTGGCGGAATTCCCTCGACGTGTGGTGGCTTTCACTGCACGAAACCTCACTGCGTACAGCCCTGCCACTGCCCGGCACACCCTCACCCGCAGCGCACGAACTGCTCGTATCAAAGTGTAAGAGCACTCATCATACGGTTACCAATCGCATACCCGCAAGTGTGCCCGACAGAAACCCGGACATCGCACCCGAGTGTCGCCGACCGGTGCAACGCCGCAAGAACCGGGCTGGAAACAGATGTTTTTCTTTTGCGGAAAACCTTCACGACCATGCAATCCATATGCAATCCATATGCAATACTTGAAATGCAACATCGTGTTTGCCAGACTCACAATACTCACGATTGCTCGCCAGCCGGAGGCCATATGTCGAACGAAACGATCCACCCGGAAAGCATCAGGAACGCCCACGTTCCCGCCTGGTTCTACGGGTCTGCACAGGACTACGCGACACTTGCCCGACTCATGAAGGCCATGCGCCGTCAGGAAGCGCTGCGACGACGACGCCTGATCGGTCGCACGGTGGGGATCGGCAGCCTGGCCGCCCTGCTCGTTGCGGGCCTGAGCAATGCCGTGATGGCCAGCAGCGGCCTGACCGAGTTGGGATTGACCGCTTCCTCGGCAGGCATCCTGGGCACGGGCAGCGGCATCGTGCTGATTCTGCTGATGCGGGAACTGTATCGTTTCATGGAAAGCCATGTGACCCACATGGAAAGCCATGTGCGCTTTGCGCGCCTGGCCGGACGCATCGTCGAAAGCGGCCAGTTCAGCCCGACCCAGCCAGTGGACGACCCGCTCGACCGGCTGATTCAGGCCGAACTGACCCGCATTGCGGATGCCATGGACGAAAACCGGAAATATGTGCCGGCGCTGTGCCGCACCGGCTTCACCACCAACTGAACCCGAACCGGCCCCGGTCAGGACCCTGAGAACGGCGCCACGAGCGCCGCCACCCGACCAGGTTCGCAGTTCAGGTATGCCGAGCTCTGCAGCCATTCCGGATCGGGGTAATACGAGAACATGAACTGCCCGTCCTTCAGGCTATCGACCACCTGCTGCGCCACCTCCGGACGCACCGCCGGGCAGCCCTGACTGCGGCCGATGCGCCCCTGACGGGTAATCCAGGCGGGGTCCACATAGTCGGCCGCGTGGATCACGATGGCCCGCTCGCGCGCCTTGTCATTCACGCCGGGCTCCAGCCCGTCCATGCGCAAGGAATAGCCGTGACGGCCAAAATAACTCTCCTGCGTGCGGAACAAGCCAATGCTGGACTGATAGCTGCCCACCACATTCGAAAATGCGGTGGCCATGTCGTCACCCGAGTTCTGGCCATGCGCCACCAATTCCTCCAGCAGCAGGGACTTGCGCTTCAGATCGAAGATCCACAGCCTGGGCTCGGAAGAGGGTTTGGAGAAATCGATCACCGCCAGACGTTCGGCAGGTCTTGCGCCCGCGCTCACCGCACATTCCATGGCGGAGACCGCCTTTTGCAGCACCTTGCGTTCCAGTGTGGGTGCCACGGTCGCCAGTGAATCGATCAAACTGGTTTCGGCCGGCGATGCGGCCATGAGATGCGACGAAAATACAACACTGATGCCCGCCAACAACATACTTCCGCACAACTTATGCATCATGCTATCGATCCTCTTTGATACGATCTCAGCGCTGCCCCGAAAAAGCGCACCAAGACTGAAATAGGACCCTGCCGACGCCCGTTGAACCCGGACGCACCCGGCAGGGTCCATGAATGATGAAACCCTTCCGCACGCCCCACCATGCCACTGGCGAGGCGTGCGGCTCGCAATCTTGAGAACGGCACATCGCCGCAGCCGTCGGTGAGGTGCCGCGCGTTGTCCGTGGTGGCGACAACCGCGTTCCGGCTGCCGCCCTGTCCAAGGGTGGCGCTATTCTAGCAGCGCCTGTTTCCAGGAAAAGCCTTGTTACGAACAAGAACCTCCCATCTCCTGACGCCCATTCTCGTCCTGGCCTTGCTGGCCGATCCGGCGCTGGCTACCGAAAGCGTTCAGGGCGTGGCGGTGGTCATCCCCCAGCCCCCAGCCCCCTCCGGGCTGCAGTTGCTGCTCGAACAAGTTGCCAGCCCTACCGGGACGGCCCATGCAGTGGGGCCCGAGACGCTGCGCCAATTCTACGCCCATCATGGCTTCGCACCGGTCTGGAACACCCCTGGCCGGCTGCAGGCACTGGTCGCACAATTGCTCGAACTCGAACACGACGGCCTGCGGCCGGACGATTACGGCGTGCAACAACTCATGCAATGGGCACGCGACGCGGTGCCACTGGCAGAATGCGACGATGTGCTTGCCTCACGTGCCTATCTGCAGGCCATTGCACACCTGCACCATGGCCGACTGGACCCCGAACGGGTCGAACCGCTGTGGCGGGCCAGCACGGTGGCCCCACGGCGCAGCGGCCCGGCACCTGCCCTGATTGCCGCCTCAGCGGCCGACATCGACGATCTCGCCGGCAGCTTCGCACGGGCCCGCCCGTCGCTGCCGCTCTACCAGGCGCTGCGCAGCGCCCTGAAGACTCTCGACCAGCGCCAGGACATACAGGACTGGAAACCCCTGCCCTCCGGTCCCTCGCTGCGCCCGGGCGAACGCAGCGCGCGCGTCCCCCTGCTGCGTGCGCGCCTGGCTGAAACCTTTGCCGCGCAGGGGGTGGGCGACATGCCGAACAGCGAGGTGTATGACGACGCCCTGGTTGCGGCGGTCATCGAGTTCCAGAGCCGTCACCAGCTTGAAACCGATGGCATCGTCGGGCCGGCCACGCTGGCCGCGCTCAACGTCTCCCCCGCAGAGCAGCGCGACAAGCTGCGCATCAACCTTGAACGCCTGCGCTGGCTGGCCGCTGAACTGCAAGACCACATGGTGCTGGTGGATGTGGCCGGCGCGATGATCCGTTACTACCGCGACGGCACCGAACAATGGCAGGCCCGCACCCAGGTGGGCCGCGCGAACCGCCCGACGCCGCTGCTGCGTTCGGAGATCACGCATTTCACGCTCAACCCCACCTGGACGGTGCCCCCCACCATCCTGCGCAACGACAAGCTGCCGGAAATTCGCCGTGACCCGGCCTACCTCGCCCGCAACCGCATGCGCGTGCTCGACCGCAACGGGCGCGAACTCGACCCTGACAGCATCGACTGGAGCAGCCCCGGTGCCATCATGCTGCGTCAGGATGCCGGCGCGGGCAATGCACTCGGGCGCATCGCCATCCGCTTTCCCAACCCCTACTCGGTGTACCTGCACGACACCCCCAGCCAGCGCCTGTTTGCCCGCGACCAGCGCGCTTTCAGCTCCGGCTGCGTGCGCGTGGAGAACGCCACCGACCTGGTGGATCTGCTGATTGCCGATGCCGGCAGCGTCAGCCCCGAACGCTTCCACGAACTGCTCGACAGCGGTCGCACGCGGAACCTCGAACTGGCCCATCCTGTCCCGATACTGGTCGCCTACTGGACTGCCGGGGTATCGGAGCAGGGCACGGTGTTCGTTCAGCCCGACATCTACAAGCGCGATCCGCGCCTGAGCCAGGCCCTGTCTTCGGCCCCGCCGGTACTGCCCGCCAGCACCACGCTGACCGCCTGCCGCTGAACGGCCGCGCAGCCGTATCCCACATACGCACAGGGGTACGGAGGCACGGGGTCATTCGCCACCGGTTCAGCACACCACCTTCAGCCGGCTGCCATCGGCAGTCGGCTGCACTTCCAGTCGCGCATCCATGCGCTCGCGCAGTTCGGCCACATGCGAGATCACGCCCACCATGCGGCCAGCCTGCTGCAAGTCGATGAGCGTGCGCAGCGCATGATCCAGACTCTCCGGGTCCAGCGTGCCAAAGCCCTCGTCGATGAACAGGGTTTCCATCTGCACGCCGCCCGCGCGCGACTGCACCACATCGGCCAGCCCCAACGCCAGCGACAGTGAGGCGAGAAACCCCTCGCCGCCCGACAGCGTACTGGCCGGACGTGCGTTGCCGGTGTAATGGTCGAACACCTCCAGTTCCAGCCCGCCGGCACTGCGCAAGTCCCGGACGCCACGCACGCGCTGCAGCTCATAGCGGTTCCGGCTCATTCTGGACAGGCGCAACGACGCCGCCTCCAGCACCTCATCGAGCAAGGTGGCAAGCACGAAACGCTGAAAGGTCATGCGCAGCGGATTGTCTCCGCCGGACACCTCGGCAAGCCGTCCAAGCACCGAATACTGCCGCTCCAGCTCACCGGCCCGCCGGGTCAGTTCGTCCAGCGCATCGAGCGCCCGCCCGATCTCCTGCAGCCGCGTCTGCGCCTCGCGCAGGCCCGCCAGCGCCTGCTCCAGCGCCTGCCGGGCTGCGGTGGCCTGTTGTTCCAGCGCCGGCAGGTCGGGGAGCGTCACCCCTTCGGCCGCGCCTGTGGCACGCTGCAAACGGTCCTCGGCGGCCGCACAGTCGCGTTGGTACTGGCCGATGATGCGCTCCAGGCGCGCCATGTCCTCCTGCGCAAGCAGCGCTGCCCGCCAGTGTGCCTCGTCGTCAAAACCGGCGTCCGTGCGGGCCTGGAGAAAAGCATCGCGGCTGCGGCCGAACCCCTCTTGCGTTCGCCCAAGCTCGTCCTGTGCTGCCGCCTGTGCCGCCTGCGCGGCCGACAGCCGGTTACCGGCGTGCTGGTCGTCCCGCCGCGCTTGCTCCAGCGCGGCATCCAGATGGTCGCGCCGAGCAGTCAGGCTGTCGATGCGGGCGGACAGCGCCCCGGGGGCCCGCAAGGCCTCGGGCACATCCTTGCCCAGCAGCTCAAGTTCGCGCGCCACGACGGCAAGTTCCCGCCGTGCGGTTTCGCAATGCGCCGCCTGCTGTTCCCGCGTCGCCGACAGCCTCGTCTGATGCTGGCTCGCCGCCTCCAGCCGCGCGGCCACGCGCTCGCAGGCCTGTCCAGCTTCGCTGGCCGACTGCAAGGCCTGCTGCAGGGCCGCCAGTGCGTCCGCACCCGCCTCTACCGGCACCTCGGGCGCATCCTGCTGCACCGCGAGCAGTGCCGCGTCGGCCACCTGCAGCGCCGATGCGGCCTGCATGGCGGCAAGCTGCGCAGCGTCGCGCGCCGTCATGGCCTGCTGCACCCGTGCCCGCTGGGCGCGCAGGGTGGCTTCGTCCGGCGCCGGTGCAGCAGCGTCATCGCCTGCATGAGCCGGTGCCGGATGGGTGGCGCTGCCGCATACCGGGCAGGGACAGTCCGGCTGCAGCGCCGCCGCCAGCCGGGCGGCCTGTCCGCTCATCCACGCCCGCTCCAGCGCCTCTGCCTGCTGCTGTTCGTGTGCAAGCGCAGTGTGCGCCGCCTGCAGGGTTTCGAGCGCCGCAGCATGACGCGTGCGCGCCTGCGCCTGGCTGCCCAAGGCCTCGGCCTGCCGGCTCTGGCGTTGCTGTTCGCGCCGGAGCGCCTGCAGACGCAGTTCGAGGCCCTCCCGTCGCGCCGCCGCTTCGGTGTGCACTCGCAAGCTGTCTTGCAGCGTGCTCACTTCCTGCCCGGCTTCCCCGATGGCCTGCAGGGTCTGCGCGAGCGCCTGCTCGCCTTCCGCAAGGATCGCATCAAGGCGCTGGCGCTCGCGGCCGGCCGCTTCGAGCCGCGCCACCGCCGTGACACGCCCCTGCAGTTCGGTCAGTTCGCGGCTGAGCGCCTCACGCTCCGGCACCCGTACCAGGGCCTCGGCCAGTGCGTCGGCCGCACGCTGGCGGGCCTGAATCAGTTGTGCAGCCTCACCCACCAGCTTTTGAAGGCGCCTCTGCGCCTGGGCATGGGCCCGCTCGGCCTCGCTGCGCGCCACATCCAGCGGGCGGATGCGCTCCGCCTGCCGCGCCTGCTGCAGACGGACCTGTTCGGCTTCGATCAGCGCATGCCGGGCCTGCAGGCCGTGCACCGCCTCGGTCGCGGCCCGCTGCTCGGCCAGCCGCGCCTGGGCCTGACGCCCCGCCTGCAGTGCGGTGACCGCATGCTGGTCGGCAGCCCGCAGCGCGCCCTCCTGCGCCTGCAGGGCCAGCACCTGGGCGGACACCGCCTCGCGGCGCTGCAGCAGGCCCTCCACATCGGCTACATCCGCCTGCCGGCACAGGGTTTCACGGCGCAGGCGCAGGTCGCGTGCCTCCGTCTCCAGCGCCTTCGCGGCGACCTTCAGCCGTTCGCTCAGAACCCGGCAGGTTTCGGTGCGGAACAGGGTCTGCAGGATCGCCTCGCGCTTGTCCGAGCCGGCGCTCAGCAACTCCCGGAAACGCCCCTGCGGCAGCACGATCACCTGACGAAACTGCTCGCTGTCAAAGCCCAGCCGCTGCTGCACCTCCTGGGTCACCCGGCCGGGCTGCGTGGCCACGCTGACCCACGCGCCGGAGGCCTCGCGGCGATCCAGTTGCGCGGTGGCCGCTGCATCGGTCAGCCCGTCCCCCCGACGCCGCTGCCGGCGCTGGGCCGGGGTGCGCTGCACGCGGTAATGTTCGGCGCCGAGCATGAATTCCAGTGTCACCTCGGTGACCAGACTGGTCGCCGCATGGTCGCTGCGCATGGCACGTGCATCACGCTCACCGCCGGAAGTTTCGCCATACAGCGCAAAGCACAGGGCGTCGAGCAGGGTTGTCTTGCCCGCGCCGGTGGGGCCGTGAATCAGGAACAGGTTGCTGCGCTCGAACAGGCGAAAATCCACACGCTGCACGCCGGCAAACGGCCCGAAGGCCTGCATCGTCAACAACAGGGGTTTCATGCCTCGGCCCTCCCCGCTTCGCGTGCATCCTGCGCCATGGCCTCCAGCACCTGATCGAGCGCCTGCAGCGCAGCCTCATCGAGCGTCTCGCCCACCACCTCGCGATGAAATTCGCCGAACAGGGTGCGCATGTCGAACTGCCGGCGCAGCGCCGCCGCCCCGCCCGCCCCGCTGCGTGCGAGCACTTCGCGCTCACAGCCGAGGATGTTCGGATACACCTCGCGCAAACGGGCCATCGGCTCCAGCAAAGCCCCATCATCGGTAAGCTGTGCGAACACGTAATCGTCGCGTGCGGCATCCTGGCGCCCCGCCTCCACCAATCCGGCCAGTGTGCCGCGCAGGCAACGCAGGTCACGCATGGGCGACAGCGACAGGCGTTCGCAGGACAGCAGGCCGGCGCCGGGCGCGCCCAGCTCCACCCGCGTCACGCTTTTCGCGTGGCCCGCCTCCGACAGCGAATACTTCATCAGCGAACCGGCATACTGCACCCGCGCACTGCCGACCTGCTGCGCCCGGTGCAGATGCCCGAGTGCGACATAATCGAAGCGCTCGAAATGCGACACCGGCACGGCTCCGCTCCCCCCCACCGACAGGGGGCGTTCGGATTCGCTCTCGGTGCCCCCGGCCACAAAGGCATGCGCCACCAGCACATTGCGCTCGCCCCAGCCACCGCGCTCGCGCATCCAGCCGAGCATCGCCGCGATGGCCGCATCATGGTCGGCCACCACCTGCCCGAGCAGGTCGCGCACCAGCGCCGGCTCCGCATAGGGCAGCGCCTGAATGCACACCTCGCCCCACGCATCGCGCAGCCGCAGCCCCTCCCCGGCCTCGCCCGGCCGGCCGGCAATGTGCAGCCCGCCAGCCGCCAGCAGGCGAGCGCCGAAGCCCAGCCGGTCGGCGCTGTCATGATTGCCGGCAATCATCACCACCGGCACCTGCAAGCCCAGCACGATGCGCGACAGGGTGTCGTCAAGCAGATTCACTGCCTCGGCTGGCGGCACCGCCCGGTCATACACATCGCCGGCGATGAGCACCGCATCCGGCCGCTCGCTGCCCACCAGTTCGACAAACTGGTTGAGCAGGTGCGCCTGATCCTCAAGCAGGGAACGTCCGTGGAACAGACGCCCCAGGTGCCAGTCGGCAGTGTGCAGGAAACGCATGAAAAATCGACTCCACTGGGCAGGAAAGCCCCGGATTATAAGGGCAGCCCACAACTCCAGGTTCCAACCCATCGGTCAAGGAACTGAAACACAAGCCCCCTACACTTCGCCGCTTGCAGACAGCGGCCCGGGCCACGCCTGCACCCCCATCGCCCAAATCATCCTGACAAGCGGAGTCACTCAGATGCACAAATCCTGGCAAATCGACACCGACGAACTGCCCACCAACCTGTCCGGCAACGAACACTTCCAGAACGTGGTCGAGCGCGCGGTGAACCGTCGCGGCTTCCTGAAATCCGGCCTGGGCCTGTCGGCCGCCGCCTTCCTGGCCGGTCCGCTGGCCGCCTGTGGCGGTGGCAGCAGCTCCAGCCCGGTGCCGGATCCGGGGCCGGACACCCCGCCGTCCTCCCTGCTGGGCTTTCGTGCCATCCCCACCTCCACCGCCGACGCGGTGAGCGTGGCCGAAGGCTATACCGCCACGGTGCTCGCCCCCTGGGGCACGCCGCTGTTTTCGAGTGGCGCCGGCGCCACCTGGAAGGGCGATGGCAGCGACAGCGCCGCCGACCAGGCCCGTCAAGTGGGCGACAACCACGACGGCATCCACTATTTCCCGATCGGCGGCAGCAGCAGCGAAGGCCTGCTGGTGATGAATCACGAATACACCACCACCCGGGGCGTGGGGCTGTACACCTGGCTGTTCGGCGCCAATGACAGCGGCCCGATGACGCTGGAACGCGCCGAAAAAGCGATGAACGCCCACGGCATCTCGGTCATCCACATTCGCCGCAATGCCGCAGGCCAGTGGGACATCGTGCTCGACTCGCCCTACAACCGCCGCATCACCGCGCAGACCCCGATGGAGCTGACCGGCCCGGCCGCCGGCGACGCACTGCTGCGCACCAGCGCCGACCCCAGCGGCACCCGGGTGCTGGGCACCATCAACAACTGCGGCAACGGCTGGACGCCGTGGGGCACTTACCTGACCTGCGAAGAGAACTTCAACAACTACTTCGGCACCACCACCGGCAGCGACCAGCGCAACGACGCACAGAAGCGCTATGGCCTGTCCGGCACCACCACCGGCTATGGCTGGGAGCAGGTGGTCGAGCGCTTCGACTATGTGAAGGAACCCAACGAGTCCAACCGCTTTGGCTGGATCGTCGAGATCGACCCGTTCGCGCCGAACGCCACTCCGCGCAAGCGCACCGCGCTGGGGCGCTTCAAGCACGAGAACGCCGCCTATGCGCTGACCGCCGACAAGCGCATCGTGGTGTATTCCGGCGACGACCAGGCCAACGATTACGTCTACAAGTTCGTCTCGGACCGCACCTATATCGAAGGCGGCGACAACAGCGCGCTGCTCGACAGCGGCCGCCTGTATGTAGCGAAGTTCAAGGACGGTGCGGCAAGCGGCGATTTCATGGGCGACGGCGAATGGCTGCTGCTCGACAAGACCGCCAACCCGGTGCTCGCAGCCGACAGCCGCTTTGCCAGCCAGGCCGAAGTGCTGATCAATGCGCGTCTGGCCGCCGACGCCGTGGGCGCCACCAAGATGGACCGCCCCGAGTGGGTGACGGTGCACCCGACCACCGGCGAAGTGTATGTCACCATGACCAACAACTCCGGCCGCAGCACCACCGACGACGCCAACCCGCGCCCGTCCAACCGCTACGGCCAGATCGTGCGCTGGCGCGAGGCCGGTGGCAACCCGGCCGCCACCACCTTCGAGTGGGACATCTTCGTGCTCGCCGGCAACCCGATCAAATACACCGACCGCGCCGACCTGAAGTCCGGCTCGGCCAACGTCACCGTGGACAACACCTTCAACAGCCCCGACGGCCTGGGCTTCGACGCCGACGGCCGGCTGTGGATACAGACCGACGGCAACTACAGCAACGCCGGCGAGTACGAAGGCCAGGGCAACAACCAGATGTTGTGTGCCGATCCGGCGAGCAAGGAGATCCGCCGCTTCTTCGTCGGCCCGAAGGAGTGCGAGGTCACCGGTCTGACCTTCACCCCCGACCGCCGCACGCTGTTCATCAACATCCAGCACCCCGGCGAAGGGGGTGACAGCCACTGGCCGGAAGGCGGCAACGCCCTGCCGCGCTCGGCCACCATCGTCATCACCAAGAATGATGGCGGCGTGATCGGCAGTTGAGCACCGCGCCCGTGCGCGCTCGGCCGACAGGCGCCATCCGCGCCATGCCGGCCGATCCATGGCCCGCATGCGACCCGCACACGGTGTCCATGCGGGCCGCATGCTTCAAGATGAGCCATGGCTGATCGAGACATCCACATTGAAACCCCCCGCTCCGGCGCAAGCTGAAGTAAGATTCGCCCTTTCTTACCGCACAGCAGCACTGCGCTCCACACTATGGATCGCAACATCGACCACCATACCAACACGCCCGCCAGCCAGCCGCACTCATGATTCAGCGTCGCCTCACCGGCCGTGCCGTTCACGCCCTGACCATCCTGCTGTGGGCGGGTGCACTGGTGCTTGCCGCGTGGATTGCCTCCTCGCTGATCACCCGCTTCACCGCGCCTGCGCCACTGGCCGCCACCTATCAACCGGTCTCCGACCCCCGCCTGGCCGCCCAGCGCCTGGCGATCAAGCAGCCCATGGCCGGCAGCGGCGAGGCGCCGGTGGCCACCCCCCGCAGCCCAGCCGCCGCCACCGGCTTCAGCCTGATCGGCGTGGCCACCGGCTTTGGCAACGCCCCTGGCTTCGCCCTGCTGAAACCCTCCGGCGGGGTGGTCGCCCCCTACGTGGTCGGCGAAACCCTGGCACCAGGCGTGGTGCTCACTGGCCTGTACCCCGAACATGTCGACATTGAGCGCAACGGCCTGCGTGAGCGCATCGCACTGGATCGCAACGCCGCAGCCGCAGCCGCTGCTGCTGCTGCGAGTGTCACCGCCGGCACACCGTCCATGCCCGGCGCAGTGCGCTACAACCCCGCCGCGCCCACTCCGGCGAATCTGAGATAATCCCGCGCATGAAAGCATCCGTCCTGGCCCGCCGCCTTGTCCTTGTCCTGACCCTTGCCAGCACCACCCTGAGCCTGCCGGTGCGAGCTGATGACAACGTCTCCCTGAACTTTGCAAATGCCGAGATCGGCTCGGTGATCGATGCCATCGGCAAAATTTCCGGCAAAAACTTTCTGGTCGACCCACGCGTGAAGGGCACGCTGAACATCGTCACCAACACCCCGGTTTCGCGCGACCTGTCCTACCAGATCCTGCTCTCCGCGCTGCGCCTGCAGGGCTACACCGCAGTGGAAGGCCCGGGCGTGACCAAGATCGTGCCCGAAGCCGACGCCAAGCTGCACGGCGTACCGGTGGGGCTTGGCAAGCAAACCGTGGGGGGCGACAAGCTCATCACCCAGGTGTTTCCGATGCGTCACGAGTCGGCCGCGCAGATGCTCGCGGTGGTGCGTCCGCTGGTCTCGCCGAACAACACAGTCACCGCCTTCCCCTCGAACAACGTGCTGGTGGTCACCGACTACGCCGACAACCTGTCGCGGATCGCGCGCATCATCGAATCCATCGACGTGCCGCAGGGCGATGTCACCGTGGCGAAGCTGGAATACGCCATCGCAGTGGACCTGGCCGACACGATCAACCGGCTGATGAACGAAGGCGGCGGCCCGGCCGCAGCCGGTGGTGGCGGCGATGGGCTGCGCGTGCAGGTGATTGCCGAACCACGCACCAACAGCCTGCTGATCCGCTCCGAAAACCCGGCGCGCATCCGCGCCGTACGCCAACTCATCGCCTCGCTCGACCAACCCGGCGCGGGCGGCAACATCCATGTGGTGTACCTGCGCAACGCCGAAGCGGTGAAGGTTGCGCAAACCCTCAACGCTGCCCTCTCCGGCGACCACTCGGCGCTCTCCTCCCTCGGCACCAGCAGCCTGGGCGGCAGCACCAACACCAGCGGCAGCAGCGGCATGCAGGACGGGCGCAGCGCCACCAACCTTGGCAGCGCCTCGGGCAGCACATCGTCCGGCCAGTCGAGCGGCATCGTACAAGCCGACGCAGTCAACAATGCGCTCATCATCGTCGCCCCGGAGGCCACCTACCGCAACCTGCGCCATGTCATCGACAAGCTCGACCGCCGCCGCGCCCAAGTGTACATCGAAGCGCTGATTGCCGAAGTGTCCTCCGACCGCGCAGCCGAATTCGGCATCCAGTGGCAGACCGCCAACCTGGGCGAGACGGGCACCCAATTGCTTGGCGGCACCAACTTCGGGGGCAGTGGCCAGAACATCATCGGCGCGGCCGCCAACATCGCCTCGGTGGGCAAGGGCATGAACCTGATGATCGGCAAGGGCACGGTCAAGGTGCCGATCGGCGGCGAGATGGTGGAAATCTTCAACCTCAGCCTGCTGGCCCGCTTCCTCGAGTCGGACAGCCGCACCAACATCCTGTCCACCCCCACGCTGGTCATGCTGGACAACGAAGAGGCCAAGATCGTGGTCGGCCGCAACCTCCCCTTCGTGACCGGGCAATACACCAGCACCGGCAGCGGCTCCACCCCGGAAAACCCCTTCCAGACGATCGAGCGGCGCGATGTCGGCCTGACCCTGGAAGTTCGCCCGCAGATTTCCGAAGGCGGCACGATCAAGCTCGAAATCTACCAGGAAGCCTCCTCGGTCCTGCCCACCGTGGATGACAGTCGCGGCCCCACCACCAACACCCGCTCGATCAAGTCCACCGTGCTGGTCGACAACGGCGCCATCATCGCGCTGGGCGGGCTGGTGGAAGACAGCTTCACCTCTGGCGAGGAAAAAGTGCCGCTGCTCGGTGACATTCCGGTGGCCGGCAACCTGTTCCGCTATCGCAGCCGCCAGCGCACCAAGACCAATCTGGTGGTGTTCCTGCGCCCGGTGATCCTGCGCGATCAGGACAGCTACACCGACCTCACCCGCTCGCGCTACGACTATGTGATCGGCCAGCAGCACAACGTCGTCGATTCGGTCACCATGCTGCGCAACGAACCCCCGGCCCCCACCCTGCCGCCAGCCGCCATCGGAACCCAAAGCGTACGGCCGCTCGAAGCCGCCGACCTGATGGACCGCGCAGACGCTCCGGCACCGGTGGAAGATGCGCGCATCGCGCTGGTCGTCGAAGGCCGGATCGTGCAATGAGCGCTGGCAGCACCCCCCTGCCCTACGGTTTCGCCAAAGCGCATGGCGTGCTGCTTGGCACCCGCCATGACACGCACGCCGAACTCTGGCTGCGCGACGACGCCAGCCCCGCCGCGCTGGCCGAAGTGCGCCGCCTGCTCGGCTACCCGCTGAACATCCAGCGCCTGCCGCTGGCCGAGTTCGATGCCCGCCTGGCCGAAGCCTACAGCGGTGGCGACAACACCACGGCCGAAGTGATGGCCGACGTGGGGCAGGACATCGACCTGTCCCAGCTCATGACCGACCTTCCGGCGGTCGCCGATCTGCTCGAAAGCCAGGACGACGCGCCGATCATCCGCATGATCAACGCGCTGCTCACCCAGGCGGTCCGCGAAGGGGCCTCGGACATCCACATCGAGCCCTACGAGCGCAATTCAGTGGTGCGCCTGCGCCGCGACGGCGTGCTGCGCGACATCGCCCAGCCGCACCGGGGCCTGCACGCCGCAATGGCCTCGCGCATCAAGATCATGGCCAGCCTGGACATTGCCGAAAAACGCCTGCCCCAGGACGGACGCATCAGCCTGCGGCTGGCCGGACGCCAGGTCGATGTACGCGTGTCCACCCTGCCCACCACCCACGGCGAACGGCTGGTGTTGCGCCTGCTCGACAAGGCCGGCGCGCGCATCGGGCTGGACACCCTCGGCATGGCCGCCGACACGCGCACCCGCTTTGCCTCCCTGCTCGCCCAGCCGCACGGCATCCTGCTGGTCACCGGCCCCACCGGCTCGGGCAAGAGCACCACCCTGTACTCCGCCCTGCAGAGCATGGATGCCGCGCGCCTGAACATCGTCACGGTGGAAGACCCGGTGGAATACGACCTGCCCGGCGTCGGCCAGATCCAGGCCAGCCCCCGCATCGGCCTGACCTTTGCCAAGGCCCTGCGCGCCATCTTGCGCCAGGACCCGGACGTGATCATGATCGGCGAAATCCGCGACCTCGAAACCGCGCAGATCGCGGTACAGGCCAGCCTGACCGGCCACCTGGTGCTGGCCACGCTGCACACCAACGATGCCGCCTCGGCGGTCACCCGACTGGTGGACATGGGCGTGGAGCCTTTCCTGCTCGCCTCCACGCTGCGCGGCGTGCTGGCCCAGCGGCTGGTGCGCCAACTGTGCCCGGACTGCCGCAGCTCCCACCCGGCCAGCACGAGCGAACGCGCCCTGCTCGGCGACGACTGCCCGGCGCAGCTGTCCCGCGCCAGCGGCTGCCCGGCCTGCGGCCATACCGGCCACATCGGCCGGCGCGGCATTTACGAGCTGATGATCAGCGACGATACCCTCTCGCGCCTCATTCACGACGGCGCCGACGAAGCCAGCCTGCGCGCCCACGCACGCCAGCACGGCGTGCGCAGCCTGCGTGACGACGGCCTGCGCCATCTGGCCGACGGCATCACGTCACTGGAAGAGTTGCTGCGCGTCACCCGCGACTGACCACCATGACCGCATTCCGCTACACCGCCGTCGATGCCCAGGGCAAGGAAACCACCGGCGTACTCGAAGCCGACACCAGCCGCGCCGCCCGTGCCCTGTTGCGCGAGCGCGGCCTGTTTCCGGTGGACGTGGGCAGCGTGTCGACACGCGGCGAAGGCAAGGCCACCCGGCGAAAGCTGCGCGAGTCCGAACTGGTGCTGCTGTCGCGCCAGTGGTCCACCCTGCTCGCCTCCGGGCTCACCGTGGAGCAGGCCCTGGCCGCCCTCATCGAACAGTCCGAAAACGAAGCCAGCCGGCAAATTCTCGCCGGCATCCGCTCCGAGGTGCTCGCCGGACACAGCCTGCGCGCCGCCCTCGACCGCTACCCCGCTGCCTTTCCCGCGATCTACCGCGCCTCCGTGGCGGCTGGCGAAAAATCCGGCGAACTGGCCAACGTCATGACCCAGCTGTCCGACTATCTGGAGCAGCGCAACGCCCTGCGCCAGAAAACCCAGCAGGCCCTGCTCTACCCGGCCATCGTCGCGGTGGTCGCCACGCTGGTGGTGATCGGCCTGATGACCTATGTGGTGCCGCAGGTGGTGTCAGTGTTCCAGCAAGGCAAGCAAGCCCTGCCACTGCTCACCCGGGGCATGATCCTGATCTCCGACTTCCTGCGCGGCTGGGGCTGGCTGCTGATGGTGCTCATCGGCCTCAGCGGCCTGGGCGTGCACTGGCTGCTGCGCGACCGCGCCATCCGCCGCCGGTGGGACCAGACCCTGCTGCGCCTGCCGCTCATCGGTCGCCACCTGCGCACCCTGGATGCCACCCGCTTTGCCAGCACGCTGTCCATCCTCGCCGGCAGCGGCGTGCCACTGCTCGCCGCGCTCGACGCCGGGCGCGAGGTGATCGGCCGCGTGCCGCTGCAGGACGCCATCCGCGACGCCACCGAGCGGGTGCGCGAAGGCCAGAGCCTGTCCCGCGCGCTGGGCGCCACCCGGGCCTTTCCGCCGCTGCTCATCCACATGATCGCCAACGGCGAAACCACCGGGCGACTGGACGAACTGCTCGCCCGCGCCGCCCGCCTGCAGCAGCAGGAGCTGGAAAACCGCACCGGCACGCTCACCAGCTTGCTCGAACCGTTGCTGCTGCTCGCCATGGGCGGCCTGGTGCTGCTCATCGTGCTGGCGGTGATGCAGCCCATCATCGAGATCAACACCTTCCTGAGGTAATTGCGCATGCTTCCGTTCCGCCCCCTGCCATCGTCTTTCCTGCCGCAGCGCCCGCAACAGCGTGGCTTCACCCTCATCGAGATCATGGTGGTCATCGTCATCCTCGGCGTGCTCGCCAGCCTGGTGGTGCCGCGCATCATGAGCCGCCCGGACGAAGCCCGGGTGGTCGCTGCCAAGCAGGACATCGCCACCCTCATGCAGGCGCTCAAGCTCTACAAGCTCGACAACCGCAGCTACCCCACCACCGCGCAGGGCCTGCAGGCGCTGGTCGAACGCCCCACCAGCGAACCGCAGCCCGACAACTGGAAACCGTATCTCGAACGCCTGCCCACCGACCCCTGGGGCCAGGCTTACCAGTACCTCAACCCCGGCCTGCGCGGCGAGGTGGACGTCATGAGCTTCGGCGCCGACGGCCGCGCCGGCGGTAACGACTTCGATGCCGACATCGGCTCCTGGGCGCTCTGAGTCCGGCCGCGCAGACATGCGGCGCAGCCGTGGCTTCACCCTGATCGAAGTGCTGGTGGTGCTCACCATCCTCGGGGTAGTGATCAGTGGCGTGTCGGTGAGTCTGGAAGTGCTGCGCGGCCGCGATACCGGTCTGGCCGTCGAGCGCCTGCGCTGGGTACTGGAGGCCACCGCCGAGCGGGCGCGGATTCGTGGCCAGAGCATCGCCTTCGAAGCCCTTCCGGACGGCTATCGCTTCAGCGTGCGCGGGGCCGACGGGCGCTGGATTGCGCTGGAGGAAGCCCCCCTGTTCGTCGAACGGGTGCTGCCGGACGATCTGCGCTGGGCCGCCCTGCGGGTGAATGATCAATCCGCTCGCTACATCGTGTTCGGCACGCGCAGCCCGCGCTTCGAGCTCGAACTGCTCACCCCCGACGGCAGCGTGCTGTTGCGCGGACGGGGCACCGGCGAAGTCGAAACCCGGCAGCACCCCCGCTCGCCGACATGAAACGCACGCGCGGCTTCACCCTGCTCGAATGTCTGGTCGCGCTGGCCATTCTCGCTGTCGCCCTGGGCGCGGCGATGCGTGCGGTCGGGGCGAGCACCCAGTCGGCCGCACTGCTGCGCGACCACGGGCTGGCCAGCTGGGTGGCGCAAAACCGCCTGGCCGAACTGCGCGCCCGCCAACTGTGGCCCCCGCTGGGCATCAACCAGGGCGAGGCCGAACAGGCCGGCCAGCGCTTCATCTGGCGCGAAAACGTGCAACCCACGCCCAACCCGCTGTTCCTGCGCGTGGATGTCGCAGTGCACCACCCGGACGACGGCCGCCCACTGGCCAGCCTCACCGGTTTTCTCGCGAGGCCACTGCAATGAACGCCCGCCGCCGGCAGCGCGGCCTGACCCTCATCGAGCTGATGATTGCTCTGGCCGTGTTTGCCGTGCTGGGCACCCTGAGCTATCGCGCCACCACCCAGCTGCTCACCGCCCAGCAACAGCTGGAAGACAGCCTGCAACGCTGGCGTGCGCTGGAGCGCAGCCTGCAGATCATCGAAACCGAGCTGCTGCAGATCGCCGCCCCGGCACGCGTGACCGGCAACCGCCGCCCCGCCGCCCTGATGCTGAGCGGCACCCCCGACGCAGGCGAGCTGCAATGGCTGAGCATCAACAGCCAGGGTGTGGAGCGCATTCGCCTGCAGCATGCCAACGGCCAGCTGTACTGGTTGCGCCGCCCCGAAGGGCTGCCGGCCGGACATGCGGAAGAAATCGGCGAACGACTGCTGGACGATGTGCGCAGCGTGCACTGGCGCTTCATCGGCGCGGGTGAATGGCACACTCAATGGCCCCCGGCCGGACAGCTTGCGCAGGGCGGACAAAGCGCCCAGCCCTTGCCCGACGCGGTGGAACTGCAGCTCGACCTCCAACCCGAAGGCCTGATCACCCGGCTGTATGCGCTGCGCTGACCGCTCCCACCCCCTCCCTGCGCCCTTCGCACCCACCCGCCAGCGCGGCGCGGCGGTGGTGCTGGCGCTGGTCACCGTGTTTCTGGCCGCCAGCGTGGCCGCCGCGATCATCGGCAGCCTGGGGCGCAGCATCGACAGCGCCACCGGCCTGCAGGATCAGGCCCAGGCCCGCCTGCTGGCACGCGGCGCGATCGACTGGGCGCGCAATGTGCTGGCCGACGACGAACGCAGCACACCGGTGGACCACCTGCGCGAACCCTGGGCGGTGCGGGTGCCCCCCACCCCGGTCGGCGAGGCCGAGGTTTCCGGCGAAATCGTCGACTGGTCAGGCCGCTTCAACCTCAACAACCTCGCCCCCGAAGGCAAACCCGAGCTGCTTGCCCGTCACCAGTTCGAACGCCTGCTCAGTGCGCTGGAGGTGCCCGCCAACCGGGCCGCGCAATTGGCCGACGCCCTGCTCGAATGGATTGCTCCGCCCGACGAGGAGGCCAACGCCCGCAGCCGCCCCGGCGCCCCCACGGCCCGCAGCGCCCCGCACGGCCCGCTGGTGGACCTCGGCGAACTGCTCGCCGTGCCCGGCTTCGACCCGCTGCTGGTGGCCCGGCTGGCCGAAGTTGCGGTTGCCGTGCCCGCGCCCAGCAAGATCAACGTGAATACCGCCCCAGCCGAAGTGCTTTTTGCGATAACGTCCGGGCTGGAGCTGAATGCTGCCACCGTACTGGTGGCCGAACGCGACCGCGCCTGGTTTCGCGATGTGGCCGACTTCACCGCCCGGCTGCCTGCGGGCGCCTCGGTGGACAGCCCGGCCCTGCTCGACGTGCGCAGCCGCTTCTTCCTGGTCACCGGCCGGGCGCGCAACGGCGTGTCTGTGGTCAGCCTCGATGTGCTGCTCGACCGCAAGAACACCTGGCCCGACATTCTCTGGCAACGCATTCCTTGACCACTGACTCATGAACACACGACTCATCGTCCATCTGGACGAAAGCTGGCCCGAAACCCCCTCCGCCCCCTGGGTGGTGCTCGACGACCGCGACCGGGTGGTGAGCGAAGGCCACTCCGAGCCCCGCCACTGGCCCGCCGCACAGCGCTGCGAAGCGGTGCTCTCCGCGCCGCAGTGCAGCTGGCTGGAAACCCGCCTGCCAGCCGGTGGCCGCAGCGACCAGACCCGTTTGCTGCGCTACGCGCTGGAAGAACAACTGCTGCGCGATGTGGACGAGCAACACCTCACCGTCACCGCCCGCCACAAGCTGGACGAAGGCTTCAGCGTGCGGGTGCTGGTGTGCGCGCGTCCCCGCCTGCAGCGCATCGTCGCACAGCTCAAGGCACTCGGACGCCCACCACAGCGCATCACCTCGGCCCTGCAGCAAGCCGCCCTTCCGCCCGACAGCTGGAGCCTGAGCGCCTGCCCGGACGGCGGCTTCATCCTCAATCCCGCGCCCGCGCCCGCCATCGCCGTCGACCCCGGCACGGTGCTGCCGATGCTCGAGCACCTGCTCGACCGTGCCACCGGCAAGCGACCCACACGCCTGCGGGTCACGGCCCTGTCCGGCGAACCGCCCCCCGCACAAGCCGCACTGGAGGCCCTCGCCACGCGTCACGGCGTGACGCTCGAAACCGTGCCAACCCCCGTCTGGTGGCAGGGACATGCGCAGGCTGCCGACCTGTTGCATGGCGAATTTGCCGCGCGCAGCAGCGGCGGCGTGCTGCGCCAGGCACGCGCCCCCCTGATGCTCGCCGCGCTGGCCGCTTTCATCGGCCTGCTCGCCCTGCTCGGTGAAGTGCTGTGGAAGGCGCAGCAACTGGAAGCCACCGAAGCCCGTCTGCGCCGCCTGTTCGAAACGGCCGTGCCCGGCACGCCGGCCATCGCCCCGGCGGTACAACTGCGCCGTGCGCTCGACGAAACCCGCGCTCGCCACGGCCAACTGCGCGAGAGCGACTTCCTGACCCTGCTCGACAGCTTTGCGGACATTGGCGGCAACGCCACCCGACACGCCATCACCGCCCTCGAATACAACGCCGACAACGGCACGCTGCAGGTGCGCTACGACCCCACCCGCCTCACCCAGACCGAGCTGCTGCAGGCCCGGCTGCACACCCTGGGGCACGACGCCCGGGCGGGCAGCGAACCTGACAGTCTCATCATCAACCGGAGGGTGCTGCCATGAATGCACCGGTTTCCCGCCTGCTCGACACGCTGCAGGCCCGCAGCCCGCGCGAGCGCCGCATGATCCTGCTGGCCATGCTGGTGGTGGCCGGCGCGCTGCTGGTGTGGCTCACCGAATGGACGCTGGCCGAACATCGCCGGCTCGCCACCCAGCTGCCCACCGCGCAGGCACAGCTGGTACAGATGCAGGCCGACGCTGCCGAACTAAGCCGCCTGCAGACCCTGCCCGCCCCCGCCACCACACCCACCGAAGCGCTGCTCGGCGCCGCCTCGGCAGCGGCCAGCTCGCGCGGCCTGAAGGTGAGCATCGAACGCAGCGGCCACCTGTTGCAGGCCGAAGGCAGCGGCGGGTTTGCCGCGCTGGTGGACTGGCTGGCCACGCTGCAGGCCGAGCAGCGGTTACGCGCAGCCCAAGTGAGCATGGAAGCCCGTGGCGACACGATCCACTTCCGCATCGCGCTGAGTCCGCAATAATGTGGCTGCGCCTGTCGCTGCTCCTGCTGCTTACGCTGGCGCTGGTCGTGGTGCGCCTGCCCGCCAGCCTCATGGATACTCTGCTCGCCCGCGCCAGTGGTGGCACGCTGCGCCTGGTCGAAGCCCACGGCAGTGTTTGGCAGGGACGCGGTGTGCTGGCGATCTCGGCCGGTCAGCGCACGCTGCAGGCCGTGCGTGCGGTGGAATGGTCGCTCGACGGGCAAGGCTCGCCGCTGGGGCTGGGCCTGCGCATCAGCGAGCATGGCCACCCGCAGGGCCGGGTGTGGATCACCCCTGACGGGGTGGACCTGGCCCATCTGGAAGTGGACCTGCCCCTGCCGTTGATCGCCGCTGCCATCCCCCACCCCGCTGCCCGCGCCGGCTGGCGTGGCCGGCTTCTGCTCGGCTCCAGCGGCTTCGGCTGCGACTGGCGGGCCAGCTGCGAAGGCGCGCTCACCGTGCAGTGGCGCGATGCCGGGCTGGACATCCTGCCCGAGCGCGAACTTGGCGCGCACGAAATCCGCTTCCAGTCCGTCGGCCGCGCCTTCGACATCACGGTGCACACGCTGGAAGGCGACCTGCGGGTAAACGGCAGCGGACGGCTGGAAGCCGACGGCCGCTTCAACTTCCAGGCCACGGTGGAAGGCGACCCCGAAGTGGTCGACCGCATGCCCAACGTAATGGGCCGCAACGCCCGCCTCACCGGCACCCCGGGCCGGGTGGTGGTGAGCCTGCCGTAGCCGGCTGAAACCACCGCATCAGCAAAGCCACTTCAACGCAGTTGGCACGTCAATTGCGCGTGTCTTGACAGAACGTGGCATGTTTCGTCCAGGCCACCATTATATTTTTCTATCAAAATTATTTTACATGAGATTGCCCTAAACATTAGAAACCTCTAATTCTCAACCATCGGAAGACACTACCCTGACCACCACGGAGCACAACCATGGAAAACGCACAGCAAAACGGTTTCATGAGCTGCGCTGATGTCAGCCACCATGAACGTCAACAGAAAATCAGATAAGCTCTTGAAAAAAATATCATTCTGGCTACAATCGGGCCAGACCATTCGAGCATTTTCAGCATGTCACCCTTCGCCCGCCACCGCCCTGCCGTCTGCCGCCTGTTCCAGTGCGCGCGCGGCTGCGTGCGTGCGCGGTGCATGATTTCTCCGCTACGCGGGCTCGTCACGCAGCTCGCCTTCAAGATATCAGGGTCTCCCGCCGTGCTTTCCCAAGCCGTGCGGGGTCTTCATCACCAGGCTTGAAACCCTGCCCCCGCACGGCACTTGCCCGGATCGCGCATTGCGCGCGCTCCGTTCAACGTGCAGCCGTTGCGGGTTCATGTCGCATCCAGTGCGCCCCCCGCCCATTCACCGCTATTGCGCCCAGGCGCACCTGCGGGCCTGCGAGCTGAAACGCTGGCATTGACCACTGTCGGACGGCTGCATCCCTGACACCGCACCCATGGTGCGGTGGTGCCTTGCACGAGGACGATGCCCATGGAATTTGCCTGCGATTTGATCGGGGCCGTACGCCCTTTTCCCCCTGAATGGCCACAAAAACGGCGGCAGATCAGACACCTCCTGGATGCTGTGGCTCTGGAGTTGCGCATCGATGTGAGCCACTCCGAAACTGGCCTGGAAACTGAGCTTGCGGGGCTCTACCGGCGCCTCCGGACCCCGGGCGATGCACTCGGAAACTGTACCCGTCTGCCAGCCCTGCGCCCGGGGCTGGTGTTTCACCACCGCGAGGCCGACGGCGAACACTATGTGTATGTTGAAGATGCGGCGCACCATCGTCTCGCCGGTTACACGGTGTTCAACCGCCTGATTGAAGTCGATCGCCGCACTGACCGCCATGTGCGCTCACCGCATTCGAAGTACGCCCCATCCTATCAGGGCCGGGGCATTGCCAGCGCAGTGTATGGCTGGGCGCTCGGACGTGGCTTCTGTCTGGTCAGCGGGGCGCGTCAGTCCGAAGGCGCACATGCCCTGTGGCGCGCCCTGGCCCGCCACTACCCCCTGCGGTGGGTGAGCCTGCGCGCAAAACGCATGCACGACCTCGGCACCGAGGTAGCACCCGAACTGGCCGCCGAACTCGACACCCGGATGCTGCTGCTCGGCAGGGGCTGGCACCTTACCCAACTGCACGAGCAGGGTTTGTTGCGCTGCGAAACCTGCACGACCTGATGCCCCCCTTGTTGCCCTTTTCCCGCTTTTGAGGCAATGCACATGAAATCTGCTGAACCCGTGAAACCCATCCCATCCTGGCTGCGTGCAAGTGCCAGCCTTGTGCTGTTGCTGCTTGCAGCCGTATCGGCCGAACCCCTGCTCGGCCAGTTGCCTGCAGACCACCTCCTGCAAGCGTGGCTTGACCCGTTTCGCACATCCCTCTTCGCACTGGCGGTATTCGCCGGAGCGCGTCTTGTGCATGCAGTAGTGGCCGGTCAACTCGCACGCCCCCGCAAGGGACAAAGGCCAGTGCCCAAGGTGCTGCTCGATCTGTTTCGGGTGTTTCTGTTTGCACTGGCCACACTGGTGGCCCTGTCGCTGTTCTTCCGTCAGGATCTTTCGGGCATTCTGACGGGCTCGGGCCTCGTTCTGGCGGTGCTCGGATTTGCCATCCGAAACGTCGTGGCCGACACCCTGTCGGGCATTGCACTCGGCATCGAGGCCCCCTTCCGCATGGGCGACTGGGTCAGCATCGAAACCCTGGCGCAAGGCCGGGTGCAGGAAATCGGCTGGCGCACGACACGGCTCGTTACCCGGGACAGCACTTATGTGATCCTGCCCAACAGCCAGATTTCCCGACAGCGGATCACCAACTTCAGCGCCCCGCGCAAGGAATATCGCGACCATGTGGCGCTGACCCTGCCTGCCGACCTGCCCGTAGCCGAAACCAAGGCGTTGATTCAGATGGCCCTTTCAGGAGCACAGAGCATCGTGGAAGACAAGCCACCTGAAGTCCAGGTCGTTCAGTACGGACCGCAGGGCATCACCTACCGGGTAAAATACTGGGTCCCGCAGCACGACCGTGAACCCGCCTGCCGCAACGAACTGTTCAGCCTCATTGATACCGCATTGCGCGAGCGTGGCGTGTCACTCGTGAGCAGCCCGGTGACTGTGTCATGCGGACAGCCGAAGGCGGAGCGAGCGGAGCCGGACTGATCCACGCTTCCCGGTCGTTCTCAGAAACCCGCCCTGGCAGATGGGATGTTCGGGTTTACCGAATATCGCCGTCAGACCTGTAACCGAGACAGCCACTGCCTTTATACTCCGCAAAAACCCCACTTTGGGCAGTGTGACGACTGCCCATTCCTGGATTGCGCAGAGGCCTGCTCATGGATGACGACAAGCAGCACGCAGCCATACCCATCACGTGGCATGCCGGAAAGCTGAACGGCTTGAACGGCCGCAACAACGACATGGGCCTGCCCCAGGAACGCCCACCCAATAGTGCTTCATCCGCACCGCTCTCAGCCCTCATCGACATGGAATCCCTGCGGGCGCTGCTCGACGACCTGACCCGCTTGATCGGCATGCCCACCGCCCTGCTTGACCTGGAAGGCAATATCCTGCAGGCAGCTGGCTGGCAGAAGGCCTGCACTGGCTTTCACCGTGCCGTCCCCAGTTCCTGCGCCAACTGCACCGAAAGCGATCTGTTCCTCGCCCGTCATCTGCGCGAAGGCGAGTTTGTGGATTACAAGTGCCAGAATGGCCTGTGGGACGTGGTCACGCCGGTCTTTGTGGGTCAGCAGCACTTGGGCAACCTCTATTGCGGTCAGTTTTTCTACGACGATGACGAGGTCGACGAAGCCTGGTTTCTGGCCCAGGCCCAGCGCCATGGCTACGACCCTCAAGCCTATCTGGAAGCCATCCGCAGCATGCCCCGTTTCAGCCGCGAGCGGGTGCGGCAGGCCATGGGGCTGATCGTCAGCCTGGCCTCCTATCTTTCTCACCTGTCCATCACCAACCTGCAACTGCGCGAGAGCCGTGCGCAGATGGAGACCCTGCTCAATACCTTGCCGGATCCGGTGTGGTTGAAGGACCTGGACGGTCGCTTCATGGCCTGCAACCAGGCCATGGCCCGCATGATGGGTGCCCCGATTGCCGAGCTTATCGGCAGAACCGATCACGACTTCCTGCCCCCGGAACTGGCGGACTTTTTCCAGCAGAAAGACCGGGAGGCCATGACCGCCGGCACCTCCCGCACCAACGAGGAGCGACTGCCTCACGCGGAAAGCGGCCAGACCATCGTGCTGGAAACCATCAAAACGCCAGTGCCGGACCTGAACGGCAAACCCATGGGGGTGCTGGGCATCGGCCGCGACATGACCGAACGCAAGCGCGTGGAGGACGAACTGCGGCTGATGTCGCGGGTGTTCTTCAATAGCGGTGAAGCCATCCTCATCACCGATGCCCGCAACCGCATCCTGGCGGTGAACCGGGAGTTCATCAAGCTCACCGGCTACACTCAGGAAGAGGTGCTGGGGCGAAACCCACACATGCTTTCCGCTGGAAACACGCCCCCAGAGGTCTATGACGAGATGTGGGCAGCCCTGGCCACCAGCGACCACTGGCAGGGCGAACTCTGGGACCGGCGCAAATCCGGCGAGCCCTACCCCAAGCGGCTCTCCATCTCGGTGGTGCGCGACAGCGAAGGACGCATCACCAACTACATCGGCGCCTTCGAGGACATCACCGAACGCAAGGCTGCAGAAGACAAGATCAGCTACCTGGCCCACCACGACGCCCTCACCGGCCTGCCCAACCGCTTCAGCCTGCATGAGCGGATCGAACAAATGATGGCCTTTGCCCGGCGCCTCGATGACTGTCTGGCGGTGATGCTCATCGACCTTGACCGCTTCAAAACCATCAACGACACCCTGGGCCACAACGTGGGTGACCAACTGCTGATCCAGGTGGCCAAGCGGCTGAAACGCAGCGTGCGGGACAGCGACATCGTGGCCCGGCTGGGAGGTGATGAATTCGTGGTGGTGCTCACCGGCGTGGAGGCGGCAGAGGCCGTGGCCGAAATCGCCGCCATGATCGTCCGGCAGATCGCCACCCCCTACGACATCGGCGGCCACGAACTGCACACCTCCCCCAGCGTGGGCATCTGCTTCTACCCCCAGGATGCCGAGGCCACCGAAGAACTCATCAAGAACGCCGACATCGCCATGTATCACGCAAAGGCCATGGGGCGCAGCAACTACCAGTTCTTCACCCAGCAGATGCGCACCATGGTGAGCCAACGGGTGAGTGCCGAACGGGAACTGGAACAGGCTCTGGAGCAAGGCCAGTTCGTCCTTCATTACCAGCCGCAGATCGAATCCGGCAGTGGTCGAGTGGTGGGGCTGGAGGCTTTGGTGCGCTGGCGGCACCCGACCCGTGGGCTGGTGTCGCCCATCGACTTCATCGAACTGGCCGAGGAAAGCCGGCTCATCATCCCCCTGGGCCAATGGGTGGTACACGAGGCCTGCCGGCAACTGAAAGCCTGGCATGAAAGCGGACTGACTCAGCTGCACATGTCAGTGAACCTCAGCCCCCTCCAGTTTCAGGACAAAAACCTGCCCGCTCTGGTGCGCCAGGCCCTGCGCAGCAGCGCCCTGCCCCCCGCCTGCCTGCATCTGGAAATCACCGAATCCATGGCCATGAAGAACCCGGAAGAGAACGTGCGAATGATGCAGCGTCTGAACGAGATCGGCGTCAAGCTGGCGCTCGACGACTTTGGCACCGGCTATTCCTCCCTGGCCTACCTCAAGCTCTTCCCCATCGACATTCTCAAGATCGACCGCTCCTTCGTGAAAGACATCGAGACCGACGAGAACGATGCCGCAATCTGCGAGATGACCATGCTGCTGGCCCAGAAGCTGGGTCTTCAGGCTGTAGCCGAGGGCGTGGAAACCCGCGCCCAGCTCGACTTTCTGCACAGCATCGGCTGTCAGTGGATCCAGGGGTACCTCTTCAGTAAACCCCTGCCGCCCGACCAAGCCCACGCTTTCATGACGAACTGTGCATCGGCGAAGGCTGCGTCAACCCGATGAAGCGAGCGCCCCGCCACTCAACGGTAGAACCAGACATGCCCATGCCCCTGTCGGCCCCCTTGGAATTTCAGTGGGAGATGAGTTTTTGCCCCTGCAAAAGCGATTTCCCTCAAAAGGTGTTGACTTCCTTTTGAGGGAGACGTAATATTCGGTTTCTCCAGACGCGGGGTGGAGCAGTCTGGCAGCTCGTCGGGCTCATAACCCGAAGGTCGCAGGTTCAAATCCTGCCCCCGCAACCAAACAAAAGCATTAAAAGCCAATCACTTAGCGGTGGTTGGCTTTTTTGCATCTGGGCCAAAAAAATTTGTTGGCCCAACCTTGGCCCATTCTTGGCCCACCAGAGGCCACGAACTGTGTGGCCCCTCGTCTATAGCATTCTCTTCACTTCGGCTCGCCCGGATTGACCCCTTGGCCACCACCCTTGCTTAAGTAGTACTCCACGGCAAGTCGGATAATGTCTGAACGAGTTGGGATCTTCCCGAGCTCGGACTGCAGTTCGACCCTCTTCTGATCTATTGCAGCAGCCAACTCTTGCGATAACCGCACATTGACCTGTTGACGCTCCATCTCAAATCTCCTTACCAAGTTGTGCAACATTCTACTCGCGTCTAGCAAATAGCTGTTGACTTTGCCTGCTAGACAGCTAGACTTTATCTGTCTAGCAACTAGACCATAGGAGATCAGTAATGAGCGCCACATATTTGACTACCGAAGAACTCGCTGCACGAATCAAGTACGACCAGAGAACAATCCGTGAGCGACTGAAGGACAGTGTGCTTCTTGAAGGAGTGCACTACATCCGCCCGTTCGGGGGCAGAAAAATTCTCTATCTGTGGGAGAAAATTGAAGAGGACATGGCAGTTGCTTCCAACAACGCATTCATGATCCCGATGTCCAGCGGGGGTGCCTGCTATGGCTAGCATTCGCACACTGAAAGCCACGAACACTCTGTTCATCGACTTCCGATACAACGGCAAGCGCTGTCGGGAATACACCAAGCTCGAGGACACCGCCGCCAACCGCAAGAAACTTCAGCGCGTTGTGCAGCGACTCGAAGCCGAACTTGAGGCCGGATCGTTCGACTACGACACGTTCTTTGCCGGAAGCCGCAAGGCCGAGAAGGGCAACCGGGCCGCTTCTGCCGCTG
>WPCG01041152.1_pt1 | contig 59818 bp, 53 predicted proteins | sample 5403311 | NCBI WGS metagenome assembly WPCG01 (sample SAMN12869467, study PRJNA574797) | sludge metagenome | isolation source: wastewater treatment of Control | place: China:Beijing | collected 2019-05-17
AGGTGGCGACTGATTGAACGCAGGCTCAATCCCTGGTCTTGCATCAGCATCAGAACGATGCGTTCATCAGTGGTTAAATGCGTGTAGGTTTTCATGGCAACACTCTATCTCATGTGTTGCACTTGGTCCCTGAGACCGCCCGCTCAGAGAAAAGACAATTACATGCAGCCCCTGGCCACGAACGGCTGACTGACCCAAGATACGCTCTGGCTAGTGAGCAAGACCGTTTTAGAAAAGTTGCGCGCTCATCGCGTTGATGGATGATTGCATTATCGCCGACGAATGGCCCACCGCTACGCGATGGACCATAATCGCGCCAATCAGTTTTTTAGCATAGTTTGTAATATTTGGAGCCGATCCAAATAACTCTCAGCATGCTTACGAGAATGCCATGGGCACGAGCCGTCGTCATAGAGGTAACCATGGACACAATTTTTGGCCGTTAGCTCTGTGATTTCCTCCAAACTCAGATTCAGATGCAAGTTTGCGTGCTTTCCATAGTCAGCCCGGTCATCAGTAATCTGGCCAACAGGCTTATAACGCCGATTAAGTAGGATCTGCCCCTTGGCGTAATCATTGTCGTCGGTAATGGGATGAACACAGTAGGGTAGCCAGCACCGTATTTCCCAATTGGCTTTAGAAGCGGGATCAATACGTAGCCGAGGCAAAGCTAACAAACCTGATAGATAAGCTATTGCGTAGTCCACGGCATTTGCCGGCGACACGAAAAGGTCTCGAATACCTTCCACTTGAGCCCGAGCTTCATCAGTACGACTGAGATAACGATCACGTGTTTCTGGAAGTTTTCGTAATGCCTCCCTCATCTCTTCTGTAGTACGTATGAATAAGAATAACGGTGGCAAGACACTAACGGTCTGTGAGGTGGCATGTTCACTGTGAAGACGGCTATGCTTGTGCAATAGCGACCAATTAGGATAGCCATTCTGGACAGCAATATGGTCGAGGGCAGCGCTGTGTGACTGACTTGGGGTGGTGCGACAAAGCCGTTTAGCTTCACGCTTGAATCGCTCAATTTGAGCAGTAGAAAAAATTGTAGCCATGATGGCCTCCAACAATGCGCCGATGAACTTCGATGCACCCGCACACCGAGACATACGGCTAACCATTGAAAGGCAACCAAGCTCGAGAGTATTCAAACACGTTGCTGATACAGCTTCGCCACTGCGGATGGGCAAGCCGACATGCCTCGGCTGCAAATAACTATAGTTGAGCTAGGCAAACAGGGCAAGCCCTCCTGAGGATTCTCAGACACTTGAGATTATTCGTAAATGGCAGCTATCGACCCAGTCTGCAAATCCGATAAACGTTACCGCCGACCCTCTCCACCTAGAAGCACTGAGGCCGGAATGGTTAGGGCAGCCGCTGGAATCGTTGAAGCGCCCAAGGGTTATAGATGTTAGCCGATGAGGGTGCTGGCGAGTATTGGGAACTGAGGGGAAAAAGAGTTACATAATCGGGCCGGAGTATCACACTGGGGCATGGGGCACCCGCCCCAAACGTGACAGAAAATTCCATCTGCCAGCTACGCTCCGGCCTGGCTGGGGTTCTCCCCGAGCCGCTCCCGCACATAGCTCTCCACCTTGGTGCTGCCGCGCTCAACCTCGCGCTTGATCTGCTTCTCCGCGTCCCGCAGCACCTTGGGCCCATGCTTCTGGATCAGCCCCTGCTGCGCAGCACGCACCTGAGGGTGCTGTAGGAAAGCCCCGACGTTGAGGACGTTCTGCAGGTTGCTGGGGTTGAATCCGAACGTGTTCATTCGTACCTGATTGTGCCGGGCCCCAACGACCTTGAAGCCCATGACCTCGTAGTACGGCACCTTGGAGATGGTGCAGGTCAGCGTAGCGTGTGGATGAGTGCGTAGGACTTCCGCAACCATCGCCCGCGCGGCGCCTTTGCGCCGTTCGCCGTAAGCAACCGCCATGTAGTTGATCCCACACCCATCAGGCACATTGGCCAACCTCTGGAAAAGCAGAAAACCCACCACGCGCTCGGGCTCCGTCGGATCAGTTGCAGTGATCAGGCCGGAAAGCAACTCGTCGTTACGTCCAACGGCGGAGATGTAGGTACTGATCTCCATGGCCAGCAGCAGGTCGTAGATCTCTGATAGGGGATTGCTCGCCGGAACGGCAGTCATGCTGAGGTCGGCACCATTGGCGACCGTCAGGTTCAGAATTTGGCCAAGAACCTGGCGATCCGGTGGAGTGGTGTATCTAGTGATTATGAACATGCGAGGTTCTGATTTGGTCTGTGGATATTATTCTCAATGTTGCTTTTGATACCTAGAAAAGATTGCTGATAGAACTCGATCGGCCCTCCTCCTAAGCTCTCCCACCTGAACACGACATTCATCGTATCAGCTTGACTCGGGCATGGACAAACAGAATACTGTACATATAACCAGCATTGTTGAGATTACCTCCCATGTCATCCGTGGTCACCCTCGACCATCTACTCGATGCACACCGCGTCTGGCGCGGGCAGTCCGCTGTTGCCTCGCCCAGCCGCCAGTCGACTGGGCATGCCGCACTGGATGCCGCACTGCCTGGGGGTGGCTGGCCGGAGTCTGCATTGAGCGAGATCCTTGTCGCTGCCACCGGTATCGGGGAACTACGCCTGCTGTGGCCAACCCTGGCCCGGTTGACCATCCTCGGCGAGCGTGTAGTGCTCGTCGCCCCGCCTCACCTGCCCTACCCCCAGGCTTGGCTGGCCGCTGGTGTGGATCTGCGCCATCTGAGCATCGTCCAGGCAGCGGGCCGCGATGCGCTATGGGCCGCCGAGCAGTGTCTGCGCTCGGGCAGTTGTGGCGCGGTGCTGTGTTGGCCTCACCAGGCGGACGACCGCGCCCTGCGTCGCCTACAAGTCGCCGCCGAGACCGGACAGACCCTGGGCTTCGCCTACCGGCCTTTGCGTGAGGCGGTGAACCCCTCGCCCGCCGCCTTGCGCCTGGCTGTCGACGCGCAGCCGGCGCAGCTACGCGTACTCAAGTGCCGGGGCGGTTTGGCGCCAGTTCATCCCATTGCCGCTGGCGCCTGGCACTGAGGTGAACATGCTCTGGGCCTGTATCCTGCTGCCACAACTGGCCATGGACAGTGTGCTGCGTCACCGCGAGGACGCCGATTCACCCCTAGTGCTGCTCGCCGGCCCACCCCAGCGCCGGGTGTTGCAGGCGGTCAACCCAGCGGCCCGTGCACTCGGCTTAAAACCCGGCCAGTCACTGACCGCCGCCCAGGCGCTGAGCCGCGATTTTGCCACCGCCGAGTATGATCTGGCAGAAATCGAACGCTGGCAGCGGTTCCTTGCCACCTGGGCCTATAGCTTCAGCTCGCAGGTCAGCCTGCACTACCCACGCTGCCTGCTACTGGAAGTGCAATCCAGCTTCAGCTTGTTCGGCCCCTGGCCACGTTTCGAGGCACGTCTGCGCGAGGAACTGACCGCGCTGGGTTTCCACCAACGCATTACCCTTGCCCCCAATCCGGCTGCCGCGCGGGTGCTAGCCAATGTCCACGACGGTCTGGCGCTGACCGATGCCACCTCATTGCGCCCGATACTCGGTGCATTGCCGGTGGAACGCCTTGGCCTGCCCCGAGAGGTGGCGACGGCCTTTTCCCGTATGGGCCTGCGCACGCTGCATCATCTTCTCGCCCTGCCCCGCGACAGCCTGGCCAGACGCTTTCCCACCGAGGTGCTGGTTCACCTCGACACCTTGCTCGGTAGCCGCCCACTGGTGTTGGACTTTTACCGTCCGCCGGATGTGTTCGACACCCGTATCGAATTGAACTTCGAGGTCGAGTCGCACCAGGCAATGCTATTCCCTCTGCGCCGCCTGACCGGCGATCTTGCCGCCTTCCTGGCTGGACGCGACAGTGGCGTGCAGCGTTTCACCCTGCATCTGGAGCATCGCAATCTGGCCGACAGCCAAGTGCCGGTCGGTCTACTCGCTGCCGAGCGCGAAGCCGCCATGCTTTTCGAGCTGACCCGCGCTCGCCTGGAGCACCTGCAACTGCCGGCACCTGTGTTGGCGGTGCGTCTGGTGGCGCGCGATCTGCCAGCCTTCACCCCGGAGCATCGTCAACTGTTCAACGAGCGGCCTCAGCAATCGTTACCCTGGGAACAGCTACGCGAACGCCTGCGAGCCCGTCTGGGCGATGAGGCCGTTCAGGGTCTCGGTGCCCGTGCCGACCACCGCCCCGAGTGCGCCTGGCATGCCGACGAACACTCGCCAGGCGCTCCCCTGCCGGCCACAGGCTCACGCCCCGGCTGGCTGCTGGCCGAACCGCAGCCGCTACGCGAAACATCTCTGCGCATCCTCGCCGGACCGGAACGTATCGAGTCCGGCTGGTGGGATGGCGGCGATGTGTGCCGTAACTATTACCTGGTGGAAACCCGAGCCGGCCAACGCGGCTGGGCCTTCCGTCCGGTCGGTGACGAAGGACCACTGCGGCTGCATGGCTGGTTCGCATGAACGGCTATGCCGAGCTGCACTGTCTGTCCAACTTCAGCTTTCAGCGCGGCGCATCGAGCGCCAGCGAGCTGTTCGAACGTGCCACCCGCCTTGGCTACCGCGCCCTGGCGATCACAGACGAATGCACCCTGGCCGGTATTGTCCGCGCCTGGCAGGCCTCGAAGGACACCGGCCTGCCACTGATCGTCGGCAGCGAGGTGCGTATCGAAGATGGCCCCAAGCTGATCCTGCTAGTGGAGAATCTTAGCGGCTACCAAGCACTGTGCCGACTGATCACCCGTGCCCGTCGCCGCGCCGACAAAGGCCGTTACCAGTTGCTGCGCGAGGATCTGGATGAGCCGCTGGACGGCCTGCTGGCAATCTGGCTGCCGGAGGACGACGCTCGGCATGCTGCCTGGTTAGGTGGGTATTTCCCGGGGCGGCTGTGGCTCGGCATCGAGCTGCACCGTGGTCCGGACGATGCCGCGCGGCTGCGCACGCTGCTCGAGCTGGCCCGAACCCTCGGTTTTCCAGCAGTGGCCTGCGGCGACGTCCATATGCATGCCCGTGGTCGTCGTGCTCTACAGGACTGCATGACCGCCATCCGCCACCACCTGCCGGTGACCGAGGCCGGTGCCTACCTGTTCGCCAACGGTGAGCGACACCTGCGCCGACGCGAGGAGCTGGCCGAGCTGTATCCGCCGGAGCTACTCGCCGAGACACTGCGTATCGCCGCACGCTGTACCTTCGATCTGGGCCAACTGCGCTACCAGTACCCCCATGAGCTGGTGCCCGCAGGCCACGACGCCACCTCCTGGCTGCGTACGCTGGTCGAACAGGGTGCGCGCTGGCGCTGGCCGAAGGGCGTTCCCCCGGAAGCCCATGCCCAGATCGAGCACGAACTGGCGCTGATCACCGAGCTGCGTTACGAGAGCTACTTCCTCACTGTCCACGACATTGTCCACTTCGCCCGCCAGCAGCACATCCTCTGTCAGGGCCGGGGCTCGGCGGCGAACTCGACCGTGTGCTACACGCTCGGCATCACCGAGCTCGATCCCTCACGCAGCAAGCTGCTGTTCGAACGCTTCCTGTCCCGTGAACGCAACGAGCCGCCGGACATCGATGTCGACTTCGAGCATGAGCGCCGCGAAGAGGTGATTCAGTATGTGTTCCGCCGGTATGGCCGGGGTCGTGCCGCGCTCACCGCCGTGGTCAGCACCTACCATGGTGCCGGGGCGGTGCGCGACGTGGCCAAGGCCCTTGGCCTGCCGCCGGACCAGGTGGGCGCCCTGGCCGATTGCTGTGGTCGCTGGAGCGACCGGCTGCCGTCCGTCGAACGCCTGGCTGAGGCTGGATTCGATGCCGACAACCCGCTGCTACGCCGGGTACTGGCACTGACTGGTGAGCTGATTGGCTTTCCTCGTCACCTATCGCAGCATCCCGGCGGCTTCGTGATCTCCGAACACCCGCTGGACACCCTGGTGCCGGTGGAGAACGCGACCATGGCCGAGCGCACTGTGATTCAGTGGGACAAGGACGATCTCGACCTGGTTGGTCTGCTCAAGGTCGATGTGCTGGCCTTGGGCATGCTCAGTGCGTTACGCCGCTGTTTCAATCTGATAGAGCACTATCGTGGCATACGCTGGACCCTGGCTGGCCTGCCCCAGGAGGACCGGGCGACCTATGACATGATCAGCCGTGCCGACACCATCGGTGTGTTCCAGATCGAGTCGCGGGCGCAGATGGCCATGCTGCCGCGTCTGCGACCAAAGACCTTCTACGATCTGGTGATCCAGGTGGCCATTGTCCGTCCCGGGCCGATTCAGGGCGATATGGTGCATCCCTATCTGCGCCGGCGAAATGGCGAGGAGCCAGTGGAGTATCCCTCCGAGGAATTGCGTCCGGTGTTCGAGCGCACCCTCGGTGTACCATTGTTCCAGGAGCAGGTGATGGAGCTGGCCATCGTCGCCGCCGACTACACCCCGGGCGAGGCCGACGAGCTGCGTCGTAGCATGGCGGCCTGGAGGCGCATCGTCAGCGGCTGACCTCACGGATGCTCGCCAAGGGCTATACGGCGGAGTTCACCGAACGCATCTTCAGGCAGATCGAGGGATTCGGCAGCTACGGCTTCCCAGAATCCCATGCCGCCAGCTTTGCTCTGCTCACCAAACGCCATGAGCCGGCCGCCTATGCCTGTGCGCTGGTCAACAGTTGGCCGATGGGTTTCTATAGCCCCGACCAGGTGCTCCAGGACGCCCGTCACCACGGCGTGGACATCCGCCCGGTGGACGTGCGCTACAGCGATTGGGATTGCAGTCTGGAGTCCGTCGACAGCGAACAACAGCCGGCAGTCCGACTGGGACTGCGAGAGGTAGATGGGCAGCGTATCGAGGCAGCCCGTCGGGCAAACCCATTCGCCGATGTCGAGGATCTCAGCCTGCGCGCCAAGCTGGACGCGCGCGCCCGTGAACGGCTGGCCGATGCCGGCGCTCTGTGCGGCCTCGTCGGCCACCGCCACCGGGCACGCTGGGCGGTGGCCGGGGTAGAGCCGCAACTGCCACTGTTCGCCGGTCAACCCGCGCGACAGGAAGCACCGGTGGCGCTGCCACTGCCCACGGTCGGTGAAGACCTGCTCACCGACTACGCCACTATTGGTACCACCCTGGGGCCACATCCACTGGCGCTGCTGCGCGGCCAGCTCAAAGTCCAACGTTGCCGCAGCTCACGGGAGCTGGCCGGCATCGAGCCAGGCCGTCCGGTCAGCATCGCCGGCCTGGTGATCGGTCGCCAACGCCCGCAAACCGCCAGCGGGGTGATCTTCGTTACCCTCGAGGATGAGTTCGGCCTGGTCAACGTGGTGGTCTGGCACGACTTGGCTGAACGCCAGCGACGGGTGCTGGTGCAATCACAGATGCTGCGGATCGATGGGCACCTGGAAGCAACAGATGGCGTGCGCCATGTGATCGCTGGCCGGCTGATCGACCTCACGGCCCTGCTGGCGGGGCTGGATGTGCGCAGCCGAGACTTTCAGTAATCCCTAACACCTGTGGCATGTGCCTATCAACAGCGTTGGTGGTTGGTCAAACGGCAGAAATCGGCCCAAAGCGGACAGTGCACCAGCAAATAAATCTGTCCCCTTATCGCAGTCCCCTTATTGCAAGAGCGGCTCACGGTATACTCGGCGCCCCTCCAGCAGCTATTTGGTCTAAAGATGCCCTCGGATTCGAAAAGTACGTTTGAAATCAACAAAGCTGACATCGAGAAGCTCTGGGAGATTCACGAGGAGATCGGCGGGGAAGGGCGTGGACGTAGACGCGGCGTCGAGGTGCTGAACCGTTCTGTCATTATTTTTGTTACCGCGTGCTGGGAGTCATACATCGAGGATCTTGCCGTCGAGGCATTCGACTTCTTGCTGGCGCATGCGCCGACCGCTGCTGCTATTCCGAATAAAGTCAAAAGCCTCGCGATTAAAGACATAAAGAGCGATCCGAACCCGCTGAAACTCTGGGATCTAGCCGATACCGGTTGGCAGGCCATCCTTCTGGCACATAAGGCTGAGGTGCATGAGAAGTGGCTGGGTAAATTCAACACGCCAAAGTCAGAGCAGATCGATGCCCTCTACGAGGAGATGCTGGGACTCAACAGCTTGAGCAGCCACTGGAAATGGAAAAAGATGAAGGCTGACCGAGCCAAGGCCAAGTTGGACGATTTCATTACTGTTCGAGGCAACATTGCTCACCGTATCCGCGATGCACAGCCCGTCGCAAAGAACACCGGAGCGATGTACCTGACTCATGTGCGGCAGATCGTCGACCGGAGTGAGCTGGCAGTTTCGGAGCATTTGAAGGCGCAAACTGGTGCGGCGCCTTGGTAACCATAAACAGGCGGGAAGCAACCCATGTTAGCGAGCGCGCAGTGGTCTACTCGCGAAGCAGTACACCTTTCCTAACCTCGGCATTCTGGCCGGAGCTTGAGGCAGATATCGGCCAAGCAGTCAGTTATAGCCAACTGAGTTGAGGTACATTTGTCACGTCAACATCAATGTCGCAGGCCCCAGTTTGTTTCGCATCTTCCCGCCTGCCGCTCGAGAGATCGAGTAACCATCGTTTCCGCTTGAATTCAGGTTGAAGAGGCGATAGCGTTTCGCCATAAAGCTGCATAAGGAATTGAGCATGGCAAACGCGGTTTCGGCCGGATGGCACGGGCATGATTATCAGGCTCGATTCTTCTGGATTCATGCCTCAGCATTGAGGGACCCTGATCAGTCGCATGTTATTGAGGTCTCCTACGAAGCTGACGGCCCTAAAGCGTTCGACGACGTTGTTATTCGGTATGACCCGCCGAGGGCGAGCACTGGGCCGGTACGCATCTCGGTGGATTACCACCAGATCAAGTTTCATGTCACAGGCGCTGGACGATTCGGCTACGCAGATCTCATCGCTCCGGCATTCATCGGCGCCGAATCGGTGTCTCTCCTGGAAAGACTGAAGCAAGCCAAAAAGAGCGCACCTCAGAACTCTGCTTTTCACCTTGTTACGATCGACAGCATTAAAGATGGCGATCCACTGGGTGAGATTATTTCAGCCGTGGACTATTCCCTGCGCCTGGACAAGATAGCGGTAGGCAAGACGGACACAAGCAAAATGGGCAAGGTTCGCAAGCTGTGGCGCGAACATCTCAAGCTCGCATCGGACGACGAATTGAAGGAGGTGCTGAAGGGGCTTCATATTGCCAGCGCCCAGCGATCACTTACTCAGCTGCGTGAAGAAGTAAACCTTCGCTTCCGAGTAGTTGGGCTGATCAGCTGCCATGACAGTTCTGAATTCCGCTTCGACGATGCTGCAAGGTCTCTCAAGAGCAAAGGCCTTTACCAGTTTACTCGTCAGCAGTTCGAAACCCTCTGCCAAGAGGAAGGTTGGATTCGTACCGCCCCTCCTGAGAATGTCCTCAACGTCGCCCTTCGCTCGTTCGCAGATGGTCCAACCGACCGTATAGACGCGCTACCAGAAAACACTCTCTCACTATTACAGCACTTTGACGGCCGTCACCTCAGACCAGGGGAGGATTGGGCATCTGCAATTCAACCAGCGGTTGAGTCGTTCCTGGCGCGAATGAAACAGGCGGAACGCCATATTCGACTGTACCTGGACGCGCATACCTCCATCGCATTCCTGGCAGGGCGATGCTTCGGGCTGAAATCCGGCATGGAGGTTGAGCTCGTTCAGAAAGGGCGTTCAGGAACATCTGTTTGGCGGGCAGATGACGGCAAGGACAAGAGCGCAGCCGCGGTTACTGTTGAACAACTTCATGCTGGCCCAGACATTGCGCTTGTGTTGAGCATATCTCGAGATGCTGCGGACGATGTGCGGGATTACGTCACAAAGCAGCCGACAATAGGCAGGATTTTGCACATCACGCCTGCAGAGGGGCCAGGCCAAAACGCTGTGGCTGGTGGAGCTCATGCCGCCCGCCTAGCGGACGACGCGGCCACGGAAGTGGCCAAGGCTCGGGTTCCATTCGGCGCTCAAGTCCACGTATTCAGCGCGGCGCCGAATGCGGTCAATTTCTTTGTGGGTCAACACATCGAAGCCATGGGCCCGTGCGTTTTCTACGAATTCGATTTCAACCGTCGCATCGACGGTAGCTACCACCCCACCTTCAAGGTTCAATGACATGGAACTCAAACCTCAATTCGCGGAGTTCCTTGCCGGAATTCGGCCAACGACCTCACAGCAGGAAGATTGGAAAGTCGGGTCGAAGACCTTGCGGAACCGGCTCGAATCCGATGAGAAGCTCAAAGAAGTCGTCGTAGCCACCTTCCTGCAAGGCAGCGTTCGTAGGTCAACAGCCGTCCGCCCCCTAGGTGAGAAACGCCCGGACGTCGATGTCGTGGTGGTGACGAATCTGGATCACAACCTACTGACGCCAAAGGAGGCCATGGATCTCTTCGAGCCATTTCTGGAGCGTTACTACAAAGGGAAATGGCGACCCCAGGGGCACTCATTCGGGATTGAGCTTTCCTATGTGGATCTCGACCTAGTAATCACTGCTCTGCCCAACGACGGGTCGAGTCGTAGTCTCCTAGAACAGCTCTACCGGTCGCAGTCCGTGTTGACCACTAATTCGCTCGAAGAAGAGGCCAGCTGGCGATTGAACCGCAGTTGGACACCACCTACCGGTCTGCTCGGCAACGCGACGCCTCTTCAGGATGCCCCTCAGGAAGAGTGGAAGCCCCACCCACTGTTTCTTCCGGATCGGGATGCCGGCAAGTGGGGGCGCACTCACCCACTAGCGCAGATTCAATGGACGGCGGCAAAGAATCGAGAGTGCAATGGCCACTACGTAAACTTGGTGCGAGCAATGAAGTGGTGGCGCCAGGAGAATGCAGAAAGCCTTCCCAAGTACCCGAAAGGCTACCCGCTGGAGCACATGATCGGGCATGTATTGACCGACGGTACCACCTCCATGGCGACTGGCCTGGTTCAGGCCTTGGAAAGTTTCAGGGATACTTGGTCCTATCATGACCTGCTCAATACAGTCCCAAGACTTCCCGACCACGGTGTCCCAGAGCACAACGTTCTCGCACGCTTGTCGGTAGAAGATTTCAAAGCCTTTTACGCGGCAGTATGCGAAGCGGCCAAGTTGGCCAGGAAAGCGCTCGACAGCACTGATGCCCAGGAGAGCGGTCAGTTGTGGCAAGACTTGCTGGGGCGCAAGTTTCCACTGCCCGGCCCGCGAGGTGGTGACAGGTCGAATGGTGGTTTTACCGCACCGAACCACTTTGCCCAGCCTGACAAGACTGAGCGGTTCGCTTGACTGCACCTCAGGCGATAACACCCCACATTCTGTTGTCAGTTGTTGATGCCATCAACTATGGTTCACGCACCCATACAGACAGTTGCTGGGTTCAGCATCCAGAAGGAGAATGGTCACTCCGGTTCGTCGCGCGACTTTCCGTACCGGCGACTGATTTTGTGCCAAGTGAATCGGTCTGGCACCTAGTGGTCTGGACAATCCCAAATGGGGAAACAGCTCACGTTTATCCAGATGCTACTCACGGCATTACCGCCACATTTCCTCATCAGGATTACAACGGCGAAGCGTGTCCATCGCGTCACTGGAGGCTAGGCAAACCATGCTTGGAAAAACCTATCGGAGTTTTCAATCGTACTAGTTGGTCTAGCGAACCTCGCAACCTGGCCGAACGCTTGCCTTGGTTGCTGCAGCGCCTATTGAACTGGATTGACGCGGCAGCAAGCGATTTCCTTAGCGTTGAGGGAGACCCACTTGAGCTGCCGCCCTTACCCGGGCAAACCTTTTTTCCCCTGCTGGGGTTTCGAGAAATTGTCGGCGGCCTTTCGCAGTGGATGCATTGTCAAGGAAGCTGGGGGTACGCAAGCACAAGCCAGCTTAGAGGGGCCGATAGCACCCGGGTCATAACGACATATCAACTGGCCGACGGCGAGATATTCAGGACCATTGAATGGTCGCCTTCGATGCTGAGCAAGGAACGCACATCAGATGCCATGTGGCTGGTCTTACCTGAGATGCCCACCGCGCCCCCTTGGCAAGCGCCTGCATCTTGGCGGGAACTTAACAAACGCCTAGCAGCTAAAGGCGTCGATCTTGAAAAAATACTCGTGGAAATGGGGCGCGCGGTTAGGCGAAGCCCTCGGAGAGCGCCGCCCTGGGTATTACTTTTGGGGTTCCCGATCGCAGAGCGAGTTGGGTTAGCACCATCCAGATTGCACTGGCTCGCGATTAAATCCCCCCCGCTCGCCAGCAAGACAGCGCAGCGAAATGGATTCAGGTCATGTGAGAGCAACCATCGCCAGTGGGATGCTGAAATTGCCACATCTAAAGAACCGTTGAAGTGGCAGCGAACAGCCAACTGGGCCCCGGACCAATTGCGAACGAGGGGAGCGGCCGAGAGTGAGATGTGCGGGCGCCGAATTGTGTTGATAGGCGCAGGCTCCCTCGGAAGCTCAGTCGCAGAGAACCTCCTCCGCATGGGCGTTTGCGAACTGGGTATTCTGGATTACGACTGGGTGATGATGGGCAATCTCAGCCGCCATACACTCTCCATGCAGGCGGTGGGGCACAACAAAGCCAAGGCTCTTGCTGCGCATCTCAACGGATGCATGCCCGATGCAAAAGTCCGAGCGTTTGATACTGTGTTTCCGCCCCACAGCGAACAGCTCAAACAAGCAGTCAGAAGCTATGACGTAATTGTCGACTGCTCAGGGGACGATGAAGTATTGGATGCTCTGGCTTCGTTCGAATGGCAGAGCGAAAAGCTCTTTGTGAGCCTAGCAATGACGTGGCGAGCGGAAGGTCTTTTCGCTTATGCAGCTTCCGAATCGAGTTTTCCAGCGATCGATGCCAAGGCCCAATTCGCTGCCTCTCCCACCCCGACCTTGAATGACTTAGACGCACAGGTTGAGGGTATTGGATGCTGGCATGCCGTATTCCCTGCGACCGCTGATGATGTTCAGCTATGGGCAGCGATTGGTAGCAAATTCATCCGTAGGGCCGTATTGAGTCCAGGAAGGCACTACGAGTATTTCCGGCAGATGCCGGACGGCGCAGTCGAGCGTGCAAAATGAAGAACTCTGTTCCGCTCTCATTCTCAAGCCCTAGTGCCCCTTACACTGTGACCTTTGAGGCTGCAGCGTTGAGTAAAATGATAAGTGACTGCGTTCGGGCAGGAACGCACGAAACGGGCGGCATTTTGATAGGTAAGTACATTAGCGACGGGAGCGTTGCCCTCATCTCGGAGATCACATCGCACCCCAAGGACTCAATCAGCAGCCCAGTCACCTTCAAACGCGGCACAGTTGGGCTGAGAGAGTTGCTCGCCGCACGTTGGGGCGAAGGTTTTCACTATATCGGTGAGTGGCACTATCATCCTGGCGGCTCACCAGAACCAAGCGGCCCCGATGTGCGTACCATGCGATCCATCGCGACTAACTCCAAATATTCGTGTCGAGAACCGATTCTGATCATCTTGGGTGGACGCCCTCCACGAGAAGTCAAGCTCAGTGCCACAGTTTTTCCGGCCAATAGACCAAGCCTGAGATTAAACCCGTTCTCCTATCGCTGACACGCGCCACCTTTCCATGCATGCTGTTTAGCCCAAATGCCGTCCCGACATGCTTAGCTCAACCGATGGCAGCTTATGGCCGATTGCGGAAGTTTGTATGGCGAACCTTGCCGACGACATCTTGACGACAGATTGGACACTATAATCAGCAACAGCACTGGAAAGACCCTCATCGATGGTCTTTCCAACCTGTGACTACGCGACTACACACACCAAGCCATCATCACCTACAAAATCAGGCCTGACGACCTCAACCACCTCTTGGAGATTAGCTTTCGAGATCGCTTCCATGGCTGAACATCCTTGCAACAACTCACGAGGCTGCAATAGGGCCCGGTAAAACTGCCATGAATCCACCTTTCCCGCTTGCCTCAACAGGGCAGACATCAACTGCTGCTTAATCGGATCAAGTTGCCAATCCGGAATGCGCTGGCCGCGATTACCTATGCTTAGGGTCAGCAACTTACCCGCCTTGATCTCACGATTGATCTGGTCCCTGGACTTGCCTGCTAGCCTGGCGAACTGAAACACCGGCAGGTTATGCGAAGCCTCGTAGATTTCGAGCATTTCCATCCGCTCACGCTGAACATCCGAAACCACCTCCTCCACCGCTGGCGCCGATTCGGGCCTCGCCGGCACTGCCGACGACCTTGCCGCCATTGACGAAACCGCTACTGACTCGGCAGACCCGATCAGCCCCACAGCCGGTAATCCCGACACATCCCCTCCTTCGGCCACAACCGGCATACCATCAATACGGATAGTCAGATGAGTGCCGGCAGCTTGCACTTGCCCCTGCTCCAACAGATCGAGGCGGTCAGCCCAGTCCTGCATCATCTGCCGACGCGGCTCCACATACAGGGCATGGTTGTAGGTGGCACTGGTCCTGTCAGGGTCACAATGCGAGAGCTGTGCATCCACCCAATTCTTGGGATAACCCACTTCGTTGAGCGCTGTGGAGATCGTGGCGCGGATACCATGGCCAGTGAGCAAATCCTGATAACCCATGCGTTTGAGAGCACCGTTCAGTGTGTTCTCGCTGATGCGCTGTTTCAGCTCGCTACGATGTGCAAGCAGATACCGCTGGGCTGGCTTGACCTGTTCCAGCAGGTAACGAACGATTTCGATTGCCTGCACGGACAAAGGCACGATGTACGGTGGGATGTCCTGTGGGCGCTGTCTACGCTTACGCATGCCGTTTTGCAGTTGCTTCACCACCTCTGGCGGAATGATCCACAACCCGCGCTCCAGATCGAATTGATCGGGGGTTGCCAGACGCAGTTCCCCAGTGCGAACCCCGGTCAGCAGCAGTAGGCGGATGCCAAGCTGGGTCTGTGGGCTGCGCCCTTTGTAGGCTCGCAGCTTCCGGAGCATCTCTGGGAGTTCAGGTAAGCACAGGTAGGGGTTGTGGGTGACCGGTGGCTTGGGTGCGGCCACCACATCCAGGTCAGAGGCCGGATTGACTTCCAGCCCCTCGGCGACGACCAGCGCGTAGCGAAACAATTGCCCGAACCAGGTGCGAACCTTCTCCGCGGTGGTGTAGGCCTTGCGTTCCTCGATGCGCGCTAGAACACCCAGAAGCTGGGGGCGGCGAATCTCGTAGATCGACATCTTCCCCAGACTGGGTAGCACGTCTTTGCCAAAAATGCGCAGGATCTGCGAGAGGGTGCTTTGCCTGCCCTCCTTGAGTTCCTTGCGGCGATGCTTGATCCACGCATCGAAGAGGGACTGGAAAGTGTATTCGGACGCCAGTTGAATGGCATGCCGCTTCTGCTTGCGATCGATATGGGGGTTGATGCCCTTGGCCAGCAGTGCCCGAGCCTCGTCACGCAGAGTCCGCGCCTCGCGCAGGCCAATCTCAGGGTAGTTGCCCAACGAAATCCGCTTTTGCTTGCCAAGCCAGTAGTAACGCAGATGCCATGACTTGCCACCGGCCGGCGAGACCACCAGTCCCAGTCCGTCAGTGTCGGGGAGGTTGTAGGGTTTTCCAGCGGCCTTGGCCTGCCGGATGATCAGATCAGAAAGTGCCATCATCGAACTCCTAAGTTAAGACTTAGGCTCAATGCTCGTCACGTTTTCCGCCCGACCCCAGCAACAATCCGGAACCGGCACCACCCACATTCTTTGGCCTCAATTTTGGCCTTAAAAACGCTGGCTGTAGGTGGGTTTCGGTGGATGTCTCTGGAATGAAAAAAAGGGCTTTCGCCCCTTTTTCAAGAACCTACAGACTTCAGTGGACGTCTGTAGACTAATATATGGAGCGGGAAACGAGACTCGAACTCGCGACCCCGACCTTGGCAAGGTCGTGCTCTACCAACTGAGCTATTCCCGCAAATCTGACGCCGAAGTGGCGTCCCCTAGGGGACTCGAACCCCTGTTACCGCCGTGAAAGGGCGGTGTCCTAGGCCACTAGACGAAGGGGACACATATCCGGTCTTCACCTGCCAAAGCCTTGACTTTGACTACTTGCCGCTTCCGCGTTGCCGTGTTCGCTGCAAGTGGCGCGCATTTTATGCACCCCCTCCAACACCGTCAACCCCTCAACTCAATATTTTTTCAGGTTTTTTTCCAACCCCTGATTTTTCGGGGAATTGCGTCCCGACGCAAAAGGCACTTGCATGTCAGAGTATTAAGTTGGAAGCTTGCCATAAGCTCCAAGCGACATAAGAGAGATAAACCGTGTCCCCATTACTGATTGGTGCATTGGTCATAGGTGGTCTGCTGATTCTGATCAGCATCGGCTTCATCAATCACAGTCTGGAACGTGCCCGGCTTGAACGCGCGCGCCAGGTAGCCGACCTCAATGCCCGTCTCAACGTTTGCGATACCGTCAGCATACAGTTGCCGGGGCAGTTCATGAGTCCCGAACTGAAAAGTCTGCTGCTGCGTCTGGAAGTTCAGTTGCTCGAGCAACTGGTCAAGGTTGACCGTAAGAACGACGGCCCCGGCAAACGCCTGGACAGCGCCCGCCAACAATTGAGCAGCGCAGAGCCGGAAATCAACAACCCGCCGCTCAAGGTCACCAGCGAAGCCCAGGCCAAAGACGTGCGCCTGATGCTGGAAAACCTGCACAAACTACTGACCCAGGCCCACAAGGACGGACTGATCGACAAGCCCGCCCTGCAACGCTGGTCCGCCCAGATCCGCCAGTTCCTGATCAATACCGCCCTGGAACTGTTCCAGAGCCTGGCCGAGCAGGCCATGCGCCAGGGCAAGCCGCGCCTGGCGAAACTGCAGTACGAGCGTGCCATCAGCTACCTGCAAAAGCACAACAATCCCGCCTACGCCGAACATTTGCAACGACTCAAACACCAGCATCAACAGGCTGAGAAACTGGCAGCCCAGCATGAACACATCAGCAGCGATGACAATACCGAGTTGGCTGCCGGCCTTAAGGCAATGGAAGAAAGCGACGAAGCCTGGAAGAAAAAGGCCGTTTACGATGATTGACCCGCACTGGAACCTAATATGCCCCTGACACTCTACGGTGCCATCCTCTCCCCGTTTGTCCGCAAAGTCCGCATCGTACTGGCCGAACATAGTATCGCCCACGAGCACGTCCCCGTGCCGCCCTTCCAACAACCGGACTGGTATCGGGATATCAGCCCCCTTGGCCGTATCCCGGCGATCCGTGACGGCGAACTGAACCTGGCCGACTCAGCCGTGATCGCCCAGTACCTGGAGGACAGCTACGGCCAGACCAGCCTGTACGGCGACGATCCGCAACAGGCAGCCCAGGTACGCTGGCTGGAAAAATACGCCGATTATGAACTGGCCCCCTGGGCCACCTTTGCGGTATTTCGCAACCGTATCGTCAAGCCGGTGATAGGCCAGCATTGTGATGAGACCCAGGTCCGCGAGGCACTGGACGAGCGGCTGCCGCCGCTGTTCGATTATCTGGAAGGGCTGCTCGATGGTCGCCGCTACTTTGTCGGCGAGCGCCTGACACTGGCTGATATCGCCGTAACCTGCCAGTTGATCAACCTCGCCCATGCCGGCGAGTTGATCGACGAGCTGCGCTGGCCCAACCTGTCATCCCTGCTGAGCCAGGTCAGCGCTCGCTCGACTGTCAGCGCCCTCTTGCCCGCCGAGCATCAACTGGTAGGCAAGATGAAGGAAAAGGCCTCAGGTAGCCTCACTCAGCCCCAGTAGAGCCTTGCCCACCCAGGCCCTGGCAAACTGGTAAGCGCAGCGCCCATTGCGATTGCCACGTGCCAGGGCCCAGCGCAGTGCCTCCTGCTGCAAGCCTTCGGACCAGCTCCAGTTCAGCCCATACTGTCTACTCAACTGCGTCAACCAATGGCGCACCACATTCAGGTAATGTTCCTGACTGAACGGGTAGAACGAAACCCACAGCCCAAAGCGATCTGACAACGCGATCTTTTCCTCAATTGCCTCGCCCGGATGCAACTCACCATCGATCATGCTGGAGCCCAGATTGTCGCTGTTGTGTTCCGGCAACAGGTGTCGGCGGTTGGAGGTGGCATAGAGCAGCAAGTTATCCGGACTGGCTTCCACACTGCCATCCAGCACGGTTTTCAAGCTCTTGTAGGCCTGATCGTCTGACTCGAAGGCCAGATCATCACAGAACAGCAGAAACCGCCACGGCTCCGCTCGAATATGCTCAACCAGGGCAGGCAGATGCAAAAGATCGGCCTTGTCGATCTCGATCAGGCGCAACCCCTGCCCAGCATAGGCAGCCAACAGGGCCCTTACCAACGATGACTTACCAGTCCCGCGAGCGCCCCAGAGCAGGGCGTTATTGGCTGGCAGCCCGGCCACGAACTGCTCGGTATTGGCTTGCAGCAACTGTTTCTGGCGATCCACCCCAACCAGATCATCCAGCCCGGTATCCAGCTTGACCTCCAGCGCCCGCAAACGCCCGCCCTCACCTTCAGCCACCCAGCGCGCCGCCAGCACCGTGTGCCAGTCCACCGCTTGCGGCTGAGGCGGCATGCCCTGCTCCATACGCTCCAGAAAATCCACCACCCGTTGCATAAAGCGGGTCTGGGTGATTTCACTCATGACAAAATCTCCTAGGTAACAACTGACCAAGAATGCCATGCGCGCGCATTGGGCACCACAACACGGACTGCGATCCAAAGACAAACTAAGCTAAGCTCAACAGCATAACGACGGCAGGATGCTCCCCAAAACTGATGAACATACGCTTTACCGATCGACTCTCGTTCAAACAGGCGCGCCTGGGGGTTCTGGCCGCATTCATTCTGGGCATCCTGCTGGGGCTGATTCAGGTGCTGGTGGACTACCACTCCGAGGATGCGGCCATCGACCGCGAGGTTCAGGCCCAGATCAACGTCAGCCTCGGACCCGCCTCGCGGATTGCCTACAACATTGACGCCGAACTGGCTCTGGAACTGGTCAACGGCCTGCTTCAGGCGCCCCCAGTAGTGCGTGCCGAGATCATCGACAGCAACGGCGTTGCCCTGGCCAGCGTCAGTCGGCCCATGGCCTCAAGCCGTTATCGCGCGGTCAGTGACGCGCTATTCGAGCGCCGCCGCGACTACTCCCAGCCGCTGTTCGTCGAGCATGTCACCGACGAATTACTCGGCCATCTGGTCATTGAAGTCGACACCTTCCACCAGGGCGCCAGCTTCCTGCGCCGCGCCGGACTGACCATGCTATCTGGATTCATCCTCAGTCTGGTGCTGTCACTTATCCTGATGGTGCTGTTCTACGCCATGCTGACCAAGCCGTTGGTCCGCCTGATCATCGACCTGCTGAACATGAAGGCCGAAGAAGAGCGCAGCCGCCTGCCCTGCCCCGACGGCCACGAGCGCGACGAAATCGGTGCCCTGGTTGAAGTAATCAACCACCAGTTGCAGAGCATCGATGTCAGCATGCGCCAGAAACTGCGGGCCGAAGAACGCCTGCGCCAGTACCTTGAGGAGCTGGAAAGTATCGTCGAGGCCCGCACCACCGAATTACAGGAAACCAACGCCCAGCTGCGACTATCCAACCAGGAGCTGGAGATGTCGCGCGAAGAAGCGCTGGATATGGCCCGGGCCCGCTCGGTGTTTCTGGCCAACATGAGCCACGAGATTCGCACACCGATCAACGGACTGCTGGGAATGATCGGCCTGACCCTGGACAGCCCGCTCAATGACGAACAACGCCAGCAACTTTCGATAGCCTACGACTCAGGCAAGGTACTGGTCGAACTGCTCAACGATATTCTCGACCTGTCCAAATTCGAGGCTGGCAAATTGCAACTTGAGCATATCGCCTTCGACCTCGGGGCTCTGCTTGAGGATACCGCCAGCCTGCTGTCGCAAAACGCCGGCAAACAGGATATCGAACTGACCTGCCAGATCGACCCGCAATTGCCTGGCCAAATGTATGGCGACCCAACCCGGATTCGCCAGATCGCCAGCAACTTGCTGTCCAACGCGCTGAAGTTCACCGAAAACGGCCATGTCAGCCTTAGGCTGCGACTGGACACCAGTGACAGCCAGCAGCAGTGGGTCCATATCAGCGTGGCCGATACCGGCATCGGCATTGCCGAACATGCGCTGGACAGCATTTTCTCCCCCTTCACCCAGGCCGATGTACACATATCGCGCCGGTTCGGCGGCACAGGTCTGGGACTGGCGCTGTGCAAGAGCCTGAGCGACGCCATGGGGGGGCGACTGCAGGTCATCTCGGTCCCCGAACAGGGCAGCACCTTCACCGTCAGTCTACCTCTGGAAACCGCCCAGAACGAGCCCAACTACAGCTATCCTGCTCCGCGCAAAATAGTAGTCTGGAACCAGCAGGGGCGCCGCCAAGGCAGCATCCTCAAAGAGCGGCTGTGCCACTGGGGCATGAACTGTGAACTGCTGACTTACACGCCCGATGATGAACCGCCACAACGCCCCAGCCTGCAGGCCGACGTCTGGTTACTCGACAACCCGATACTGGCCAGGCGCTTGGGGGAAATGAGCATCGAAATACCGCGAATGCTGATCTGCCCTTATCCGCTGCTGCTGCCCAGCGATGAAGCCAAATCGCTGAACGTACAGCTTCAGGTCGCCAGCCCTCCTGCTCGCGCTCGTCTGGCCCGGGCCATTGACGAGCTGTTCGACAACACCCGAGCAGGAGTCGAACAGGAACGCAACCGGGCCCAGGAGACCGGCCAGCACATCCTGCTGGTGGAAGACAACATGGTTAACCAGATGGTCGCTCGCGGCATGTTGAGCCGGCTGGGTTATCAGGTCGATGTCGCTGAGCATGGCGAAGCTGCGCTGAACCGCCTGGAACAGCAGGGCTATGATCTGGTACTGATGGACTGCAACATGCCGGTTCTGGATGGCTATGAAACCAGCCGCCGGATGCGCACCGACCCGCGTTGGCAAAAAATCCCGGTGATCGCCCTGACCGCTAACGCCCTGCAGGAAGACCGCCAGCGCTGCGAAGCCGCCGGCATGAACGACTATCTGGCCAAACCGTTCAAACGTGAAGACCTGCAGGCGTTGCTGGAGAAGTGGCTGGGGAGGCACTAACCTCCCCAAGGATATTTTAAGGAGCCTCTGAAAAGGTAGGTTCCTTAACGCTTGAGCAGCGCCTCAATATCCCCCTTAAGCTGCTCCGGCGCGGTAGTCGGCGCATAGCGCTTGATCACCCGGCCATTGGCATCGAGCAGAAACTTGGTGAAATTCCACTTGATCCGCTCACTGCCCAGCAGCCCCGGTGCAGCTTTCTTCAACTGCACATACAGCGGATGGGCATTGGCTCCGTTGACTTCAACCTTGCTGAACATGGGGAAGCTCACGCCATAGTTGAGTTCACAGAACTCGGCGATCTGCCCCTCATCACCCGGCTCCTGGGCGCCAAACTGATTGCAGGGAAAGCCCACTACCCGCAAACCCTGCTCCCCATACTCCTGGGCCAGGGCCTCCAGCCCCTTGTACTGAGGCGTAAAGCCGCACTTGCTGGCGGTATTGACCACCAGATAAGCCTTGCCACCCAACTCCGCCAGGGTGATCTCACGGTTGTCGATGGTGATGCAGGGGATATGCAGCGGATTATTGTATGTTGTCATGCTGGCTCCATTTGGCTCGGCTGGTTAGGGGTGACGATTTGGGGCTAACGCGGCTCAAGGCGCAATGCCACCGAATTGATACAATAGCGCAACCCGGTCGGCGGCGGACCATCGGGAAACACATGCCCCAGATGGGCGTCACAGCGTGCACAGAGCACCTCGATCCGGTGCATGCCATGACTGAAATCCTCGGCAGTGGCGATAGCCTGCTCATTCACCGGCGCGTAATAACTGGGCCAGCCACAGCCGGCATCGAACTGGGTTTCGGTATCGAACAGCTCGGCATCGCAACAGATGCAGTGATAACGCCCTGGAACCGTATTGTGATAATACGCCCCGGTAAACGGGCGCTCGGTCCCCTTCAGCCGGCACACGTGATACTGCGCTTCATCAAGCTGATCTCGCCAGGCCTGTTCGGACTTGGTTACTTTCTCCATACCGGTCTCCTCGGGATGTTGATAACGGGCTTTCCCAGTCAGTGTCGCACAACGTATGATGCGTGTTTTACTCCGCCGGCACAGCCCCCAGGGATCACAAGGTAAGCACCATGCAGGTTAGCAAATCAAATAAACTGGCCAACGTTTGTTATGACATTCGCGGACCGGTTCTGCGCCACGCCAAGCGCCTCGAGGAAGAAGGTCATCGCATCCTCAAACTGAACATCGGCAACCCTGCACCCTTTGGCTTCGAAGCACCGGAGGAAATCCTCCAGGACGTGATCCTCAACCTGCCTACTGCCCAGGGTTACAGTGACTCCAAAGGCCTGTTCTCGGCGCGCAAGGCGGTCATGCATTACACCCAGACCAAAGGCATTCCCGGCGTCACCATCGAAGACATTTACCTGGGCAACGGTGTATCCGAGCTGATCGTGATGGCCATGCAGGGGCTGCTTAACAACGGTGATGAAGTGCTGATCCCAGCCCCCGACTACCCACTGTGGACTGCCGCTGTGAGCCTGTCCGGCGGCAAACCGGTACATTACCTGTGCGACGAGCAGGCCGACTGGTATCCGGATATCGAAGATATTCGCAGCAAGATCACCCCCAACACCCGGGCCATGGTCGTCATCAACCCGAACAACCCGACCGGCGCGGTGTACTCGCATGACATGCTCGAACAACTGGCTCAGGTAGCTCGTGAGCACAACCTGATCCTGTTCGCCGACGAAATCTACGACAAGATTCTCTACGACGGTGCCGAGCACGAATCGCTGGCCGCCGTTGCTCCGGATGTGCTGTGCCTGACCTTCAACGGCTTGTCCAAGTCCTATCGGGTCGCCGGCTTCCGCTCCGGCTGGATGATCATCAGCGGCCCGAAACAGCGCGCCCAGAGCTACATCGAAGGCATCGACATCCTTGCCTCCATGCGTCTGTGTGCCAACGTACCGTCGCAGCACGCGATCCAGACTGCGCTGGGCGGCTATCAGAGCATCAATGATCTGGTATTGCCGGGTGGCCGCCTGCTGGAACAACGTGACACCGCCTGGGAACTGCTGAACGAGATTCCCGGTGTAACCTGCACCAAGCCCAAGGGCGCCCTGTATCTGTTCCCGCGTCTGGACCCCAAGGTCTATTCGATTCACAACGATGAAAAGATGGTCCTTGATCTGCTGTTGCAGGAAAAAATTCTGGTGGTGCAAGGTACCGCCTTCAACTGGCCTTGGCCCGACCACTTCCGCATCGTCTCGCTGCCACGCAAGGACGATCTGGAAATGGCCATCGGCCGGATCGCCAACTTCCTCAAGGATTACCGACAGTAACCGGTGCCATGGCGGACCTGCACATCGAGGACTTTTACCGCGACGTCGCCGGCATACTGCTGAGTCTGTACGGCAGTTTTCCCCGGCCGACGACGCTGTTCGTCGTCGATCTGATCGGCGAGCACGAACCGGACCCTTTCGGCGTGCCCGCCCCTCGCCACACGGCCTGTTTCAGCGCCATGCTCTGGCTCGCCGAGGAAGGCTTCCTGCGCCATACCGGCAGCATTCGCCAAGAAGGCCTGGATCAGTGCTGCCTGAGTGAACGCGGCTTTGTCCTGCTGTCTACTCCGCGTCTTGACTGGCAACAGCCTGAACTGCCCGCCAGTGTCGCCCATCAGCGCGCAACCCTGGCGCAGAAACTGCGCGAAGCACTGCATAGCGGCTCATCCAGTCAACTGGCCGAAGCAGTACGCTACTGCTTCAAATCCGGCAGTACTTACGATTTGAAATAGACTGACAATTGAAAGCCGGCAGGAATCACCCAATATAACCACACAAAGGACCTTGGCTTGCCTGTGCAGGTGCTGGCCAGACCGTAGATTTTACTTTCGATGGGAGCTACAACCGTATGATGCGCATACTTTTATTTCTGGCAACCAACCTGGCGATTGTGTTGGTAGCCAGCATTACCCTGAGCATCCTGGGGCTCGGCATCCATGATGGCCAGGGTGGAATGGACCTGACTGGCCTGTTGGTCTTCTGCGCCATCATCGGTTTTGCCGGCTCCTTCATCTCGCTGTTCCTGTCCAAATGGATGGCCAAGCGCAGCACCGGAGCCCGGGTCATCACCCAGCCACAAACCCGCCAGGAGCAGTGGCTGGTCGATACCGTCACCGAACTGGCCCGCGAAGCCGGCATCGGCATGCCCGAGGTGGCGATTTTCCCCTCCCGCGCCGCCAACGCCTTCGCCACCGGCTGGAACCGCAACGATTCACTGGTCGCAGTTTCCGACGGCATGCTGCAGCGCTTCAGCCCCAACGAAGTACGCGCGGTCATGGCCCATGAGATCGGTCACGTTGCCAATGGCGACATGGTCACCCTTAGCCTGATTCAAGGCGTGGTCAACACCTTCGTGATGTTCTTCGCCCGCATCATCGGCAACTTCGTCGACCGGGCGGTATTCAAGAACGACAGTGGTCGTCCGGGGATCGGTTACTTCATCGCCACCATTTTTGCCGAAGTGATTCTGGGCATCCTCGCCAGCATCATCGTCATGTGGTTCTCGCGCCAGCGTGAATACCGCGCCGATGCCGCCGGCGCCCAACTGGCCGGAGCCGGCAACATGATCGCGGCGCTGGAGCGCCTGCGGGCCGAGCAGGGTATTCCGGTGGAAATGCCTGGAGAACTGACCGCCTTCGGCATCAACGCCAATCTCAAGCACGGCCTGGCTGGCTTGCTGATGAGCCACCCGCCGCTGGAGCAGCGGATTGAGGCGCTGCGGGCCGGCAACTACCGCTAAGGGAACACTGATTAAATCAGTTTCGGTGCTGGCCCGATTGGCGCTGAGCTTCCGTGCAATTAATAAGCGTTCCCACGCTTCGCGTGGGAACGCTGCCCAGGCTACTCCGCCTTCCAGCTCGCTGGATACAGCATCTCTTCCCGATAGCCACTAAGCACCCGGCGCAGTCCGGTTAACTGCTGATCCAGCTCGGGGTCACCGCTATCAATCAGAAACGGCCGGCCATGCAGGGTCTTGAGCTTGGTCTTGGTCGCCACCACCAACAGATTGTCGAGCCCGGCAGCCCGCACTACCCGGGGTGAAATCTGCTGATTCCCGCGCCCGAGGATGTGGCCCTGACCACCAATTGCGGTCACCAGGATGCGCCACTCGCCACCCTGCTGCATCAGTTCCCAGAGCTGCGGCTCGCTGACATCAGCAGCGATCAGTTCGCCATCACAGAGCACATCCACACCCAGCAAGGTACCTTCCAGCCCCATGGTCTCGAGCAACCCCAGCGTGGTCGAGCCCGGCCCCATGATCCAAAACCGGTCTGAGGCCTGCTCCTCCTGCAACCAGGCGCCGATATCATCGAGCACCAGGGTTTCCAGCTCGCGCCCGCCCTGCTTGACCTGCTGAACGAAACGCCCTTCCTGGGGCACTGCCAGCTCACCGTAGTGCCGGGTGCGCACGTTGCCCTGGCGGAAGGCCTCCTCGTCAATATCGCGGACATCCGCTTCGGCCAGACGCACCAGATCCCCCTGCACCAGCAGACTGACCAGTTCACCCGCCGCACGCGGATTGACAGCATAGACCCCGGAGTGGATCTTGACCCCGGCGGGTACGCCCAAGACCAGTTGTCCCGGGCGAGCACTGTGACAAATATTGCGCGCCGTGCCATCGCCGCCGGCAAACAGCAGCAGATCAACCCCCTGGGCCTGGATCTGGGCGGCAATGCGCTCGGTATCCGCAGCACTGGTCTGGGCTCCAGCCAGTTCACCAATCTGCTCGAAGTCGAACCCCATCTCGCCAAGCAGGTCCGCCCCCATCGGGCCGGGTGCGCTCAGAATCTGGATTCGCTCGCGCAGCGGCAGCAAGGCCTCCAGCGCCACCCGTACCCGGGCCTGGGCTCGCGGCTCGATCCCCATGGCCAGAGCTTGCTCGGCCACGCCATCGCTCCCCTTGAGCCCCGCCTGCCCACCCAGGCCCGCCAGCGGATTGATGATCAGTCCAAGTCGGAACGGTGTTTGCATTACAAGTCCTGTCAGTTGCCATGTGTCACAAAGTCGTCATTGTGGTGCCATATCCTGCGCCCGTAAGCACGAAAGCAGGCAACCAAGCCATGACTGAAAAGAGAGAGCATTCCGTGAACCTGAACGCCCTTCACAATATCGCCAACACCCCTGCTGCCCATCAGCCCTCGGTGCAATCGACCGGTGGCTGGCTGATCGATGAGCAGGGACGGGAAATCGCCATTACCGAGCAAATGGTTCAGCAAGCCTGCCGGGCACTTGAATGCAGCAGCATGGCCGCCCGCCAGGCTCAGATCAGACGCTGAACCCCAGTTCACTGAACAGCCGCGCCTGCCCGGCCGACAGCCCTGCATCCGCGCTCAGGCGCAGATGGGCGCATTCGCGCCGCAGCGGATAATCCTTGCGCAGCCGGTCAAAGCCGGCGCGCAAAGCCGCATCATCCCCGGCCTCGACCAACATCCGGCGAAACCGGGCATCGTCATCGCGCACATCATAGACCCAGCGCAGCGCCCGGCTCAGCATCCAGTCCGTTGACGTTGCCGCGCTCAACTGCAACTCAGCCAACCCATCCTGCGGCGCCAGTTGCCCCAGCGACAACTCGGGATCAATACCCAGAAACCGGCAAAACGCCTGATAGATCTGCTCGGTGCCGCGCAACTTGCCATCCAGGCTGTAGCCAGCGATGTGCGGAGTGGTCAACTCACAGCGGGCCGCCAGTGAACGGGCAACCCAGGGCTCATACTCCCAGACATCCAGTGCCAACGCCAAATCCTGACGCTCAGTCATAACCTGTTCCAGCGCGGCATTGTCGATCACCGGGCCACGACTGCTGTTGATCAGCCAGGCATTCGGACGCAAAGCCTGCAGCCGAGCCTGATCGAACAGATGCCAGGTCGGGTGAGCACCCTCACGACTCAGCGGCACATGCAGACTGATCACATCAGCCTGGGCGATCAGCTCATCCAGCCCGACAAAACCTGTTTCGCCCCGCGCCGCCCGAGGCGGATCACACAGCAGGCATTCAACACCCAGCGTGGTCAAAACCCGGACCAAACGGGTACCGACCTCCCCCACCCCGACAATCCCGACTCGCTGCTGGCGCCAGTCGGTAGCGCGGCGCTCGGCCAGCGCCAGCAGACAACTGAGCACATATTCCACCACCCCGCGGGCATTGCAACCCGGCGCACTGGCCAGGCTGACTCCGGACCCGCGCAAACCATCAAGATCCAGGTGGTCGGTACCTATGGTGCAAGTACCAACAAACCGTACCGGCGTACCCCTGAGCAGCACCTGATCGACCCGGGTCACCGAGCGCACCAGCAGTGCATCAGCCTGACGCAAGGCAGCATGATCTATGGCCCGGCCAGGCAAGCGGGTAATGCTTCCCAGCCCGGCAAAGAACTCATCGAGCAGGGGGATGTTTTCATCGGCAACAATATGCATCTGAGCTTCTCCATTAGCCTGGGCACAGTAGCTCGGTTGCTGGTGGGTTGTTCTGGACCGTTAGATGCCATGGATGGCATCTACGAGCGCCCATGGATGGGTTCACAGCGTGTCCATAACAACCCACCAGCAACCGAGTGAACATAGCGTATCGCGATTGTCCCGACTGCCACCCGGCTCGTCCAGCATTGCCGTTCATCCGGAGCCAACAGACGCCCACTTGCATCATCAGCAAGACACTGCTTAACTGAGCCCATAAAGTCTTTTTGTGACTCATAAGTTCCGAGAACACTCTAAGACGCCACGATACGACCGGGTGCTCGTCACCCTTTTTTGTTGAAGGACCTGCCTGAACACCTGTGCATACACGGTAACTACCCATTACCAGCACAGGTGCTGTCCTTCCCACCCGCAAGCCCACCAATAACAAACCCCTCGATCCTGCCGATCGTCCAAGGGCCCACCTTGTGCTTTTCATGGCCTGTTGCCAACTGCCCAGCAATGCAATCGCATGCGGCGCTTGTCGTATGCCTTTCAATTCAGGCATGCCGGGAGATGTACAATGAAAGCAACTCACTCACTGGTCAGCAGTCAAGGGCTGTTCCGCGTTCATACCGCCTATTACGCCAGCCCGGCCCCGCAAGGCACCATTATTCTGGTCAACGGCTCATTGGCGACTACCGCCTCGTTTGCCCAGACCGTGCGCTATCTGCAGCCCTGCTTCAACGTGGTCTGTTTCGATGAGCCCTATGCCGGCCAATCCAAACCCCACAACGACCACAGCCAGCCAGTGACCAAGGAGCAGGAAGCCCGGATTCTGCTCGATTTGATCGACCACTTCGAAGCCGATCACCTATTGTCATTCTCCTGGGGCGGTGCTTCTACCCTGTTGGCTCTGGCCCAACGCCCGCGCGCCATCCGCAAGGCAGTCATCATGGCCTTCTCCCCGGTCATCAACCCGGCCATGCGCGATTACCTGGAAACCGGCGTGCAACGCCTGATCGCCTGTGACCGCACAGGCGTCGCCGACCTGATCAACGAGACCATCGGCCAGCACCTGCCCTCGCTCTACAAACGCTACAACTTCCGCCACATCAGTAGCCTGGACGACCATGAGTACCTGCAAATGGCTTTCCATGTGAATCAGGTGCTTAAGCAAGACACCAGTTGCTATATGAGCAACGCCGAGCGCATCGATGTTCCGGTGCTGTTCATCAACGGCGACAAGGACATCTACACCACCCCCGATGACGCCCACGGCTTTGGTCGCTATATCGAACGTTCACGATTTGCCACGGTACGCGGCGCCGGACACTTCCTTGATCTGGAGAGCAAGGCCACCTGGCAGCAGAGCCGTGATGAAATCATGAGTTTCCTGCGTCTGGCCCCGACCCGCAGCAGCCAGCCACGCTTCAGTCTGCTGAGCGGTGATGAGCCATTGTTTGATATTGGCCGGGCTGGCGCTCCAGGCTGAGCTACAACTGCTCGAGACTGAAGTCCGCAGCATGCAGCCGGGCTCCTGGGCGGTAGAACGCCAGCAGGGCCTGGACAAATCGGGCTGGACGCTCGGGCAATCCGGCGTTCAGAAAGTGCAGAGTCTGCTCCAGCACCCGCTGCTTGAATAAGCTGGAGTCGGTGGATTCACCATTGAGGTTGTCCAGGCTGACCCGGAACTTGTGACCGGCAGCCTGACAGAACAGCCATTCGTATGCCTGCGGCTTGACTTCAACCTGCTCAAACGCCTGCTGCTGCTCGGCGCTACGCCCGTCGGGAGCATACCAATAGCCGAAATCGGCCAGCAAACGCCGCTGCGGCCCGGCCACGCACCAGTGAGCCACCTCATGCAGGGCGCTGCGAAAGAAACCATGGGCAAAAATAATCCGATGACGCGGATGCTCGGCATCGGCCGGCAGATACTCAGGCTCGTCAGCACCAGCCACCAGTACCGTGTTGTACTTGGCTTCGAAGCACTCGGAGAAAATACGGACAAGATCCTGGTAGTCGTGGTTCATCAGCGAGCTAGACAATAGTGAGTAACTTGATAGGATGAGCCGCTTTTGTCGAGCCCATCCCTGCCCCATGATTTCAGGACAAACCAACCCCACTCGGTGGCGGCGCAGTGTAACAGAATTGCGTAGCCTGATCTGGCTTGCCTTGCCGATTATCGCCGCTCAAACCGCCCATACCCTGCTCGGTTTTGTCGACACCGCCATGGCCGGACGCTTCAGCGCCCAGGCGCTGGCTGCCGTAGCGCTGGGCAACGCTTTCTGGGTGCCAACTTTTCTGTTTCTGACCGGCACTCTGATGATCCTGACCTCCAAGGTCGCCGCCAGCCACGGCGCTGGCCGCCTGACTGATACCGGCGCACTGATACGCCAGGGGCTCTGGCTTGGCCTGCTCCTGGGCTGTCTGTGCGGATTGTTTCTCAGCGCCATGGAGCCAGTCCTGATCCTGATGGAGGTGGAGCCGAGCCTGATCGACCCGACCATGGCCTACCTGAGGGCCGTCGCCATGGGCTTTCCGGCCGTCGCCCTGTTCCAGGCCCTGCGCGCTCTGAGCGATGGTATGTCACGTACCATGCCGACCATGCTGATTGGCTTTGCCGGCCTGCTGCTCAACATCCCTGCCAACTACGTGCTGGTCTACGGTAAGCTGGGCTTTCCGGCCCTGGGCGCACTGGGCTGCGGGATAGCCACAGCCTTGGTGATGTGGTTCATGCTGTTGTGCATGGTGATCTATCTGAAGCGCTCACCACACTTTGCTCCCAGCGGCCTGTTCGCCCGTTTTGACTGGCCAAGCTGGCTCACCCAGCGCCAGCTGCTCGGGCTGGGCCTGCCGATCGGCATCGCGCTGTTTGCTGAAACCAGCATGTTCGGGGTTATCGCACTACTGATCGGCTCACTGGGGGAGATTGTGGTCGCCAGCCACCAGCTGGCCCTGAACTTCACCTCACTGCTGTTCATGGTGCCCTTCAGCCTGGGTCTGGCGATCACCGTGCGGGTCAGCCACAACCTCAACGCCCATGGTGCCCGGGCCGGACTGTTCGCCGCCAAGGTCGGTATCGTCAGTTCATTGTTCTATGCGCTGTTTTCCGCTGCGCTGGTGTTGTGGCTGGCTGATCGCATCCCGTTGATCTACACCAACAATCAGCAAATCATCGCCCTGGCCGCCAGCCTGCTGTTCTACGCCGCGCTGTATCAGTTTTCCGATGCCCTGCAAGTGGCCTGTGCCGGCGCCCTGCGAGGCTATCAGGACACTCGCCGACCCATGCTGCTGACCATCGTCGCCTACTGGCTGGTCGGCATGCCATGCGGTTATGTACTGGGGCTGACCGACCTGCTCGGCCCAGCCCGCGGGCCGGCCGGTTTCTGGCAGGGGCTGATCATTGGCCTGAGCGCAGCTGCGTTGTTTCTGTCGATTCGCCTGGCACGGGTTGGTGCCCGCCGCAAACGTCATGAGGCCAAACGCAGACAGCCCCGACACTCGCCGTAATGTACGATTTGGCAGCAGTTATTAACCGCATGGCATACTAAAGGCAGCCCTGTTGGAGTTCGACGATGAAGCATCTCATCGCACTGCTCAGTCTTGCCCTGCTGCTGACCGGTTGTGACGTTGGTGCGCCGGCCAGCCGCCAGATGGACAACTATCTGACTCGTCTGGGCCGAGTACTTGAGCAGCCCGTCAGTCACTTTGACTCACGTCATTTGAGTCATTACCGAATGCCCGAGCGACGTGAACGGGTACAGACGGTAGCCGAGCAACGCTTGAGCCTGCTGGATCTGGTGGTGGAGTCACGACACTGCCATGCCTTGCAGCAGCGCATCAGCGAACGCAACAGCAGCCTCGGCCGATTGATGCCGGCCAGCCACCGACTGGCGCATGAAGGGCAATTGTTACAGGCGCTCGACGAGTGCCTGCTGGTGATTGCCGACGATCCCAGACGCAGCGAATTGAAAAACCAGCTCGAAGACATCGGTGCCGCCAAGCGGGCCAGCCTGCCAGCGGTATTCTGGAATGCCCTGAACGCCAGCAGTGAATTCGAATACTACCTGCGCTTTGCCGACCAGCCATTACCGCCAGACCCGAGCATCTCTGACACCCTGGCTCTGCAGGCACTGGCTGAGCTCAGCGGCATTGGCCAAGCGCTGCCCAAGCAATTGCCACCCAGCCGTGAAGTGCTTGATCCGTTATTTCAAGCATTGCAGCGCAGCTCACGCAGCGGCCAGCTGATCCACAGCCTGGCCCGTCTGAACCACACGCTGAATCAAGCCAGCACCATGCTGGAAAGCCCCAGAGCCTCCCGGCTCTGCCCTCTGGGCCAACCTACCCCGCAATCACGAATTCTGCTCAACATCTTCGTGACCTACTATGCCGGCGACATCCAGCCGCTGCTGGCCCAGGCCCAACGGCTCGGCCAGCCCTGGCAGCAGCAGTTGACGCACCTGCGCGAGGTACCCGAAATACCACCGGCAACCGCGGCTTATCTGCAGCGCCTGAGTGGTCATGAACAGGCTTTGTGGGAAAGTTTTCAGGCCAGCGTCCAGCGCCATAACCAGGCCTGGCTGCAGGTACTGGAACGCTGTCAGTTGCAGCCTGGCCAGCCTGGCTGGGAAGCTGCTCGCAACGAGTAATGCGGAGAGTCAGCCCGCCTTGCGAATCAGGTAATGGAAAATTCCAGCCTCTTCACGCTGCTCAAGCAAGGCATGGCCAAGAAACCCGCAGAACTTGGGGATATCACGCTGGGTCGAGGGGTCAGTCGCCAGCACTTCCAACAATTCGCCAGCAGCCAGGTCGCGCACGGCATTGTGCAGCATCATGACCGGCTCGGGGCAGGTCAGACCACAGGTATCGAGTTGACGGTGTTCGTTCGCAAAATCAGTCATGCCATTGATCCACAGGGTACGGACCGATTATCCGGTAAATATCCGCCACTTGCCAGCCGAGCGAAGCCGACCGACACTATAGACAGGAGTCTGAAAAGCTCCGGTTTTATCTGCCTGTTTTAAGGAAATTCCATGATCAAAGTAATGATCGAACGTGTCATTGCCGAAGGCCTCGAGCAACCCTACGAAGAAGTGGCGCGCCAGGTGCTGCAGAAAGCCATTCAATCCCCCGGCTTCATTTCCGGTGAGTCATACCGTGATCTGGAGCGCCCCAATCACCGGGTCGTGGTTGTGACCTGGCTGAACCGCCATTCCTGGGAACGCTGGGAAAACTCGCCCGAGCGCCAGGAAAGCATCGGCCCGTTCTCCGCCATGCTGCAGGAGCAGGAAAAAATCACCCTGCTCGAGCCACTGTAGGAGGCTAGTCTGCGTCGGGTTACCTGTGACCACGCACAATCCGGGCGTGGCAGGTAACCTCTTCGCGGTCGGTATAAAGCTGTTTGCAGGCCAGCGTGGCTTCCAGCCCAGCCTCATCCAGAGCATCCTGGACATGGGCCATGCACTGCATGACTTCCTGATAACGCCGTTTCATCGGCAGTTTGAAGTTGATGATCGCCTCCCGGCACCAGCCCCGGGACAGCCAGGTCGCCAGCAGCGCACTGCTGCGGGCAGGCTTGTCGACGATATCACAGACCATCCAATGGACCGGGCGCTTGGGCCGAAACAGATAGCCGTCGGCCTGCACATGCTCAACCTGCCCACTCTCCATCAGATTGCGATTCATCGGCCCATTGTCTACGGCAATCACTTTCATGTGCCGGTTGACCAGTTGCCAGGTCCAGCCACCAGGCGCTGCACCCAGATCCACGGCTGTCATACCGGGGGCCAGACGGCTATCCCATTGCTCGCGGGGAATAAAATGATGCCAGGCTTCTTCGAGCTTGAGCGTCGAACGGCTGGGCGCCTCACGAGGCACTCGCAACCGCGGAATACCCATCGGCCAGGGCGCGGCATTATTGGCCCAGGACCAACCGACGAACAGCCGCTCACCACTTTCGAATACCAGATGCAGGCGCGGCAGTTCTGTCTTGTTCGGACGCAGGAACCGGGTTTTGCCTAAAGCACTCTCGAGCGGCTTGCGCAGCTTCTTAAGCAGTGCCGCCAAAGCCTTGCCATCGTTGGTATCGGCGGTCTCCAACCATAGCAAAGAGGCCAGCGGCCCCTTGGCGCAAGCCTGAATGACTGGCGTGATACGGTCCTCGGGGTCGACATCAAGCCAGTCGCCCAGGGCCCATTGACGGGTAAAAATCAGACTCTGGAAGTCCAGTTTGCGCATCAGCCGTCCGGCATCGCCCTCAGCCGGGCAGACAAAACGCACGATGGCCGCCCCCTCACGGGTGACCGGATAACCGGCCAACCCACAGGCATTGGCCAACTCCTGCATTTCCCCTGCAGCCTCGGACTCGAACCCCGGACGACAGTGCAACAACAATTCCTGCATGGGTTACCCCAGTCAAATCAATGGGGGGCTACTCTACCGCTGGATGTCAGCGATGACCAGCACGCCTGGTCGATATGGCTCGTCGCAACAAGTCGTGAATAAAACTCATCAGACCAATGCTAAACTTAAATTTCCCTCATAATGAGTAGTAACCCGACCATGCTTGAAATCCGCCATCTGCGTACCCTGGCCACCCTGCGCGAAGCCGACAGCCTGGTGGAAGCTGCCGAACGCCTGCACCTGACCCAATCGGCGCTGTCACATCAACTCAAGGATCTTGAAGAGCGCCTGGGCCTGCCACTGTTCGTACGCAAGACCAAACCGGTGCGTTTCACCAGCGCCGGTCTGCGGCTATTGCGTCTGGCCGACAGCCTGCTGCCGCAGTTGCGCCAAGCCGAGCGCGACCTGCAGCGTCTGGCTGGCGGCCAGGCCGGGCGCCTGCACATGGCAATCGAATGTCACAGCTGTTTCCAGTGGTTGATGCCAACCATCGACCAGTTCCGCAACGCCTGGCCGGAGGTCGAAGTCGACTTCGCCTCGGGCTTCTTCTTCGCCCCTTTGCCAGCGCTGGCACGCGGCGACCTGGATCTGGTGGTGACCTCCGACCCTCAGGATATTCCGGGCCTGAGCTACGTACCGCTGTTCACCTATGAAGCCCTGCTGGCAGTCAGCAACCAGCATCCACTGGCTAGCCGCGCCTATATTGAACCCGCCGATCTGGTGGACGAGACCCTGATCACCTACCCGGTAGACCGTGATCGACTAGACATTTTCAAACAATTTCTCGACCCGGCCGGCATCGACCCCCTGGCCATCCGCACTGCCGAACTAACCGTAATGATGCTGCAACTGGTGGCCTCTGGACGCGGTGTCAGTTGCCTGCCCAACTGGGCCCTGGCCGAATACCTGCAACGCGGTTACGTCAGTGCCAGACCGCTGGGTCCAGACGGCCTGTTCGGCACGCTCTACGCCGCCGTACGCGAAGATATGCTGGAGATGTCCTATCTGCAGGATTTTCTGCTCACCGCCAAAGACACCTCATTTGCCACCCTGGAAGGCGTCAGCGCCAGGATTGAACAGCGCGCAAACAAGCTCTAAGCCAGTCCGTTCGCGGCCTGGCGCGACCTTGCCATTAACCCGAATAGGCGACTTTCATCAGCCGCCGACAGTGTTACCGTTCAGCCGCTCGAGCTCTGCAGTTGGTGCGGACCCGGCCATAGCGCTCAACAACCTTGAATAACAACAGTTGAACGGTAACCGATATGAAAACACCTGCATTGAAGCTTTCCACTCTCGCTCTGGGCCTGGCGCTTGCCTCCAGCGCCTGGGCTACCAACCCCGACCCAGGCCCTGGTGGCGATACCGGCACCGGCTTCCCCGGCGTCTCCGACTTCGCCGCCAGCGGCCCATTCAGCACCACCAGTGAAAGCGCCGGACTCAGTTGTACCGCCTACCGGCCACGCACTCTGGGACAAAACGGTGTGCAACACCCGATCATCATCTGGGGCAATGGCACCGGTGCTTCGCCAAGCACCTACAGCAGCCTGCTCAATCACTGGGCCAGCCACGGCTTCGTAGTCGTTGCCGCCAACACCAGCAATGCCGGCACCGGCCAGGCCATGCTCAGCTGCCTGAGTTACATCATCCAGCAACATAACCGCACTACCGGCACCTACGCCGGCCGCCTGGATATCAACCGGGTTGGTGCTGCCGGGCACTCGCAGGGTGGCGGCGGCACCATCATGGCCGGCCAGGACAGCCGCATCAGCGTCACTGCACCATTCCAACCCTACACCCTGGGTCTGGGTCATAGCAGCTCATCGCAAAGCAACCAGAACGGCCCGATGTTCCTGATGACCGGTGGACGCGACACCATTGCATCACCCACCCTCAACGCCCTGCCGGTCTACAACCGCGCCAATGTTCCGGTGTTCTGGGGTGAACTGAACTCGGCCGGACACTTCGAGCCGGTTGGCAGCGCCGGTGGCTATCGTGGCCCATCAACCGCCTGGTTCCGCTATCACCTGATGGAAGACAACAACGCCGAGGGCACCTTCTACGGCAACAACTGCGGTCTGTGCAATGACCGTGGCTGGACCGTACGGCGCAAAGGGATCAACTAAGAGAGTTGCTTGATCGTTCCCACGCTATGCGTGGGAACGCCCTAATCCCCTGAAAGTGTCCGAAACTGATTTAATCAGCGCTTCCCTTATAGTGCGACATTTCCACAATTCGTCCCCTGCCCCCTGCCTGACCTGGCATGCTACCTTTTGAACCATTATCCATTTGCCCGGACACTCGATTGGAGCCGCCATGAACTCAGCCAGCAAAGTAGCCATTGTCACTGGAGCCGGTAGCGGCATCGGCAAAGCCACCAGCCTTGCCCTGCTGCGGGCCGGTTATTGTGTTGTCCTGGCAGGACGCCGCCAGGAAACACTGGACGCTGTACTCGAGAGCGCCGGTGAACTGGCCGCCAATGGCCTGGCCCAAGTGACCGACGTGCGTGATCCAGAGTCAGTCCAAACCCTGTTCAACACCACCCGGGAACGCTTCGGCCGGCTTGACCTGCTATTCAACAATGCCGGTACCGGAGCCCCACCCGTGCCCTTGGAGGATCTGTCATTCGCCCACTGGCAGGCCACCGTCGAGACCAACCTGACTGGCGCCTTCCTCTGCACCCAGCAAGCCTTCAAAATGATGAAGAGTCAGGACCCCATGGGTGGACGGATCATCAACAACGGCTCGATTTCCGCCCATGCACCACGACCCAATTCGGCCCCTTATACCTCGACCAAGCACGCCATGACCGGCCTGACCAAATCGACCTCACTCGATGGCCGACGCTACAACATCGCCTGCGGCCAGATCGATATCGGCAACGCGGCTACCGACATGGCCATTCCGATGCAGCGCGGCGTGCCGCAGGCCAATGGCGAAATTGCTGCCGAGCCGGTGATGGATGTTGAGCATGTCGCCCAGGCGGTAGTGCAGATGGCTGAACTCCCGCTGGCAACCAATGTGCAGTTCATGACCATCATGGCTACCAAAATGCCCTTTATCGGGCGAGGTTGAACCCAGCCGAGACAACAGTAAATTCCGCTCAGCGAGCAAATAAGACCAAAAGTGCATCCATTGTGTGACTCAAGATCATGTCAAAGGCATCAAACCTGTCATGGATCACACCTGGTACACTTTTACCCATGGTATCGTTGTTGCTACCATAGAAAGTGACAATACACTCTGAACACTTGAACAGGCCGCCACATCATGAGCACCTCCCCCACCCCACTAGCCCTTGCTCTGTCCCAGCGAAAGTCGGATGAACGGGCAACGCCCATTACCGCCTTCCGCATGGCCCGGCGTTGGTGGCTGGAGGGACGACGGCTGAACCTGTCGCTGCTGGCGGAAGAACTGGGTATCGGACGTGCCACCTTGATGCGCTGGGTCGGCAACAAGGATCTGTTGATGGGTGAAATCCTCTGGTCACTGTATAAAGGTATCTACGATCAGGCCATTGAGCGCGCCGAAGCCACACCCGAGCTCAAGGGCATAGATTTTCTGACCCAGATCTATACCGACATTAATGTCGCCCTGATCGACGCCAAGCCGCTGCACGACTTTCTGCATAACGAGCCACAATGGGCGCTGCAACTGCTCACTTCGCACATTTCCGGGTTGCAGCAGCGATTGATCGATACCTGGACGAAGCTGTTCGAACAGCAAATCGCCGCAGGCCTGATCAAGCCGGAAATGGATGCCGAAAGCCTGGCGTTCTACATCATCAAGATTGGTGAAGGGGCGATCTACTGTGACCTGGTCTGTGGCCGCGAGCCGAACCCTGGGCCAGCCAGCACGGCCTTTCGTCTACTGGTTAACGGCCACAGCAACTAAAGCCAGAACCTTACACGGGTCTGGTCGCCGGCCATTCCAGCACAAAACAGGCCCCCTCAAGATCAGCCGAGCTTTCCACATGGGCTCGGCCCTGATGCCAGTAGATGACCCGTCGTACAATCGACAATCCCAGTCCATAGCCGCCGGATGAGCGTGTGCGGCTGTCATCCAGACGCAGGAACGGGGTAAAAATACGCTCGCGGTAAGCTTCAGGAATCCCGGGGCCATCATCCTCCACCATCACCCGGCAGCGCCCCGACTGCACCAGCGTGGTCACTCGAACCCGGGTGCTCGCATGCCTGAGAGCATTGCTGACCAGGTTGATCACCGCCCGCTGCAGGTAGCGCCGCTCGGCATCCACGGCATATCCGGCTCCATAAGTCAGATCCCGGTGCTCAAGTCGAATGTTCGGTTTGAGTGGCGCCAATTCAGCTACCACCCGGTCAACCAAAGCCGGCAGATTCGTCGCCTCAAGCACCAGCGCAGGCGCGCCCTGCTCCAGCCGGGCGTAGGTCAGTATCTCGTCCACCAGCTTGTCCAATTCGGTCAGATCAGCATCCATACCCTCAAGATAACGCTGCAAATCCGCCTCACTGCCCGCGGTTTCGACCATCTCCAGGCCAAAGCGCAAACGCGCCACAGGGGTCCGCAACTCATGCGATACGGCACCGATCATTTCCCGCTGAATGCGCATCAACCGCTGAAGATGGTTGGCCATATCATTGAAGGTCTTGCCCAGTTGCCCCACCGCATCGTTGCCGCGCGGCTCAACCCGTGCTTCAAGCTTGCCTCGAGCCAGATCGGTAGCCGCCGCCTCCAGGCTCATCAGCCGCTGCTCAAGTTGGCGCACCAGCAGATAGATCAGCAGACCGCTCAGGGTTAGAACCAGAACCCCGGTGATCAGCAACATCTCGGGCGGGTAGTCACGCATCTGGTATAGCGGCCCCAGACTAAGCACCCACTGGGTATCAGGAATTTTCAGATACAGCAGCACCGAGTCCCCTTCCGGCCCCAGGGCCATGACGGTATCACTCTCATCGAGCCGGCGAATCTGATCCAGATCCAAATCCGCCTCGTGCATCCGGGTAAGTTGTAGCGGGTAACCAAACCCTTTCTCACGGCGCAGCCGCTGCAGCCGCGCAGGCATATCTGCTTCCGGATGCCTGACCAGCTCATCGGCGATTAAGAATAACGTAGCCCGGCCCAACTGTTCAGAAATACGCTGAATATCGGTGGTCAACACCACCTCTTCTGACAAATCAACCAGGCTATAGACCCGCACCTGTTGGGGCCCGGTTGGCCTTACCAGCACTTGCCCCCGGATCAACCGGGCCCAGGCACTCGACTCCAGCCCCAGATCAGCCAACGACTTCAGTTCCAATGGTACCCCGATCAACCGGGTCCAGACCGCCAGGGCCTTGAGCCTCTCGGCGGTATCCATAGGCTCCAGGTTGTCCGCCATCAACCGAAAGGTACCGCTGGCAATCCGTTCACGGTAATCCTCGACCCGCACATCATTGATCATGCGAATACTGAGCAAAGCCAGCAGCGAAACGGCGACCAGTACCAGCAGCATGCCGCCATAAATCCGCAGAAAGATCGAGTTCACGCGGGATCGGACTCGGGCACGACGAACAGGTACCCCTTGCTGCGCACAGTCTTGATCATCCGCGGCATATCCGGGTCATCACCGATCTTTGGCCGGATACGGGAAATGCGCACATCGATGGAACGGTCTTGACCGTCATACTCAATGCCACGCAGGGCGATGAAGGTTTCTTCGCGGCTCAGGATGCGACCAGCGTTGCTGGCCAGCAACCAGAGCAGATCGAACTCGGCACCGGTCAGGTCGATCAGTTCACCAGCCAGCCAGGCCTCACGGCGCACATGATCGATCACCAACTTGCCAAACTCCAGGCGACTCGGTGCCCCTGCAGGCTCGGCGTCCTGACGGCGGCGCAGCAGTGCCCGAATCCGAGCCAGCAACACCTGCGGACGGACGGGCTTGTTGACGTAATCATCCGCCCCCAACTCCAACCCCTTGATGTGGTCCTCATCCTCACTGCGCGCAGTCAGCATCAGAATTGCACCAGCATAGCCGCCTTCACGAACCTGCCGACATACCTCCAGGCCATCCATGCCTGGCAGCATGATATCCAGTACGACCAGCGCCGGAGGGCTGGTTTGAATACGCCCCACAGCCTGCCGCCCATCCGCCTCAATGGCCACCTGCAAACCATTGGTCTGCAGAAACTCGGCGATCAGCGCAGCCAGCTTGTGGTCATCTTCGACAATCAGAATGTGTTCGCTATCAGTCGCCATACCCATATCCAACGCCATCGTCATCGCCACAAGAGCGGCGATTGTAGCAACGCCGTAGCCAAATACCCACAACCCGGCCAGGCAGAAAGCGGTACGTTCATTACCAAAACCGGAACACTATATGTAGTGAACGGCCGGCCTGGGCTACAACCCGCGTACTTACTGCCGCCACGCCACCAATCCTGTCGCAGCCCTCAGGACATGCCATAAATCCAGCATAAATCCCAGACTTGCGCAGAGTAAAAATACACACTATCTTGTGTCGAAACGCGCAACCAACCCCATATGTTGACCAGAGACCTAAAAAACCGGGTCTTGTCAATAGCTTGGGGCAACATCTCTGCAATACGTTCAGCGCGCCCGTTTCAAGCCCGCCGGCTCAGGCCGCAGGGCTACTCCAAACCAGATATAGTGTTACAGGCCAAGCCAAGGAGACGCCATGCACACCTCGACCTCGACCACCAGCCAAACACCCGGTCAGCCTGGCCTCGAACAGCAGAGCGGCGAAGACGTTCTTCTGACGGCTCCCGGCCAACTGCGTGTAATCAAGCGCAACGGCACCCTGGTGGCCTATACCGACGACAAGATCAAGATCGCCATGACCAAGGCGTTTCTCGCCGTTGAGGGTGGTCAGGCCGCCGCTTCATCACGCATCCGCGCCACCGTCGATGAACTCTCCGAAGCTATCAGTGCCACTTTCCGTCGCCGCATGCCTTCCGGCGGCACCCTGCACATCGAAGAAATTCAGGATCAGGTTGAATTGGCGCTGATGCGCTCTGGCGAGCAAAAGGTTGCTCGCGCCTACGTTCTGTACCGTGAAGAGCACGCCCGCCAGCGTCAGGCCCGTCAACACGAGCAGCCGGTCGAGGCACACCCGAGCATCCGCGTAACCCTGGATGACGGTAGCCAGGCCCCCCTGGACATGGGCCGCCTGCGCACCCTGATCAGCGAAGCTTGCGAAGGTCTGGCCGAAGTCGATGCCGCCCTGATCGAACGCGACACCCTGAAAAACCTGTACGACGGCGTCACCCTCAAGGACGTCAACACCGCCCTGGTGATGACCGCCCGCACACTGGTCGAACGCGAGCCGAACTACAGCCAGGTCACCGCCCGTCTGCTACTCGACACCCTGCGCGCCGAAGCTCTGGGCTTCCTCGGCGTAGCCGAACGCGCCACCCACCATGAAATGGCCGAACTCTACGCCCCGGCACTCAAAGCTTACGTTGCCAAAGGCGTCGAGTTCGAACTGCTCGATCCGCAACTGGCCGAGTTCGATCTTGAGCAACTGGGCGCCGCCATCGACCACGAGCGTGACCAGCAGTTCGCCTACCTGGGCCTGCAGACCCTGTACGACCGCTACTTCATTCACAAGGACGGCACCCGCTTCGAACTGCCACAGATTTTCTTCATGCGCGTGGCCATGGGCCTGGCCATCGAAGAACCGCAGAAGAACGAGCGCGCCATCGAGTTCTACCGACTGCTGTCGAGCTTCGACTACATGGCCTCGACCCCGACCCTGTTCAACGCCGGCACCCTGCGTTCACAGCTGTCGTCCTGCTACCTGACCACAGTTCCCGACGACCTGGGCGGCATCTACGACGCCTTGCGCGACAACGCCCTGCTCTCCAAATTCGCTGGCGGTCTGGGTAACGACTGGACCCCGGTGCGCGCGCTGGGCTCCTACATCAAGGGCACCAACGGCAAATCCCAGGGCGTGGTTCCCTTCCTGAAAGTGGTCAACGACACCGCCGTAGCCGTCAACCAGGGTGGCAAGCGCAAAGGCGCCGTATGTGCCTACCTGGAGACCTGGCACCTGGACATCGAGGAATTCCTCGAACTGCGCAAGAACACCGGTGACGACCGCCGCCGTACCCACGACATGAACACCGCCAACTGGATTCCCGACCTGTTCATGAAGCGAGTATTCGATGACGGCCAATGGACCCTGTTCTCGCCCTCGGACGTGCCTGACCTGCATGACCTGACCGGCAAGGCCTTCGAAGAGCGTTACGAGTATTACGAAGCCCTGATCGAGTACGGCAAGATCAAGCTGTACAAAACCATCCAGGCCCGCGACCTGTGGCGCAAGATGCTCAGCATGCTGTTCGAAACCGGTCATCCCTGGCTGACCTTCAAGGACGCCTGCAACCTGCGCAGCCCGCAGCAGCACGCTGGCGTGGTTCACAGCTCCAACCTGTGCACCGAGATCACCCTGAACACCTCGGCCGACGAAATCGCCGTGTGTAACCTGGGCTCGATCAACCTGCCGCAGCACATCGTCGATGGCAAGCTGGACACCGCCAAGCTTGAGCGCACCGTCAAGACCGCTGTACGCATGCTCGATAACGTCATCGACATCAACTATTACAGCGTGCCGCAGGCGAAGAACTCCAACCTCAAGCACCGCCCGGTCGGCCTCGGCCTAATGGGCTTCCAGGACGCCCTGTACCTGCAACACATCGCCTATGGCTCGGACGCTGCCGTAGCCTTTGCTGACCAGTCGATGGAAGCGATCAGCTACTTCGCCATCCAGGCCTCGTGTGATCTGGCCGATGAGCGCGGCGCCTACTCCAGCTTTGATGGTTCGTTGTGGAGCCAGGGCATCCTGCCGCTCGACTCGCTGGATATCCTCACCGAGCAGCGCGGCCAGCAGTACATCGACGTCGACCGCAGCCAGACTCTGGACTGGGCTCCGGTGCGTGATCGAGTCAAGAAAGGCATCCGCAACTCCAACATCATGGCCATCGCCCCGACCGCGACCATCGCCAACATTACCGGCGTATCGCAGTCGATCGAGCCGACCTACCAGAACCTGTACGTCAAATCGAACCTGTCCGGTGAGTTCACCGTGATCAACCCCTACCTGGTGCGCGACCTCAAGGCCCGCAACCTGTGGGATCCGGTCATGGTCAACGACCTCAAGTTCTACGACGGCTCGGTACAGCAGATCGACCGCATCCCCGAAGACCTCAAGGCCCTGTACGCGACCGCCTTCGAGGTCGACACCAAGTGGATCGTCGAAGCCGCCAGCCGCCGCCAGAAGTGGATCGACCAGGCCCAGTCACTGAACCTGTACATCTCCGGTGCCAGCGGCAAGAAGCTGGATGTGACCTACCGCATGGCCTGGTTCCGTGGTCTGAAAACCACCTACTACCTGCGCGCCCTGGCCGCCACCAGTACCGAGAAGTCCACGGTCAACACGGGCAAACTCAACGCCGTATCCAGCGGCAGTGCGCCAGCGACAAACGCAGCGCCCGCCGGCCCGGCACCAGTGCCGCAGGCCTGCTCGATTGATGACCCCGATTGCGAGGCGTGTCAGTAAACGCACGTATCTGAGCGGCGCCCGCGTTGTTGCCGCGCCAGCCGAACCCGGTCACGTACTCCAGTACGCTCCCGGGTCCGGCAGCCACGGCGCCTAGCGCTCACTCGCTCAGCGACAACCAGGCAGACACCGAACCAATTCAAAAAGGGAGCCCCACCATGCTCAGCTGGGACGAATTCGACAAAGAAGACCAACCCGCCACTCCGGCAGCGGCCGCCCAGAGCGCCCAACCGGCCCAGGCCAACAACGCCCTCAACGACCAGGCCAGCAGCGCCGTTGAAGATGCCCGCCAGGTCAATGCCGACGACTCCGACGCGGTAGCGCGCGCCAAAGCCGCGCTTGACCAGCTCGACATCCAGGAAGGCCTCGACGATCTTGAAGGTGCTGCCGCACGGGTACAGGTTGGCGACAAGCAGATGATCAACGCCCGCGCCGACCTCAACCAGCTCGTACCCTTCAAATACGAATGGGCCTGGCAGAAATACCTCGACGGCTGCGCCAACCACTGGATGCCGCAAGAGGTCAACATGACCGCCGACATCGCCCTGTGGAAAAGCGCCGACGGCCTCACCGAAGACGAGCGCCGCATCGTCAAGCGCAACCTCGGCTTTTTCTCCACCGCCGACTCACTGGTCGCCAACAACCTGGTACTGGCCGTCTACCGCCTGATCACCAACCCCGAATGCCGCCAGTACATCCTGCGCCAGGCCTTCGAAGAAGCGATCCACACCCACGCCTACCAGTACTGTATCGAGTCACTGGGCATGGATGAAGGCGAAATCTTCAACATGTACCACGAGATTCCCAGCGTCGCGAAAAAGGCCGCCTGGGGCCTCAAGTACACCCGCGCCATCTCCGACCCGACCTTCAACACCGGTACCGTGGAAACCGACAAGGAACTGCTGCGCAACCTGATCGCCTACTACTGCGTACTCGAAGGCGTGTTCTTCTACTGCGGCTTTACCCAGATCCTGTCCATGGGCCGGCGCAACAAGATGACCGGCGTCGCCGAGCAGTTCCAGTACATCCTGCGTGACGAATCCATGCACCTGAACTTCGGCATCGACGTGATCAACCAGATCAAGATCGAAAACCCGCACCTGTGGGATGCCCAGATGAAGGACGAGGCAACCCAGATGATCCTGCAGGGTACCCAACTGGAAATCGAATATGCCCGCGACACCATGCCGCGCGGAGTACTGGGCATGAACGCCGCGATGATGGAGGACTACCTCAAGTTCATCGCCAACCGCCGCCTGACCCAGATCGGCCTGAAGGAAGAATACCCAGGCACCAGCAACCCGTTCCCGTGGATGAGCGAGATCATGGACCTGAAGAAAGAGAAGAACTTCTTCGAAACCCGCGTGATCGAGTATCAGACTGGTGGGGCACTGACCTGGGATTGATATAAGCCACCCGGCTTCCCTGCAATGTTCGGTAGGAGCGGCCTGCGGCCGCGAAACAGATTACCAGCGGCCCCAAACCCATTCGCGCTCGCAGAGCGCTCCTACCGGTGCTCCGGTACTGCAGTGCTTGGGTAGGAGCGGCCTGCGGCCGCGAAACGGATTACCAGCGGCCCAAAGCCCATTCGCGCTCGCAGAGCGCTCCTACCAGTGCTCCTACCGGTGTTGCGGTGTATTTGGTCAACTCACCTGCCATTCACCACGTGAATCCGCTGTTTTCTCCAGCCTGATGGTAGACCCGCTTTATTGACACTGACAGAGCATCAACCGTAGCTTGGATTGGTTAGTTGTCAGTGAAGAGCAGGGACGAGCAATCACGATAAAAATAAAACCATCGGAGACGCTCATGAGGATCGCACCGCCAAAGCCTCGGTTGGCTGCATGCCTGTCACTTGCGGGTCTACTTGCGTTTAGCAGCACCAGCCTGGTCCATGCGGACACCTACGACATGCCTCACCTGCTGGTGATAGGCACCCCCGGCACCTCCAGCGGCAGCTTTGCCTCGACCAATGGCTGGGGGCCAATGCTGCAGCAAGAGCTGGGCTCCAACGTCCGCGTCGTGCCGGAAGACAGCGAAATCCAGCGGCATCGGCGCCTTACCGAGCGGCGCGATCTGCTGCTGAGCTCGGTCTCCGCTGCTGAACTGCGCTTTCAAATCCAGGGCATCGGTCACTACGCCACCATGATGCCGGTTCCGCAACGCGTCATCTGGCATCACAACGATACGCCCTGGACCTTCGTCGTCGCAGGCGATTCCGATCTGCACAGCATGGACGATCTCAAACGCAGCGGTCTGCGGGTTGCCCAAGGGCAATTCTCGATCCCGATGATGACCACCGTCAGGGACGGGCTCCCAGCTTTCCTGGGTATGACCCCAGAGGAAAGCGCCACACACTTCAACTTTATCGCCGCCAGCAGCTATGTCGAAAACTGCCGATCGGTGACTGAAGGCCGGGCCGACGTGGCCTATTGCGCATCCGTCAGTTCGGTAATGGCCGAGTTGGAAGGTGCGCCCGGTGGCATTCGCTGGCTCGCCATGGATCTGGATGACGAAGCGGGATGGCAACGCTTCCTCGAGCACAGCCCCATGGCCATACCCGGCCCCATCACCATGGGCGTTGCCAGCGCCAGAGGCGTGGATGGCCTGGCCTCGAACTTCCTCTACGCCGCACCAGCGGATCTCGACGAAGCCCTCGCCTACACCCTGGCCAGGTGGTTTCACCAGGCCTTTGATCGCTACAAGGGCTCCCACCCGCTGTCCACACGGATGAGCCTGGAGGTGTTCCGGGACTACCTGGACCGCTCGCCGCTCCCCATTCACGAGGGCACTGTCCGCTACCTGAAGGAGATCGGTGCCTGGACCGAGGAGGACGACCGCTGGAATCAGGAGGCTATCGAGAAGATGGACAGCTGGATCTCCGCCAGGCAGGCGGCCCTGGATGAGGCCAAGGAAAAGGGAATCCAGCCGGGCAGAAACAACCAAGCCTTTATGGCCATTGTGGAAAAGCATACGCACGGGCTGGAAGGCTTCCGTACCCGTCTTTGATCAAAAAAGCACGCCATACCCAGGGTTGTCATGACCAGCGTCGTCATAAACCGGGCCTGAAAAAGGATCACCATGAACACCGACACCATCACTGCTGAAGAAGCTGCACAGGGTAACGAGGTCACTCGGCTGGGTGAGGCGTATTCGTGGCAGAGCATTGCCTTTGTGCTGCTCAGCGTCTGCGGACTGGTCACCGGGATAGCCTATATCTTCGGCTTGACCTGGGACGGCCGACGCATGCTAGAAGGTGAGTACTACTGGATCTTCATTGGCTTCTTCGCCGCAGCCGCCTTTCTGGCCCTGCCTGCCAAGTCCGGTCAGTCGAAGATACCGGTTTATGACATCCTCGCGGCTATCGCCATCTTGGCCGTGAGCTTTTACTTTGCCACCAACGCCTGGGAAATGGTCCAGGCTGGCTGGAGCAGCCTGTATCTGGGCATTGTTGTCTGGTTGTTGATGATGGAGCTGGCCCGGCGCAGTGGCGGCCTGCCGTTTCTGCTGGTGGTGCTGGTGATCGGACTCTACCCGCTGGTCGCCAACCATTTCCCCGGGCTGATCATGGGCGTGCCCTATCAGTTCGACCACATGCTGGAGTCTTACATCTTCCGCGCCGAAGGCATGATGGGCATCACCACCAAGATCGTCGCCGAGATCATCCTCGGCTTTCTGGTGTTTGCCGGGATTCTGCTGGCGACCGGCGCAGGCACTTTCTTTATCGACCTGGCCAACGCCAGTTTCGGCCGCTATCGCGGTGGTCCGGCCAAGGTCGCGGTGGTGGCCAGCGCCTTTATGGGCAGCCTGTCTGGCTCGATCTTTTCCAATATCGCCGGTACCGGCTCGATCACTATTCCAACGATGAAAAAGTCCGGCTATCCGCCGCACTACGCAGGCGCCATCGAGGCCTGCGCCTCCACCGGTGGTGTGGTCATGCCGCCGGTAATGGGCGCCATCGCCTTTGTTATGGCCATCACCATCGGCGTGGATTATGCGGTGATCATGATCGCTGCGATCCTGCCGTCACTGCTGTTCTACTTCGGCCTGATCCTGCAGGTCGATGCCTATGCCGCCCGCACCGGCATCAAGGGCATGCCGAAGGAGGAACTGCCCTCTACCCGCAAGGTGCTGCTGAGCGGCTGGCCCTTCCTGTTCGTGATGCTGTTCCTGATGTGGGGGCTGCTGTATATGCGCTGGGAGTACTACACGCCCTGGTATGCCTGCATCCTGATGGTCGGCCTGTCGTTCCTGCGCAAGGAAACCCGCCTCACGCCCGCCCGCCTGTTCAGCGCGATTCGGCAGATCGGCGTACTGGTCACCCAGACCGCCGCCATCATCCTGCCAATCGCCTTTGTGGTCAGCGCCTTGACCATTACCGGCGTCACCGGCTCGGTGACATCCGGCCTGGTGAGTCTGGGCGGCGACAACGTGTTTCTGGTGATCCTGTTCGGCATCATCGCCTGCTTCATCATGGGCATGGCCGGTCTGGCCATCGTGGCCTATATCTTTCTGGCCGTCACCCTGGCCCCGGCCATTATTGAAGTCGGCGGGCTGAACACCATTGCTGTGCACTTCTTCATCGTCTACTACGCCATGCTCTCGGCCATCACCCCACCGGTCGGCGCCGCGGCCTTTCTGGCTGGCACCATAGCCGGAGCCAGGCCGATGAGAACCTCCTTCACCGCCATGCGCCTGGGCATTGTCATCTACTTTGTGCCGCTGTTTTTCCTGTTCCAGCCCGCGCTGGTCCTGCAGGGCGACCTGACACCACTGATTTACGTATTGCCCTCGATCATCATCGGCATCATGTTGATTTCCGGTGGGCTGGAGGGCTACCTGCTCGGGGCGGGCCTGCTGAAATCCTGGCAGCGCTTACCCATGGTTGCCGCAGGCTTTGCTTTCAGCTTCCCGGGCCTGATGACCACCCTGATCGGCGGCGTATTTTCAGCCCTGCTGGTCGCCATAGTCTGGCAGCAGAACCGAAGCAAACCAGGACTGGCCTGACAACCGGGACAATAGAATGAGGTAGGCATGAGCACACTGCGAAGCGACTTTGAAGCGGCCGTGTTGACAGACCAGGAATATCTATCCGACTGGCACCTGATCACCCAGCAAATGGTAGACGAGTACGCCGCGCTGACCGGCGACGGTGAAGGCGAATGGGTCCACCTGGACCCCGAACGGGCAGCCCAGGAACCCGGCTACGGCGGCACCATAGTGCAGGGCTTTCTGCAGGTGTCACACCTGATCAAACTGCACGCCGAAGCCATGAAAGCCCGACCGGCCATCGACAAGAACTTTGCGCTTAACTACGGCTTTGATCGGCTGCGCTTTGTCGGCCAGATGCCGGTGGGTGCGAAGTTTCGGGCGCGTGTGGGTGCGCGTGAGCTGGCACACAAGCCCAATGGGGGCTGTTTGCTTAAGCAGCAAGTGCAGCTTGAGCTGGAGGATGGGCGCCCTACGCTAGTGGCGCAATGGCTGTTTTATCTGGATGCGCGGGCGTTTGGGGAGGAATGACTGTTGGTAATCACCCCATGCAAAAAGGGCTACCCAATCGGTAGCCCTTTTTGCATTTACCGCCCTTGCCAATCCATCAAGCTGTAGCTGCCAACTCGGCTTCAGCTTTGGCCAGCATGGCAAACTCTTCGTCCGCAGACTTCAGCACCAGGTGCTTACGGCTGTAACCGAAGTAGTAGACCGCACCAATCACGAACAGGCCAAGGGTGAAGAAGAACGCGCGCGGGTCGAAGGCATAGACGCCGGTCAGCGCCACCAGCGACAGCACCAGTGCAATGCTCGAGGTCACTACCCCGCCCGGGGTGCGATAGGGCCGCAGCAGCTCTGGCTGGCGTACCCGCAGCAGGATGTGACTGAACGCCATCAGTGCATAGGACACCGTAGCGCCCACCACCGCCATCGCCAGCATCAGGTCGCCCTCACCGCTCAACGAAGCCAGAAAGCCGAATACACCAGGCACGATCAGCGCCCGCGCCGGTACTTTGCGCTCGGTAGTCAGTGACAACGAGGTGGGCAGATAGCCAGCGCGCGACAGGGCAAACACCAGGCGGCTGTAGCCGTAAATGATCGAGAAGAACGAGGCCACCAGACCGGCCAGACCCAACACGTTGACCAGCGTTGCCAGACCGCCCTGGCCCGTGGCGTTGAGCGCGTCCACCAGCGGCACTTCACTACCGCCCATGGCGGCGGCACCACCAGCACCCGGCACCAGCACCACGACCAGCAGCGCGGTAAACAGCAGGAACAGCATGGCGCCGATGATACCGCGCGGCACGTCACGACCCGGATCCTTGGCCTCTTCGGCAGCCAGCGGCACGCCCTCGACAGCCAGGAACAGCCACATGGCGAACGGCAGCGCCGCCCACACCCCGTACCAGCCCAGCGGCAGCAATGCACTGGCACCAGCGGCTTCGCTGACCGGTACATCGAACAGGTTGGACACATCAAAGTGCATCACCAACGCGACCCCCGTGGCGACAATGGCGAACACCGCCAGACCGCTGATGATCATCATGGTCTTCAGCGCTTCACCAACACCCGCCAGATGAATACCAATAAACACCGCGTAGAAGGCCGCATAGACCCAGGGGCCGTTGACGCCGATCAGCGCTTCCACCGCCGCACCAATGAAGATGACAATAGCCGCCGGGGCCAGGGCATACTCGATCAGCACCGCCAGCCCGGTAAAGAAACCACCGGTCGGGCCCATGGCCTGCCGGGCAAAGCTGTAGCCACCACCAGCAGCCGGAATCGCCGCCGACATTTCCGCCAGCGACAGCACCAACGTCAGGTACATCACCGCCATCAGCACTGCGGCGATAGCGAAGCCGGCCCAGCCCGCCTCTGCAATACCAAAGTTCCAGCCGGCAAAATTACCGGAAATAACATAGGAAACACCCAACCCGGCAAGCAGGATGGCTCCTGCACTGCCGCGCTTGAGCTGCCGTTTGGCCAGATAGGCCCGATTGTCATGGGACATGATCACTCCTCAACCCAGATGATTACCACAACGTGAGCAACGCCCTCCCCGGCGTTACTCGGAAACCAGAAAATTGCGCCGGCTGGCGCCATGCTCGATCACCGCCGAGGCGCTGCGATCTTTCAGCCCCACGCCGGAGAGTTGTAGGCGCTGCGCCTCACGCAGCAGATACAGCGCCCGGTGTGCCGCCTCAGCCCAGGGCAACCCGGCAGGGCGCACGTTGGAAATGCAGTTGCGCGCCGCATCGGTCAGCCCCGGACGCGGCGCCCAGGTCAGATACAGACCAAGACTGTCCGGCGAGCTGAGCCCTGGGCGTTCCCCCACCAGCAGCAACACCGCGCGCGCATTCAGTAGCGCACCTATGTCATCGCCAATCGCCACCCGGCCCTGCCGTACTATGCTGATCGGTGCCAGTTGGCAGTCGGGAACCTGCTCAGCCAGCAGAGCCAGAAAAGCCTCAAGAAAGGGTGCGGCGTTCTGCTGTATCGCCAGCGACGACAGCCCATCGACTATGACGATGGCCAGATCGCTCGGCTGCTCAATGGCCTGGGCAATCAGCAACTGGCGTGAAGTCTCATCCAGACGCCGGCCCAGATCCGGGCGTTGCAGGTAGGTCTGGCGGTCACTGGCCTGGCTGTGCAATTCCAGCGGCCGGCCCTGCGCCGCCAACGCCGGTACTCCAGCCAACGCCGAGCACAGCGCCGGCACATCCAGAGGGCAGTGCACGGCATCACGCGCCTGGGCATGCGATAGTTGAAAGGCCAGCAACTCTCTGGTCGGCAGGCTGATGCCGGCCCGCCCCAGACCGATACGGGCATCGGTAAAAGCACGCAGCCGCCGCCAGGGGTTTTCAATGACGGTAGGTTTCATGCCCGGCCTCCCGGTAATGCCCGCAGTGATCGGGCGAACGGCTCAGGCAAGGTCTCGTGCAGAATGTGCCGATCAGCATCACGCATGATCTGCATGCGCATCAGCCACTGTTCAAACTCAGGCGCAGGGCGCGAGCCCAGTACCCGGCGCACGTAGAGTGCATCGTGGAACGAGGTGGTCTGGTAATTGAGCATGATGTCGTCCGAGCCGGGGATGCCCATGACGAACGAGCAACCCGCCACCCCGAGCAGGGTCAGCAGATTGTCCATGTCGTTCTGGTCGGCCTCGGCATGGTTGGTGTAGCAGACATCACAGCCCATCGGCAGGCCAAGCAGCTTGGCGCAGAAGTGATCCTCAAGCCCCGCGCGAATGATCTCCTTGCCATCGAAGAGGTACTCCGGGCCGATAAAGCCAACCACGGTATTGACCAGCAACGGGCTGAACTTGCGCGCCACCGCATAGGCCCGAGCCTCACAGGTCTGCTGATCGAGCCCGTGGTGAGCATTGGCCGACAGCGCACTGCCCTGCCCGGTCTCGAAATACATCACATTGTTGCCGACACTGCCGCGCTTGAGGCTCAGCGCTGCCTGCTGGGCCTCAGCCAGGGTGGCGAGATTGAAGCCGAAGCTGCTGTTGGTCGCCTCGGTGCCACCAATTGACTGAAACACCAGATCCACTGGGGCACCGGCGTCGATGCATTCAATGGTGTTGGTCACATGCGTAAGCACGCAGGACTGGGTGGGGATCTGGTACTTCTCGATGACCTCGGCCATCAGCGACATCAATCGCGAGGCCTGGGCCACATTGTCGGTTGCCGGGTTGATGCCAATCACCGCATCGCCATTGCCGTACAACAGACCATCAAGAATGCTTGCGGCAATACCGTTCACATCATCGGTCGGGTGGTTCGGCTGCAACCGGGTCGATAGCCGCCCCGGCAGGCCAATAGTGTTGCGAAAGGCACTGACCACATGGCACTTGCGCGCCACCAGAATCAGATCCTGATTGCGCATGATCTTGCTCACCGCCGCCGCCATTTCCGGGGTAATACCAGCGCGCACCGACTGCAGCAGTTCAGGCGTGGCCTGATCACTGAGCAGCCAGTTACGAAAGTCACCCACGGTCAGATGGGCAATCGGCGCGAAAGCCACCCCGTCATGCTCATCAATGATCAGCCGGGTGACCTCGTCCTGCTCGTAAGGCACCAGCACTTCATTGAGAAAGGTCTTGAGCGGCAGCTCGGCCAACAGCATCTGCGCCACCGCACGCTCTTCAGCCGACAGCGCAATTACCCCGGCCAGGCGGTCGCCAGAACGTGCAGGGGTCGCCTTGGCCATCAGTTCAGTCAGATCACGGAACTGATAGGTGCGGCTACCCAGCGTGTAACGATAGGCATAACTCATGCAGTAACCTCGGGCATGCAAATTGCTGTGACCAAGATCAATGCGATGGCTGTTCCAGCCGTCTATCAAGATTTGGCAAATTTGATTTTTATTATTTAAATCAGATAGTTATAAATACACATCAGTAATAGACCAGAGTAGGATGGCTCTACCCCACAAGCGAGCGCGCAACCATGCAGCATCCAACAACCGTGAACGCACCAAACCGGAGCACGCGTGAGGCACAGGACGCCGATGAACATGCGCACAACCTGACCAACTGGCAACAGGAATACGATCAGTTGGGTGGTGGGCGCTTCTATGGCCGCATCGATGAAGTGGCGCTGGAGGGTTGCCAGCTGTTCCGCGAGCACACCAACCGCGCCCTGCGCCAGCAATGCAATGTCTGGAAGGACGCACTCTGGCTGGGCATTCCTGTGCAGAATGCCGACTGCCGCATCAACGGCCTGCCGCTCAGCGCTGAGCAACTGATGTGCCGCCCCGGTGAGCGCGATTTCGAACTTATTACCCCGGACAGCTTCGACATCTACGGCATCGTCATCCGCGAGGAAATGCTGCTAAAGCTTGCCGAGCAGCAGGAGCGCCGCATCGACCTGACCCGGCTGTCCGACAGCCCGCGCCTGAGCGCCAGCCAGGGGCAACTCAACCGCATCCGGCAGATATTGCAGCAAGTGCTTGATCTGAACGCCCGTGGCCTCGGCTCCAGCCAGCAACGCCAGTTGGCCAGCGAAGCGCTGCTCGATTTGCTCGACAACAGCCCGCAGGCCGAGCGCAGCGCGCCAAGTTACGCCCGACGCAAACAGGTAGTGGACCGGATCAAGGCCTTGATCCACGAGCAGCCCAACGCCGACCTGAGCATTCCTGAACTCTGCCAGCGCCTGCACGTCAGCCGGCGCACCCTGCAATACAGTTTTGAAAGCATCCTCGGCATCAGCCCGCTACAGTTTCTGCGCAGCGCCCGCCTCAATCAGGTACGCCGCACCCTCAGCAACCCAGCGCCAGACAGCACGGTCGCAGCCATCGCCGCGCAGCACGGCTTCTGGCACCCCGGCCAGTTCGCCCGTGATTACAAAGCGTTATTCGGGGAGAATCCCTCGGAGACGTTCAAGCGCGCTCGCGGCGCACAAGCCTGAATCATACCGATCACGGATAGCAGCCCCTACAGAGGGCGTCTCTGCTATTGAAACTGCAACCTCAGCGTATATCATGACTCGCCGTGCAGGTTAGCCTGCCCCTTTTCCGCCAACGCCAAGGAGTGACTGTGCGCATTTGTGTTTTTTGTGGTTCCAGCAGTGGTAATCGGCCCGACTATCTCGAAGCCGCCAATCAACTGGGTACGGCACTCGCCAAGGCGGGGATTGGTCTGGTCTATGGAGGGGCGCAGGTCGGCCTGATGGGCGAAGTCGCCAATGCGGCACTGGCTGCCGGTGGCGAAGTCATCGGGGTAATCCCCAAGGCACTGGTGGATCGCGAGCTGGCCCATGAAGGGCTGACTAAACTCAAGGTGGTCGGCTCCATGCACGAACGCAAGGCCATGATGGCCGAGCTGTCCGACGGTTTCATTGCCCTGCCCGGCGGCGTCGGTACTTTTGAAGAGCTGTTCGAAGTCTGGACCTGGGCCCAGCTTGGTCATCATCGCAAGCCCTGCGCAGTGTTCAATGTCAGCGGCTATTACGACAAGCTGATCGACTTTCTAGACCACTGTGTCGAGCAGGGCTTTTTCAAGCCGGTGTACCGCGACATGCTGATCGTAGAGCCGAGTGTCGAAAGCCTGCTGCAGGCCGTAAGCGACTATCAGCCACCCAGCGTGGTGAAATGGATCAATAGCGAGCAAACCTGAACGCAGGCAAAGATTGCACCGCAGCGGCAAAGGTCGCAGGATAAGCGCATCCGCCAGCGCCGAAAGCGACCTGATGCCAACACTGACATCCAGCCCACCCATTCGCCAGCCCTGCCCTCCCGGCACCTGCATTTGCAACCGGGATGCGCTGCTGGACAACCCCGCAGCCGACCCGCGCATTCTGCTGCTGACCCAGCATGAAGAAAAGCGCCTGCTGGCGCGACTGGAAAACTGTGCCAGCCTGGACGACCTGCGCAAACTGCAACAGCGCATGGAGCAACAACTGGGGCTACGCACCGAAATAACCCCTGGCCACAACGAAGTGCGCAGCATGCGCGGCATCCGCATTGTGGTCCATGAGCAGGACGGCTTATGCCGTAAAATCCGCCAATCCATCCCGGCCGCCATTCGCCGGGGGCTGGAACGTAATCCAGAAGTTGCGTACGAGCTGCTCAACGAGCACGATCTGCTCAGAGGAACCTGAGCAGATCCCAGGAGTGCTCATGCGCTACGCAACCGCGCAGCCGCCTTGCTCAAAGCCTGTTCCGTCGCGCTCCAGCCCAGGCAACCATCGGTGATCGACACCCCGTAACGCAGCTCAGCCTTGAGCGGCTGGCAGCCATCGAACAGATGACCTTCGAGCATAACCCCACGCAAGGTGTTGTCGCCTGCCAGGCGCTGATCAATGACCGAGTCAAGCACCGCCGGCTGCTTGAGCGGGTCTTTGCCACTGTTGGCATGGCTGCAATCGACAATCAGCTTGGCTTCAATGCTCTGCTTGTCCAGCGCAGCCTTGGCTTCTGCTACTGCCGCCGAATGGAAGTTGGGGCCCGCGTGACCACCACGCAGGACCAGATGGGTGTCAGGGTTACCCTGAGTCTGGATCAGCGCCGGCAGGCCATGATCGTCGACGCCGAAGTGCTGGTGCGGATGCGCAGCCGAACGCATGGCGTCGCAGGCAATCGCCAGGCTGCCGTCAGTGCCGTTCTTGAAGCCAACCGGCAAATCCAAACCGCTAACCATTTCACGATGGATCTGCGACTCACTGGTACGCGCGCCAATCGCCGCCCAACTGAGCAGATCATCCAGGTAACCGGTCGCCAGTGGCTGCAACAGCTCAGTCGCGACCGGCAAGCCACGCTCAGCAATGGCCAGCATCAACCGCCGTGACAGCGCCAGCCCTTCGGCCATATCACTGCTGCCATCCAGATGCGGATCGTACAACAGGCCTTTCCAACCTACTGTAGTGCGCGGCTTTTCAACGTAGGCACGCATCACCAGCAGCAGTTGATCATCGACCTGAGCATTCAACTCGGCCAGGCGGTCGGCGTATTCCAGTGCCGCCACCGGATCGTGCAGGGAACAGGGCCCCACGATCACCAGCAGACGCCGGTCGGCACCATCGAGTACGGCGCGAATGCTGTTGCGTTGTTGCTCAATCTGCTCGGCAAGTGCAGCCTTGAGCGGCAGGCGCTGGCGCAGAATGGCCGGAGTTGGCAGCGGCTGGGCGCTGCGACGGGCGGGTGACGAAGTATCGATCAGGGTCAGGTCGCGGGCTGACAGGGCGGTAACGGTAGCAGTCATGATTCGGGTTCCTTGGCCGGGCGCCTCTCGCGCCTCGGCACTAGCGAAGTGTTCGTAAATGGTGTCCGGATGTGCAGGCGTGAGCGCTGCTAAATCGCCAGGTGCGGTAATAACCCGAGTAGGTGCGGTAAGTGTTCATCTGTGCTGTCCTCATTGCTGCATGGCAAAAACAAAAAACCCCGGTCGGGTTGCCGACCGGGGTTTTGCTGTGTCTGGTGGCGACCCTGAAACGCGGGCGCCTGTTGGGGTATCAGGCGCGCAAGCGGCTAAACCAATACCCAAAATAGAAATACCCATTGCCCAGCAACGACAGCGCACAAACCGCCGCAGCGCGAAGGGCGCTGGTGCGAGTAAGGCTGTGTGCAATGCTGGATGACATGGATAGCTCCGATTTAACTGAGTTCGACTCTAACGGATCAGCGGCTGGCCTGGCAAGTCCCAGATAAAATACTGATCCTGGGAGCCTTGAGCATCTGCTCAAGGCAGGGGATGCAGCGAGTTCTCAGCGGGAGCAGATGCTCCCGCCTCCCAGGAGGAAAGCCCAGAATCTCAACTCACCACCCGATAACAAGGCTCATAGGCCGTGCCGCCTGGAAGTTTCATTCGCTGCTGGTCGACGAAGGCCTGCAGCAGTCGGTCGAGCGGTTGCATCACACTGGGGTCGCCATGAATTTCATAGGGACCGTGTTGCTCGATCAGGCGGATGCCGCGGTCCTTGACGTTGCCGGCAACAATGCCGGAGAACGCCTGGCGCAGGCTGGCAGCCAGTTGGTGGGCCGGCAGCTCTCGACGCAGTTGCAGGGCTGACATGTTGTCGTGGGTCGGATCGAACGGACGCTGGAAGCTTTCGTCGACCTTGAGTAGCCAGTTGAAATGAAAGGCATCATCACGCTCACGGCGGAACTGGCTCACGGCCTTGAGCCCTTTGGCCATCTGCCGGGCGACCTCAGAGGGGTTGTCGATGATCACCTGGTAACGGGCCTGAGCCTTGTCACCCAGGGTAGCGCCAACAAATTCATGCAACTGGCGCAGATAGGCCTCGGCGCAGCGCGGACCGGTAAGAATGACCGGGAATGGCAGATCGGCGTTGTCCGGGTGCATCAAAATGCCGAGCAAGTACAGAAACTCCTCGGCAGTCCCTGCTCCACCAGGGAATACAATGATCCCGTGACCAACCCGCACGAAAGCTTCCAAACGTTTTTCGATGTCAGGCAGGATCACCAGTTCGTTGACGATCGGGTTGGGGGCTTCGGCGGCGATGATGCCGGGCTCACTCAGGCCCAGGTAGCGGCCGTTAATGATTCGCTGCTTGGCATGGGCGATGGTTGCCCCTTTCATCGGCCCCTTCATCACTCCCGGACCACAGCCGGTGCAGATATCCAGGCTGCGCAACCCCAGTTCATGACCAACCTTCTTGCTGTACTTGTATTCCTCGATGCTGATCGAGTGCCCGCCCCAGCAGACCACCATTTTCGGCTCTACCCCGGGTCGCAGGGTACGGGCGTTGCGCAGCAAGTGAAAGACATAGTCGGTGATGCCCTGCGAACTGCTCAGGTCAGCACCTGGCTGACCCAGATCGCTGGCGGTATAAACGATATCGCGCAGAGCGCTGAACAGCATTTCCCGGGTGCTGGCAATCATGTCACCATCAACGAAAGCATCGGCCGGGGCGTTGATCAGCTCCAGCCGCACCCCTCGGTCTTCCTGATGAATGCGGACCTCAAAATCCCGGTAGGCTTCCAGCACCGTCTTGGCGTTGTCGCTTTGCGCTCCGGTGTTGAGAATCGCCAGGGCACACTGGCGAAACAGCTCATAGGCACTGCCCGAGCCGACCTCACTCAACTGCTGAACTTCACGTTGGGACAGGGTTTCCAGGCTACCCTTGGGGTGTACCGATACTTTCTTGACTACATCTTGGCGCATGCATTTTTCCAGTCAGAGGTTCCTTTATCCCCACATACTACCAGCAGCTACGAGCCTCATACCCAGCCATCGTTGCGCTTGCGTCGCCGAAACATGCTCGGCAGGATCAGCCCGAGCAGCAAGCCGACCCCGGCAATGCTCCCACCGTAGACCATGTAATCCATCATCGCCCCACGATTTTCATCACCCAAGCGTGCCTGGACGCTGCGCAGCTCTGACTGAGTGGCACTCAACTCTTCATTCAAAGCGGTGCGCATTGCCTCCAGCTCTTCGATCAGGGTCTTGCGCGAATCCAGAGTTTCCTGCATGCCCTGCACCCGGGTTTCCCAGGTTTCATTGATGCTGCCGAGCTCAGCGCTGAGTTCAGCCACTCTCTGTTCCAGTTGCGGCAAACGCTCGGCCTGCCCCGGTACTTCTTGCAAATCGGCGCTGGGAATCCAGACCAGGCTGCCTGACTCACTGCGTACCTGGCTGTAATTGCCCTGGCTGGCTACCAGTTCAACCCGCTGCCCGGACTGCAGGGTACCAACGATTCGATAGCCATCGGTCGGGCCACTGCGCACGTAGGTGCTCAAGCTATCGCTGACCCAGCGAGTATTGTCACTCTGGGCCTGAAGAACGCCGCTGAACAACAGCATACCGCCCAGCAGGCAGGCCACCGGCACATAGCGCAGACGGGAAGAACGATTGAAACGGGGTACTGATGCGGTTAGGTGACGAGTCATGGGCATACATATCTTCAATTCAATACGGATTTCCCCTTCGATAACCTCGCAGGGTGTCGAAAGGCGGTACAGTCAAGCTCCACTTATGGGCTCCGCCAGCCAAGAGACATTTCAATTTGTGTCAAGTTCACTCCTGGCCCGAGATCCGACCATACTCATCCGAGCCGGGCATGGGAAATGAATGCTCCACCCAAGCGTCCGGCTTGTGCGCTGGCTCACACCTGAGCGGCGCCCTGCACTCACAAAAACACAGCCACTGAAGCTAAACGGTCTGTTCCAATCTATAGTCAACTACAGGGGATGGAATTAACCGACAGTTGCACGGTCACTATGGTTATGGACCAGCATGACCGGGCTGAACCCCACAGGTTCTCCGCAAGGAGCCGACATGGCCAGGCAACCTATGGCATTACCCAGTTTCGATGAACTGCGAAGCATGGCCGAACAGCGGCCGGAGGACCTGGAACGTCTGCGCGAACGTATGATCAACGAAATCCTTGAAGACCTGCCCGAACCTAGGCGGCGGCGTCTGCTGGGATTGATCTTTCGGATCGAATTGGAACGCAAACGCGCCAAGACCCCCATGCAAGCCTGTCTCAAAATCTCGCAAATGATGATGGACTCGGTCTGCGAATTGCGCGACGTCATGCTCAACGGCCCTCCCGCTCATCGCCCTGAATCGACCCAAGCCCGGATTATCCCGTTCAAACCTCGCCGTACCGGCACACCCCACCACCGGTAGGAGCGCTCTGCGAGCGCGAACAACACCGAGCCACCGCTAACCCGCTTCGCGGCCGCAGGCCGCTCCTACCCAGACATACCGCACTACCGGCACGCCGCAAACACACCCCACCACCGGTAGGAGCGCTCTGCGAGCGCGAACAACACCGGAGCCACCGCCAATCCGCTTCGCGGCCGCAGGCCGCTCCTACCCAGACATACCGCACTACCGGCACGCCGCAAACACACCCCACCACCGGTAGGAGCGCTCTGCGAGCGCGAACAACACCGAGCCACCGCTAATCCGCTTCGCGCCCGCACGCCGCACCTACCCA
>WPCG01115702.1_pt1 | contig 59809 bp, 52 predicted proteins | sample 5403311 | NCBI WGS metagenome assembly WPCG01 (sample SAMN12869467, study PRJNA574797) | sludge metagenome | isolation source: wastewater treatment of Control | place: China:Beijing | collected 2019-05-17
CCAGAATCCCTCGTTCCTGAACTCCTGGTAGGAGTAGCCGCCCATTAATTTCAGGTTATGGACATTGCGAAAGGAGGTGAAGTAGTTGGTTATCCATTCCAGCGTGAGGTCTTCCCAGTTTTCTGATTGCAGCCGCGCACGTCCTTTGCGTTCGTTATCTATGGATTCTCGATGCGAGGAGTAGTAATACTCGTACTTTTTCAGCACCTGTCCTTGGCGTGCCAGTTTTAACTCGGTATTCAGGTTTGGCAGGAGATTCAGCTTCACGGTAAAGTCCATGATATTATATTCCTGACGTGCCCCGTTGATCCTGTCTTTTAGGTCACCCGCGGGGTTATAGGTATCGTATCCCTTGAAATGATAATACTTCGAAGGATCGTCGGGGTCCATCAAGGGAATGGTAGGGTTTAGCTGGACCGCCTGCTTGAAGGCCCCGTAATTGGTATAGTTTTCATCGACCAACCGGTAAGATATATTTCCCGTGAGTTCCAGCAAATCCTCCAAGGTTACTTGCTTAAAGTTTGCCCTTATGCCATATTCTTCCCTGTCACTGGCTATGTCTACTCCTGTTTTATCCTTGTAGTTGGCCGAAATCCTGAACACGGAACTCTCGCTTCCCCCTCCCAACGCGAGGTAATGATTTTGACCGAAATTATTTTTCCGGAGCAGTTCATCATACCACCATGTTTTGGCCCCGTAATCGGTATCCCTTTCTCGCTCCACGAATTCTTCCGGGCTGAGAATACTCGGTTTTTTGGCAACTACATCATGCTCCACGTACCCCTCGTAAGTAACCGACACCTTTCCCGACCTACCGGCCTTGGTCTGCACGATGATGACCCCGTTGGAAGCACGGGACCCGTATATTGCCGCGGCAGAACCGTCTTTCAGCACGGTTATGGATTCGATGTCCTGGTTGGACAGGTTTCTCAGGTTGCCGCCCGGCATGCCATCAATAACGATTAGCGGGCCGTTCCCGGACTCGAGTGATGACGCGCCCCGTATCTGTAGGTTTTCCATCGGGTCCCTGTTGGGATCGGCCATCGCGTAGTTCGAGATGGTCAAGCCGGCCACCTTCCCATCGATCATCTGCATCGGGTTATTCACGGCTCCCTGCAGGAAGTCTTTGCTGCTGACCTTGGAAACGGCCGAAGTCAGGTCCCTTCTTTCCACCCCGCCATAGCCCACTACCACGATCTCCTCGAGCAACTCGGCATCTTCCCGCATAACCACGTCCACCTGGCTTCTCCCGGCCAAGGGTACATGCTGTTGCTGCATGCCCACGTACGATATGGTTAACGTCGCGTCGGAAGGCACATTATCCAGTGAGAATTTTCCATCGATATCGGTAACAGTGCCGGAAGACGTGCCCTGTACTTGTACCGTGGCACCGATCAAGGATTCTCCCCTTATATCTGTCACTGTTCCGGTCACGTTCACTAACTGGGCATACATGCATAACGATAACACCCACGCGATGGCAAGTATACCCCCCTTCATTAGATTCTTCGTTTGTTTTTTCATTCTTTGATTTTTTTAATTGATAAGACGATGTTAAAAGTCCGCGCGGACTTCAAATGGTTATTACATTCCGGGATTGTTCGTCTGTTTTTCAAATTTCTCGAGCAACTGATGGCAAAAGTAAACGTTCCCAATTTTTAATTAAAAAAAACAGGGTTGACTTTCACTTGGAACTCGTTGATTTTTACTATCTTTGCAAAAGTTGGTCCCGTGCCGGGGAGTTTAATACTACATGGTGTAACTGAAAACACGCGAGAAAACGACAGGCGCTGACCCGCGACTGAAAGCGGGTGATATAGACGGGAGGCGGACGGTATAGGCAGGATCCGGATGGTTATTATCTTGAAAGATATCGAAGAAATAAATGATTCTTAGTAACTTTGTGTTTCACGTGTAAACGTACATTAAACAACAGGATGGCTGAAACAAGAGGTCACGTATTTAATACTCTAAAAAATTAATGAATATGATAACAGGGCCCGTGGATAAATTAAATAAAAGGCATGTCGGACGGAACGTGCAACGCGTCCGCATGTATTTTGGCATAAAGCAAGAAGCGATGGCCGCCGATCTTGGTATCAACCAACAGGAAGTATCGAAGATTGAACAGCAAGAGGAGATTGAAGAGGAGACGCTGGCGCGGATTGCCGATGTACTGGGTGTATCCCCGGAGGTGATCCGGGATTTTGACGTGGAGAAAGCCATCTATAATATCAATAATATCCGGGATAACACGTTTGAACAGGGTTCAACATCAATAGGACAACTTGAACAAGGGGCCTCGTCCATTGCTCAACAATTTAACCCGTTAGAAAAGATAGTGGAACTGTACGAGCGTTTGCTGCAAAGCGAAAGAGAAAAAAATGAATTATTAAGAAAGTAATGAAAAGATTACCGGATGAATAAATAAAGCATGAAACCTTCAATAGTATGAAAACTAGCACACCACCCACTGCCCCGCACATGGGCAGAAAAATTGAACGTGTGCGCCGTCTTAGAGGAATGACCCAAACAGAGTTGGGAGACCTGCTGGGGGTATCAAAACAGGCGGTCTCTAAAATGGAGCACACGAAAAAGATTAATGATGAACGGCTAGAACAGATCTCTGACGCGTTGGGTGTAACGCGAGAAGGATTAAAAACCTTCGCCGAAGAAGCGGTTTTATATTCCATGGAAAGCTCCCGCCAAAACTCTCCTGCGACAGGTGCGCCCCCTCGCGCGATTTCGAAGGATAAAAGGAGCAATCCCTTCTTGATGGAGCAAAACCAAAAACTATTTGAAGAATTAATACGGATTGAAAAAGAGACGTTTGAATCCTTAAAAAAGGAGAAGGAGTAATCCCTCTCTATTTTAAGCAGTACACGGATAAAGATTCAGGGCTCTAGAGGAATGAAATTATCAAGCAGATCATGAATCATGACAGAATCTGAATTACAACACATTATTAAGAAAGGTGAGAGTGAACACCACGAATTTAAAAATAGTTTCAATAATGAAGCGATTGAAACGCTTGTTGCGTTTGCCAACACAAAAGGGGGAATCGTTTTAGTGGGAATCAACAACAAGGGAGATGTCGCAGGAGTATCTATAACTCCCGAGAGTGCTCAACAGTGGGTTAATGAAATAAAATCTAAAACAAGTCCATCTTTAATTCCCGATATTGTCATCAAGAATTTGAATAATAAATCGATAGTACTGTTATCCGTTCCCGAATACCCGGTAAAACCTGTATCAACAAGAGGGAAATATTATAAACGAGTGGGAAATTCTAATCATTTCATGTCAACAGCCGAGGTGAGTGATTTGTATATGCGTACAATGCAATATTCGTGGGATGCTTATCCAAGTCCCCGTAATACGATTAATGATTTGGATAGGGATAAAATTGAACGTTTTGCCAAACGAATAAATGAAAAAGGACGACTGCGTATTTCGGGGACACCGTTTGAGATAATTAGAAAGATGAACCTGCTGAAAGATGAGACTCCGACAAATGGAGCCATGCTTTTGTTTGCTAAAAATCCATTGATGTATGATATTCACGCGGGGAGACTAAAAACAGCAGATGTTATCTTAGATGATAAGATTATCCGTAACACGCTATACGAAGCCGTTGAAGAGACAATGAAATATATCATGAGTCACTTAAAAATTTCGTATAAAATATCCCCAGAAACAGTGATTAACACAACACAAAGAACAGAAATATTTGAATATCCTCTTGAAGCTTTACGTGAGCTAGTATTAAATTGTATCATCCATAGACAATACAACAGCGTGGGAGATATTCAGATTAAAATCTTTGACAACAGAATTACTCTGTTTAACCCGGGAAAACTATATGGAGATCTAACCGTTGAGGATTTAGAAACAGATGATTACCAATCTTCGGCAAGAAATAAATTAATTGTAGAAGCATTCTTTTTGACTGGTGATATTGGAAAAATATGGTACCGGATTTCATCGTGTACGTACAGCAATAGGCAAATACCCAGGTATGGAGTTTAAATATCGTGAAATCCAAAATGGATTTCTTGTTGAACTTAGTTACGAAGATCCCAATACAGTTAAAACTGTGGATAAAACTGTGGATAAAAGTAGCGAGGATATAATACTTGATGCCATAAAGGTTAATCCAGAAGTTACGCAGCGAATGCTTGTTGAAATTACCGGTTTAACCCGAAGAGGTGTTGAGTGGAATATGAAAAAACTAAAAGAACGGAATATAATCCGACGGGCTGGAGGGAGAAAAACGGGTTACTGGGAAATTTTACTTGACAATTAAAAACTAAACATTATGTCATTTCAAGCGTACATAGATAATATCAGAAAGAAAACAGGAAAGTCACCTGACGATTTCAAGAAATTAGCCGAAGAGAAGGGTTTTATGCAAAATGGAGAATTAACCGTAAAGGCTACACAAATTACCAATTGGCTCAAAGAAGAATTTGAACTCGGGCACGGACACGCAATGGCAATTTACGCAACTTTCAAAGGAAAAACGAAATAAAACATAAAGCATGATTATCCGATCAACAGCCAAGTTGCTTAATATTGCACGAATACCACCCATCAAGTACGAAGAACCGGTTTCTTTACCATTTCCGGGGGAATGGTATGCCATGCTTCTTTCCACGGGAAGAAGAGGTAGCACGGCCATTCACTTTCTACATAATCCCACCATGATTTCTATAATCGTGTTGGGGAAGTCACTAAATAAGGTACTCCCGCTGCTCCCGGGTAGAGTAATTTCATTGCTCGAACGGAACAAGGTTGATGGATTAATACCAGCTTATGATCTTGATTCACCTCCTACTATTTACACCACGAACAGTCGAAGCATTCTCGCGACAATGAACCAATTCAAGTTCAATATTGAATACCATTTATCCGCGTCAAAAGACCTGACAACAGATGATATCAAAAACATTGAAGATTTACAGCTAAACATGCTTATCGGGGGGAAAATTGGGAAAGGAAGCTATGTAACACCACTTGAACTGTTGAACACCTCACGTGTTGATGAGACTCAACATGATTAACAAGAGGGAAGACATTCTGGAATGGGCAGACCCACTGTTCGATATTTTTGATGAAAATTGCAAATGAAACCAAACTTTGACATAGAGTTATTGCCAGATGCAGCTGAGTTTCTATAAACCCTTGATGACAAAACAAGAGAGAAGATTTATTACAATATCAGGAAAGCTCAATTTGTAAACGACAATAAACTCTTCAAGAAATTAAATGACTTCATTTGGGAATTTAGGACTTTGTATAATAACAAGGCGTACCGACTTTTTTCTTTTTGGGATAAAATAGATGGCAAGGAAACGTTGATCGTGGCAACGCATGGAATTTTGAAAAAGACACGGAAAACACCATCGAAAGAAATTAAAAGGGCTGAGGACATCAGAAAGCAATATTTAGAAAACAAAGCAAAAAGTAAATAACTATGACAAAAAATAAATTCAAGACCGTATCGCTTGACACGATGATTGACAAACACATTGGCAAGCATGGAACTGATAGGCGTGAAGCGTTTGAAAACGAGCTAAGAATTGATTTGTTGGGGCAAGCCATCAAGCAGGCAAGGCAGGAACTCAACATGACCCAAGAGCAATTGGGCCAGCTTGTAGGTGTACAAAAAGCTCAAATATCTAAAATTGAAAACAGCGTTAAAAACGCACGTTTTGAAACTATCCTGAAAGTATTTGACGCGTTAGGTGCCAAAGTGAGTTTTAACGTTGAGCTGAATAATACAACTACTACCTAATGCCAAGTTGTAATCAAGGGACGTGATTTTTTCAACCAGCGAGGTTGTCGAAACAAAAAAGATATTGACCAGAACCTTTCGATTACACGGGGTAGACAATACGTCTTTCTTTATTGCCGCCGACTTTGATGAAACGAATTGGAAAGAGTCCTTACTGAAATTATATCAAATCTGTCAAGATATTGAACTTCCAGCTGTAATAGAACGTTCTCGTTCCGGTAATGGTGGACATTTGTGGTTATTCTTTGAAGGAAAATTAGTGCAATATATAGGTCGAATACAACGTTCCGGTAAGCCTCCTGTTATATATGATTACCGGGATTACAAGATAGACTATTTCGAGAAGATGTTCAAGCAACGAAATAGGTATTACAACAAACAAAGAAAATAAAAACGCGACAAATAATGAATAGCAACGACACCCTAAGCGATATTTTGGCGCATACCGGTAAAAGTAAACTGGACAAGTTTATCAAGGAGTACGCGCGGGATAACGAGCCGTTTAGAAAAGCTCTTTTAGAGGAGTTTTCTCCAAAGCCGAAAGCTGTACCAAGTAAGACACGTGAAAAAAGAGCCGAGGAGTACGTGAAGCTGATTAAAAAAGCATTCAACACGAGCAGTGGCAGTAGGCCGTATGGCAGGTATCGCGGTTATTACGATGATTTCGGGTTTGACGCCGAAGAGGTAAGGGAGAAGCTGGAAAAAGTGATAGAAAAAGCACGCTTCTTCACGCGACACGATAATATGGACGAGGCCGTCTTGATCGCCCAGAAGATGATCGAAACCATTCCTGATCTTTGGGAATCCAACTTCGACTACGAGGGCGACGTGCAGGTCATGTACGATGAGGCGATTGATCTACTGCAAGAGATGTTGGAGGAGAACAGCCTCTCCAAAGAGCAGACAGAATCACTTTTCTCATGGTTCGAGAAGGAGATCGTCGATAAAAAGCACGAACACGTGGGCCTTAATACTTCATTAGAAGTATTGGAAAGCTGTTTCAAGTCGAGGGTGGCGGGTGGTTTTGCACGTGTGCTCCGTATCATCGAACAGCGCATCGCAAACGAGGAAGATTATAAAAAAGAATATGCCATTATAGAGAAGATACAACTCTTGGAGGAAAACGGACGCGATGAAGAGGCGGATAATACTATCTCGAAGTTTCTCGATTATCCCGGAATAAGAAAGATAAGGCTAAAACGCTTTCTTGACGCGGGGCAATCCAAGGATGCCATCCAATTGCTAAACGAAGGCATCAAAATTGCCAAGAAAAAACAGCATGCAGGAACGGTAAATTCGTGGTTGAACGAACTCTTGATAGTATACGAACAGCTGAATGATCGTGATAAAATCATGCAGGTCACGAGAGAGCTGTTTTCCCAGGGAAGCAATCAACAAAAGCACTACCGCACGCTCAAAAAGATCACCCCGAAAAATGAGTGGCCCGCGATGCTCGAGTGGATCCTAAAAAACATCTCCTCCACGAGCTATTTCGGTATAAATGATTTAAAAGCGACAATCTATATTGAACACGAAAGGTGGGACGATCTCTGGAAGCTCTGCCAAAAAGGAGGCATAACGGTAATCATGGACTATGAAAAAAAACTTCGACCCCGGTTCGAGAAGGAGATTCTCGATCAATACCGCGCGTACGTGCAACAACAGGCTACTATTGCCGATAAAGGAGCATACGCGAGAGTGGCTAAGACGCTTATCCGGATGAAGTCGTTCGAAAATGGCCCGTCCGTCGTCAGGCAGCTGGTGATGCACTACCGCCAAATCTACAAGCGACGCTCCTGCATGATGCAAGAATTAGACCGGGTGAAAATACGAGATGAACAATAAAGCTTGATTGGCACAATAGAATTTAATAAAACAACGGCGATGAATACAGATGCAATGTTAAACCAGTGCCTTGCCATCCTCCATTCAATCAAGGACGACAAGCAACGTTTGGAAAAATTGCTCAAATTAATGCAGCAGGAATTTCTCGAAGAAGAAGAAGAAGAAGAAGAAGAAGTGGATAAGTCAGGGACCGTGAATCACTTGGCACGAGTTCCTGTAAAGTACCGTGCAATAATCAAAGAAATTGCTGATAACATGAGCGCGCAGCTTGTCAGTTTTGTAGACCCAGAAACGTTGGAAGTAGACGCCTTCCCTCTAAATAATGAATACATCGACATGGATGAGGAAGCTTTTGATATCGACATGGATAATAGAATTAAAGTTGAACCGCTCGAATCGCACGATTCTTTCGAGATCATGGAAAATTTTGTAGCGCGGCTTCCTTCCGGCAAGGATAAGGAACGATTGCTGGATGCAATTGACGGGAATAAACCTTTTGCTAATTTCAACAGGGTTATTCGTGAGTCGAAGTTTCGTGAAGATTGGTTTGAGTTTCGACAAAACGAACTGGAAAAATTCGTGATTGACAATTTTACAGATAAGATATTTACACCATAACTTTCTACTGATTTGCTGGATACCGGGCAAATCTGGATCGGGAGGTTGAGTCGGAACAAGTCCGAAAATCAATGGGAGGCGAGGAGACCTTTTTGAACGACTTGAGCGAGATGGTTAACTGTACCGAGTACGGAATTCCTCAAAAACGTAAACAATTGGTTTTGACTGCTTCTAAACGTTTATAATAGTAAATTTCCAGAAAAAGAACACGATATGGTTGATTACGATCCCAAGGAGGAACTAAAGGGGTATTCTTACCCGCCCATTGACTTGTTGGAGAAAAGGGACGTGGTTTTCTCGCCCGACGAGGTTGTCGAGACAAAAGAGATATTAATCAGAACTCTTCGATTGCACGGGATAGCTGTTAAGTCTGTCGAGACCACGGTGGGATACACGAACACGCTGCTTGAGATTATTCCATCAAAAGCTGTTCGTTTGGCTCAGGTTCAAAGGTTACAAGCAGAGCTTTCGTTTCACTTGAACAGTTCTAATATATGGATCGAGCCGCTTTTTAAAAGAGGCACGATTGGTGTTATCGTTCCAAATAGAACAAAAACAGTGCTGCCGTTTCGATTGATGGTCGATCACGATGATTTCAAAAATTCAAACAAGAAACTTCCAGTGATTGTGGGGCAAACCTTGTCTCACGAGAATATCCTAATCGACTTGAACGAAAAATCGCATATCTTGGTATCGGGTGCAACCGGCCAAGGCAAATCGGTGTTGCTTCACGTTATTATTGCCTCGTTGCTTTATAAAAAACACCCGTCAGAAATTAAATTCGTGTTGTTTGATCCGGTAATAGTGGAATTAAATTTGTATTCCCTGATTGAAAAACATTTTCTGGCCATGCTACCGGTGAGAGAATCGAGCATTATCCATAACGCGAAAGGCACTATAGACACGTTGCATTCGTTGACCATCGAAATGAGTGATCGCTTTGAATTACTATTAAAAGCAAAGGTTCGAAATATAAACGAGTATAACGTCAAGTTTAAAAAACGACGATTGAACCCTTCCTCGGGACATCGATTTATGCCTTTCATCGTGGTGGTTATGGATAAATACGCGAGTATCGTGCCGAAGGATGGGGAAGCTTATATAAGCAACCTCGTTAGAAAAGCACACCGGGTAGGGATGCACCTCGTGATTTCAGTCCAGCGCCCGTCTCATGATGTTATTCCTGAAGAGATCAAAAGGCATATTCCGGTCCGAATTGCCTTCAAGACGAGCAGCAGACAGGAGTCGAAATTCATTATCGACGAAAACGGGGCAGAAAAATTGGCAGGGAAAGGAGATGCTATTTATAAAGATGAATTTTCTAAGGTCAGGGTACAAGTCCCGTTGATAACGACAGATGAAGTGGAGAAAATCACCGCATTTATCGAGAGCCAAGAAGGGTTTGATTCTGCATTTCCTTTGCCGGAAGTTCCCCGGGATTCCATGGGTGACGAGTTCGATTCATCTTTAGATCCATTATTCGCGGAAGCAGCCCGTTTAATCGTGGTTCACCAACAGGGTTCCACCTCTCTTATTCAAAGGAAATTCAGTATCGGTTATAACAGGGCCAACCGGTTGATGGATCAGCTTGAAATGGCAGGTGTAGTCGGCCCTACCCAAGGGGTAGCCCCCCGTGAGGTATTAATAGGTAATGAATATAGCCTTGAACGACGCATCAAGTCTTTCCTTCCATTTTGATCTTACCGTTAGAAGCCCGAGAACAGACACACCCAAAGAAATAGGTTTTACACTCGCAAAAGGAAATAATATACACATCTGCATCGAACCTGAAACAAGAAAAAAGCAGACAGATTGTTTAACGAACTTTTCACGAGAGGCAACGTTACAATACCAATGGCTAATATGTTTTTCGGTGTATACTCCAGAGAATTTTTCGACCAATACGGTAACACGCGATGGCAATTTATGCAACTTTCAAAGAAAAAACGAAATAAAACATAAAGTATGATTATCCGATCGACAACCAAGTTGCTTGATATTGCGCGAATACCACCCCACATATTTCACATATAAGTAAAACACATTATCTTTGTACCCTGTTAAAGTATGAAATGCAGGCTGAAAAAGTTAGATCATCTGAGCGGAAACAAAGCCTCTGTATATTCTGTCATACTAAATGATAGTAATGATACTCTTTTTGAAGTGTTCTTGAAAGAAAATGCAAACGAGCACTTGTCAGAACTCACGAACATCGTATTAAGGGTAAAGACAATGGGGAAAGATACAGGTATAATAGACGATTTCCTGAAAATACACGAGGGGAGATTCGGAGACGGCGTGTGTGCATTATACGATGTGCCAAATTCAAAGCTAAGAGTTTATTGTATCCGTTACGGGGCGCAAATTATTATCATTGGAGGAGGTGGAATAAAAACGAAGGAAATCAGGGCCTTGCAAGATAGCCCTAAACTCAAAAAAGAGAACTACTTAATGAGGTCAATTTCTTCTGCCATCGCGAAAAGAATAATAGGTGAAAATATTTGCTACTCCGATGACCGCCTCGCGTTTGAAGGGAAGCTGGAATTCTATATCTAAAATACTGTTACTGTTATCTACCATCTAAATTATACTATAAATAGTTATGAAAGAAAGTCTTGACATCATTAGTGAAATATTAAAATCCGTTTCACCTATAGAGGAGCAAAGAATAAGGAATAGAATGTTGATTGCTTCTAAAATTTCACGAGCGTTGGAGGAAAAGGAATGGAAGAAAAAAGATTTGATGAAAGCCATGGGGAAAAAGAACGCGTCTGAAATTACCCGTTGGCTTAGTGGGACACATAACTTCACCATGGACTTACTCTCTGATTTAAGTTTTGTCCTTGGAGTAGATTTACTAAATGTCGAGGAACATACATACGAGCCCATAAGAAATGTTTATCATCTTTATGTCAAGAGTGACTCTCCGGTCGGACATACAAACGTGCTCCATACAGAGATTGGAGATCCTTTTTACAACAAACGTATTCAAGTAAAAGCACAAGCATAATAATGGAAAACAATAGCGTTTCTTTCAAAATAGATAGAATAGAATTACTTGATTATTCTTTATCCGGGAAGGATAAAAGTATTCCAGATGAAGCGGTCTTTAATTTTGATATTAACATTGAACATCGATTTGATGTGCAAAATAATTGGATCGTGGCAATCACAAACTTTAAAATATTAATCGAAAATATCGAAGATGCTGTAGGAAGTGCAAGTGTTAGCTGTATTTACAACATACAAGATATGAACAAATATGTTGAAGAAAAAAGTATCAAGTTACCGGATGAATTCATCACTACAATCAATTCATTATCATTATCAACCAGCCGAGGTATTTTGTTTATGTTATTTAGAGGTACATTTTTACATAACGCGATTTTGCCAATAATCAATCCTTCCGATTTCAAAAAAGGAGAGAGAGCAGACAGGTCTAATAATAGTGACTAAAATTAGTATAACGTCGGTCTAAGCATCCCCCGCCGTTGCTATATAATTACCCCCCATCCTTAGTATAATAAGAATAAAAACAATCGTATGAAAAGTCCAATCACAGGTAAAGAAATGACATTGGTCAAGGAACCCCGGTCAATGGATTTTAAAAAGGAAACATTTGAAGTTGTTTTTCATTATTATAAATGCGAGGATAGCGAGGAACAATTTACCACGACATCATTGGATGAGGTGAACATGAATCAGCTATATAATCAATACCGTGATAGATCTAAAATTCGCGAGAACTGGGGGAACAGCATGGAAAAATCAACAACAAGGGAGATATCACAGGAGTAATATGAATTAAATTTCAGCGACAATGGCAATATATCGAAGAGATATCAGGCAGGTTACCAAAGCATCAGCACCCGCGAATAAGGAACTTGTAAAAAAAGAAAATCTGCTCGATCTACTACTGATGAGCAGCAAGGAGGAACTGATAAAATTCATTATCGATTATTCAAAAGAGCAGCCCGGTCTCCACGACGCGTTACAGGATTTTCTCCTACCACCTGAAAATAGCCCTGGCTATATCGACTATAACACATTGATAAAAGAGTTACTGAATGACGGGAGAGAGGCCGTGAAATATTATAATAGGCATGATAACCCGTTGGACCAAATCGTGGATGGACTGGAGAGACTGGTTTGGAAAGCGGAACGATATGCCGATAGAAGTCAATACAACGAGGCACTTGTTATCGCGTTTGCCGTGATGGAGCACGTGGCCCTCTCCATGGATGATTTCCACGATCACGATGGAGAACTCGTTCTTGTCTGTAACGATGCAGAGTCGGTAGTAGATGAGATTATAAGAAGCGATATCCCCCACGACCTGCTTCATGACATTGTAGCCAAATTAAACGAACTCCGGCAAATAGAGAATTTCGAGGCGTACGGGTTGGCCGATATCAATTTTTTACTCCTTTTCGCCATGTTAAAAACATCCGGGCCGGATGAGGCACTTCAACTGCTCTCCCATGCTATTAAAGAGGAAAACAATCCTTTTCGGTGCACCGAGATGGTGAAAACCATGCTGAATATTCTACAAAAAAACGGGAGAACAAAAGAGTACCGCGAAACGATAGAAAAATACCTGTTCCTACCCGAGATCATGAAAATAAAGTACGAGTGGCTCGCTACAAAGAAAGACTGGGACGGATTGCTCGAGTTGCTGGATAAAAGTATTGTCAATGCCGAACGAGAGAATAGAGGAGCAGACATGACAAAACTGAAAGAGGACAAATTGCACGTGTATCAACTGATGCACGACCCTGAAAAAATAATCGAGATGGCAACCGAGCTATTTTATACAGGTAGCGAGCCGATGGTCAAGTATCACCTTCTCAAGAAAACGATCCCGGTAATGGAGTGGCCCGATTTCCTCGATCAACTGTTGAGCAACCCCAGGAATTACCCGTGGCGCAATGTCAATGCAGAAATATACATTGAGGAAGCGCGGTGGGATAAACTGATGGATTGGGTGTGGGAGCATACCCGGTTGTCCTCTCCTCGCGATACGGCACAACCTTATGATAAATACCTGGTGAAGCATCATCCGGAACGATACTTGGAGATGTATCGTGTTCGACTGCTTAATTATGCTTTCGGGAATACCGGAAGAGCGCATTATCGTTTTATTGCTAACACGATGAAACGGCTGCAAACCTACCCGAGCGGTGAAGCACTGGTCAAGGAGCTAACTGAAATTTACCGTACTTACTACAGTAACCGACCGGCAATGATGGATGAGTTAGGATTGTGACAACTTTGTTCTGGTTGATATTACCGTTTATTTTTGATAAATTTGTAGCATACGTGCCCGGTGAAAATACAAATTGAGGAAGTATGAAAGCACAGGAAATTATTCGGCTGTTGAGCACATCGGATGAGCGTTCTAACTTGGAAGCCAAAAAAGGGTCTTCAATTGACAAATCTATCTTGGAGATGTGCTTTTAGTAATGAACCAGGATTGAGCGGTGGAACAATAATATTAGGTATAAAGGAGATGGAATGATTTAGTAGAACAACAAAGCAGGAGGAGACCTACCTTTTATCTACCTTCAGCACTGTTTCTCACAACCATGGTAGATAAGCAAACAGCCATGGTAGATAAACAAATGACCATGGTAGATAAAAATCGAATTAACACCGGTATTTTTGCTGAAATAATAGAAGAGACAGACATCACTAAATAAGACTGTGGATAAGCGAGAATATAATACTCGATACTATTAGAGTTAATCCAGAAGTCATGCAGCGAATATATTAGGTCGTTTTACGAATAGGTTACGAATCAATACAACGCGTAACGAATTAAAATATATACATTATGCTGAAAAAAGGGGTGGTCAAGCAGTGCCGCGAAATGCTTGATATTCTACACGGGTAAAAAACCGGCTTCAAACCCGTGTTTATTGATCTTTGTCGCGTATATTTGTAGGAGAACGTGCAAAAAAGAAGGCGGAGATGATTGTAAATTTTTCGATAAAGAACTTTGGCTCGATAAAGAACCGGCAGACGGTGTCGTTTGAAGCGGACGAGTCGACGCACCTGGAGGACGCGTACGTGATGGACGCGGGAGGCACGAGGTTGCTGAAGCTGGCTTTGATATACGGGCCCAACGCGTCGGGGAAGACGACCATCCTGAAGGCACTGGATTTCCTGCGGGAACTGGTGCTGGAACCGGCCGGCAAGAAGACCGACGAGCTGGACTTCGAGCCGTTCCTCTTCGACCGGGAGACACCGGAACAACACTCTACCCTCTCCATCGAGTTCCTCCAAGAGGACATCAAGTTCCTTTACGAGGTGGAGTTCACCAAAAAGGCGATCGTCCGGGAGGAACTGTTTTTCTTTAACCCGGACAAGGCGAACCTCTACAAGCGGACGACCCACATGGCGAACCAGTTTACCGAGATCGCCTTCGGCAGCAAGATCAAGATCGATAAGGCGTTCGAGAAAGTGTTGGAAGCAAACACGCTGTGGAACAACACGGTGCTGGGGGGATACCTGAAAACGAACATCGACTTTAAAGAGTTGAAACTGGCGGTGGAATGGTTCAAGTCGCGGCTGAAGCCCCTGGTGCGGACCGATACCAACCTGGAACAATACGTGACCGCCGGCATCAACGAGGGCGAGATAAACAAGGAGGAGGTGATCGCCATCCTGAAGAAAGCCGATTTCCAGATTTCGGATATCGTGATCCAAGAGAAGGAGAGCGACCCGGACAAGGTGCTGATCGACCTTCTCCTGAACCGGTCGAGAGAAACGGCAGGCGAACGGCTGTTGCCAAGAGAGGGAAAACGGTTTACCTCGCTTCGCCCGGAGCTGGAACACACGGTGAACGAGAACCGGTTCTCGCTCCCCTTCGAGCTGGAATCGCACGGCACGAAACGGTTCTACGGCTTTGCAGGGCTGCTGGCACAACTGATCAAACAGCCGGTGATCTTGCCGGTGGACGAGCTGGAGGCGTCGTTGCACCCGGAGCTCTATATCCACTTTTTACTCTCGTTCCTGCTCAACAGTAACCAGTCCCAAGTGATCGCGACCACGCACCATCGAGAGATACTGAACAACAAGGATATCTTCCGGAACGACGCAATCTGGTTTACCGACAAAGATAGCGAGTCGGCCACCGAAATCTACTCGCTGGCAGACTTCGACAGTTCGGTGATACGAGACTCCACCAACGTGCTGAACGCGTACAAGAGCGGCAAGCTGGGGGCAACCCCCAACCCGGGAGACCATTATATTGACCTAAATGACTGATCCATGAGGCAACCCAAGGTGATCAGGCACCATATCCCGACCTTCGCGTTCGTGGTGGAAGGGGAGACGGAGGTCTGGTACCTGCAGATGTTCAAGCAACACGAACAACGAGACCGGAACCTGCGCGTCAACATTAAACCGGAGATCCCGCAGAAGAAAAAGATCAAGGATCAGTACAAGCTGGTGCGAGAGCTGGCACGCAGCGAGTACGACAGGGTGTTCTGGATCGTGGACCTGGACGTGATCATCAAAGAGACCCGCGAGGCTCCTAAAGAGAAACTACCTCCCCTTAACGAGTTCATGGAACTGAGACGAAGGTTGCACGACGAGTTCGACAACGTGCAGGTGATCGTGAATAACCCTTGCCTGGAATTCTGGTTCCTGCTGCATTTCGTGAAGACGAACGAGTACTACAAGAACTACCAAGAGGTGCTGATCGAACTGAGGGAGTACCTGAGAGGGTACGACAAGACACGGAGATACTTCATGAAAACAAACAAAGATATCTACGCTCGCCTGAAACCGTACCTTGAACATGCCATTGAAAACGCGAGGGAGCTTGGAAACTTCGACGAGAAAAATCCCCTCAAAGCACTGTCCGAGATGGACGAGCTGTTTCGTATCGAAGCACTGCAAGCCGTTCGATAAGCGAATAAAAATCACCCGGTAACAGGGATGATACCTTCGTGGCAATTAATTATGGAAAAATTTCTTCAATCGAGATGTTTTTTGTACCTTTGTACTCGCTTTTAAGAGATCACAGGGTTTGTTACGTTTTAGGTTATTAACATCGTGAACTATTTTACTCCCGCAGAGGCTTCTGACGCGTTTAGAATCACAGCGGTCAATAAATCGAAACGCACGCTTCCCGAGTTTGCCATCATGGCGATACTTGGCGGGGCTTTTATCGCGTTGGGCGGATTGCTCACGGTGATGGTGGCCGGTGGAATGCCGGGCGTGGCGGCGGCCAATCCCGGTATCGTGAAATTCGTGGCAGGCGCCCTCTTCCCGGTCGGCCTGATCATGGTGTCCATTACCGGGGCCGACCTGTTCACCAGCAATTGCGCGGGCTATACCTTCCCCCTCCTGAAAAAAGAACTCCCTGTCCTCCAAATCGTCAAGATATTAACACTCTCATACCTCTTTAATTTCGTGGGAACGCAGTTCATCGCGTTTATCCTGTCAGGAAACGTGGGGCTGTTCGACGCAGACCCGTGGAGGTCATACCTGCATACCTATTCCGCAGCCAAGGTAAACAAGGATTTCATGACCGTGTTTGTTAAAGGAATCGGCGCCAACTGGCTGGTATGCCTCGGCATGTTCATGGGATACACCGCGAAAGATACCATCGGGAGGGCCATCGGGATATGGGTGCCGGTGATGATGTTCGTGACGATGGGCTACGAGCACTCCATCGCGAACATGTTTTTTATACCGGCCGCGATCTACACCGGAGCGGGAATCAGCTGGGGCGATTTTGTCGTCGCCAACCTGCTGCCTTCGACCCTCGGCAATATCATCGGGGGGATGCTCCTGGTAGGATGCGTATATTACTACCTGTTCTTGAAACAAGGAGAAAAGGAGACAACAACCCGGGGCACGATGCCGGTAACAGAACGGGTAAGCGAGGGTGTGAACGGCGATACCGCGCGTGGCACGGCCGAGGGCGTGACAAGCAACGCTAATGGGGGTGCAGCGAGTAGTGTGACCGAGGATGTGAAGAGTGGCGTGAATGATCACCCCGAGAACGGCAAGGAAGAATGGCACCGGGAAATGGATGAAAGAAAAAATTGAAGCGAAACAGGTTACACGGGCCAAGAGCATAATCATTGACATATATCAACAGCTTAAACAATATAAAAGGAATGAATCATCAACACGAAGCATGGAAAGGATTTAAAGGCGACCTCTGGAGAAAAGAGATCAACGTGAGGGACTTTATCATGAATAACTACACGCCCTATGAAGGGGACGATAGTTTCTTGGTCTCTTCTACCGAGCGTACCCAAAAGGTTTGGAACCGACTGACCGAGCTGTTCAAGGAAGAGCAGGCCAAAGGGGTACTGGATGCCGAAACAAAATACCCGCAGGAGATTGACACCTACGGGCCGGGCTATATCGATAAGGAGAACGAGGTGATCGTGGGGCTGCAAACCGACGCGCCGCTGAAACGGGGAATCTTCCCGAAAGGGGGTATCCGGATGGTGGAGAGCGCGTTGGATGCATACGGATTCAAGCTGGACCCGCTCACCAAAGAGATTTACACGAGATACCGCAAGACGCATAACGAGGGGGTTTTCTCGGTATACAACGACGAGATGCTGGCCGCTCGCCGCTCCGGCGTGATTACCGGGTTGCCCGACGCGTATGGCCGGGGACGTATCATTGGCGATTACCGACGGGTGCCGCTCTACGGGACGACCGCGTTGATCGAAGAACGGAAAAACTTCTTTCAGCGACTCGATATCCAAGAGTTTACCGAAAACACCATGCGTAACCGCGAAGAGGTGTCGGAGCAGATTTAAGCCCTGAAGGCATTCGAAAAAATGTGCGCGGCATACGGGTTCGACGTGACGCAACCAGCCACTAACGCGCGGGAAGCGGTGCAGTTCCTCTATTTCGCCTACCTGGCAGCGGTGAAGGACCAAGACGGGGCAGCCATGTCGATCGGACGTACCTCCACCTTCCTCGATATCTATATCGAAAAGGACCTGAAGGCGGGATTGCTGACCGAGACCGAAGCACAAGAGCTGGTGGACCAGCTGATCATCAAGCTGCGTATCGTGCGCTTCCTGCGTACACCGGAATATAACGAGCTCTTCTCGGGCGACCCCGTGTGGGTAACCGAGTCGCTGGGTGGACAGAGCCTCGACGGCCGCACCCTGGTGAGCCGTACCTCGTTCCGCTACCTCCAAACGCTCTATAACCTGGGGCCGGCACCGGAGCCCAACCTCACGGTGCTCTGGTCGCAAAACTCTCCGGAGAACTGGAAGAGCTTCTGTGCCAAGGTGTCGGTAGATACCTCGGCCATCCAGTACGAGAACGACGACCTGATGCGTCCCGACTACGGCGACGATTACGGGATCGCCTGCTGCGTGTCTCCCATGAAGATCGGGAAGCAGATGCAGCTGTTCGGCGCGCGGGCTAACCTGGCCAAGTGCTTGCTGTACGCCATCAACGGTGGAAAAGACGAAAAATCGGGCGTGCAGGTGGGACCCAAGTTCCAGCCTATCACGTCGGAATACCTCGATTACGACGAGGTGATGCCCAAGTTCGAGCAGATGATGCGCTGGCTCGCCAAAGTTTACGTGAATGCGTTGAAGGTCATTCATTACATGCACGATAAATACGCGTACGAGGCATTCGAAATGGCTCTCCATGACGGTGACGTGCAACGGATACGGGCTACCGGTATCGCCGGCCTCTCGATCGTGGCCGACTCGCTGGCGGCGATCCGTGACACCAAGGTGAAGGTGATCCGCGACGAGAGAGGGATCGCGGTGGACTTCGAGCGGGAGGGAGAGTACGTGCCGTTCGGAAACAACGACGACCGCACGGACACGATCGCGGTGGATATCACCAAAAAGTTCATGAACTACCTGCGTCAGCACGAGACGTACAGGAACGCCACCCCTACCCAGTCGATCCTCACCATCACCTCCAACGTGGTGTACGGGAAGAAAACCGGTACTACCCCCGACGGGCGTCCGGCAGGAACACCCTTTGCGCCGGGAGCAAACCCTATGAACGGGCGCGACCGGAAAGGGGCGGTAGCCGCGCTGGCATCGGTGGCCAAGCTTCCCTTCCAGCACGCGGGCGATGGTATCTCCTATACGTTTGCCGTGTCACCGGGCACGCTGGGCAAGCAGAAAGAGACGCGAGTAGCGAACATGGTGGGACTGCTCGACGGCTATTTCACGCCGGAGGGGGGACAGCACCTGAACGTGAACGTGTTCGATAAAGACTTGCTGGTGGACGCGATGGAGCATCCCGAGAAGTACCCACAGCTGACCATCCGGGTGTCGGGCTACGCGGTGAACTTCGTGAAGCTGACCAAGGAGCAGCAGCTGGACGTGATCTCGAGAACGATCAATCACTCGCTGTAGTATTCCCGAAAACAACGAATAATCATACAGCTACATCGTCGGCGCTGCTCCCGTTTCTTTGAGCGGGGAATAGCGCCGACGTTCATTTTTCGATATGATTCAAGGAAAAATTCATTCGTTAGAGAGTTTTGGCACGGTGGACGGGCCGGGTATACGGTTCGTGGTGTTCCTGCAAGGATGTCCGCTGCGTTGCCTGTACTGCCACAACCCCGATAGCTGGGACAGGACCTCGAGCGGCCAATACCTCCTCACGCCCGAAGAGTTGCTGGCCGAGGTGCTGCGGTACAAGAGCTTTATCGCCAAAGGGGGGGTGACCGTTACCGGGGGAGAACCGCTGCTGCAAGCGGAGTTCGTCCGCGCGTTCTTCCGGCTGTGCAAAGAGGAAGGCATCCACACGGCCCTTGATACCTCGGGAGCTATTGCCACCAAAACGGTATTCGACGCGCTGGATATCACCGACCTGGTACTACTCGATATCAAATCGATCGACGCCGTGCAGCATAAAGAGCTGACCGGCGTGAAGATGAATAATACCCTTAAATGCCTTGATTACCTTGAAGAGAATAGCATCCCCACGTGGATACGCCACGTGATCGTGCCGGGCTGGACCGATAACGACGAGCTGCTGAAGAGACTGGCCGATTTCCTGGCTCCTTACAAATGCGTGGAAAAGGTGGAACTCCTCCCCTACCACGATATGGGAACACGAAAATACGAGCAACTGGGAATGGATTACCCGTTGAAAGGCACCGCGCCGTTGTCGGAAGAGCGGCTGAAGAACGCCCGTGCCATCTTCGAAAAGGCAGGCCTTACGGTGTAAGGTTCTGGCCGCGAAATAGCTTTACCAAAGAAAAAATTTCAACAATCCGAAGCAATTTATTGTTGTATAAGTAGATAATCAGGTCTAACTAAAAACGGACGGATATGATGTACTTATACGTGATACTATTGTTGGTGGCCGCGGAGATCGTTTACCTGCTCTTGGCCAAGAGATTCGACTTCATCGCGGTGAAAAAGGAAACGCCGGGTGGCAACACACGACAAGCCCTGAAAGGGGCAGGCATCATCTTCTGGGTGGCCGCGCTGCTCTACGCGGTGTTCAACCCGTCGGAGCTGGCGTGGTGGTTTCTCGCCGGCATCACCCTGGTCGCCCTCGTCGGCTTCTGGGACGACGCACGGGAGGCAAGCACTTGGGCACGCTTGCTCCTCCACCTGGCAGCCGCGAGCATCGCGTTTCACGTGGCGGGGGTGTTCGAAGGGATCACGTGGTGGAACGTGGCCGTGGCCTACGTGGGGTTCATCGGGATGCTGTACGCCTTCAAGTTCATGGACCACATTCATGGCATGACGGGACTCTACGCGCTGGCGGTACTCTTACCCCTGCTGTACATCAACCACTACATGGAGCCGTTCGCGGAGGAGCAGTTCCTCGCCTACCCGATCTTTGCCGCGAGCGTGTTCTTGATATTTAACCTGGGAAGCCAAAGCGTCACGGGAGACGTGGGCAGCCTGAGCATCGCGTTCTGGATCGCGCTGGCACTCGTGATGCTGATCGCAAAAACAGGAGAATGGGTGTGGATCGGGTTGCTGATGGTGTACGGGGTGGATACGATCATGACACTGGGACACGGCACCTTCGCGCGGAAACCGCTGCTGAAAAGGGAGAAATTGCACTTTTATCAGGTACTCGCCGATGAATTGAGACTGGACGACCGACTGGTGTCGTCAATCTACGCGGTACTGCAACTGGGATTCTCCACGCTGCTGATCGCTTTCTATCCTACCATGGGAACGGGTATCTTCTGGATTTTACTGGGAGTGCTGGTACTGGCTTACTTGGCTAAATTTAGAATGCTGAGGGTGGTGAAGTACCTGGAACGACGGTAAATGAAGGGGGGGGTACTGAAGAGCGGAAGACGGGACTCGAACCCGCGACCCCGACCTTGGCAAGGTCGTGCTCTACCAACTGAGCTACTTCCGCAATAAATTTTTGGTTATTCACCGGAACCACTGTTCCAACACCTTGCCAAGGTCGTATCCATGTCCTCTTGGGGCAAGGTCGTGCTCTACCAACTGAGCTACTTCCGCAATTAAACGTTGGCACTAAATAGAACCTCAATTCTATCTATCCTTGCCAAGGTCGTATCCGTATCCTTTTGGGGCAAGGTCGTGCTCTACCAACCGTGCTACTTCCGCATACCAAAGCGTTTCCGTAACCTTGGATGCGAGTGCAAAGATACTTTTTTGTTTCATCATCACCAAATCCCGAACGAATAATTTTGCCCGCGCACAAGCCATGAAAGCACGGTGATTTGAAAACGAGTAAATAATGATTGGAAGCGGATCAGGAGAGCAAACCGCAGATTTTCTCCAAGTAGCGGGCATCTACTTCGTCGAACGCGTCAAGGCGGTCGCTGTCGACATCCAACACGCCAATCACCTCGCCGCCACTCCTCACCGGGACCACGACCTCGGAACGGGAAAGGGAACTGCAAGCGATATGGCCGGGAAACTGGTCCACGTCCGGGACAAGCAGCGTGCGCCCTTCCTTCCAAGCCGTGCCGCACACGCCCTTGTCGAACGATATACGGGTACAGGCAACCGGTCCTTGAAACGGACCCAGTACCAGCTGGTCGCCGGAGACCCGGTAAAAGCCCACCCAGAAAAAGCCAAATACCTCCCGCAACGCCGATGCGATGTTGGCCATGTTCGCGATCCTGTCCGGCTCATCGCCCACCAACGCCTGTAGCTGGGGGTAAAGCGATTCGTATTTTTCCTGCTTTGTAGTTCCTTGAATATGTAACTCTTCTGCCATTGCAATGGGTTGAAACGGGGTAAAAAAAGAATCGCGCCGCCATGATTGGCCGCGCGATCCACATTTTTTGTAATCAGGAGCTATTGCAAGCTTATCGTGCTTGTTGTTGCGCGTCCTGGATCATCTTGGCGTTAGGAAGAATAAATACTTCCACGCGACGGTTTTCCGCGCGTCCGGCCACGGTGCTATTATCCGCAATGGGCTGGGCTGAGCCAAATCCTTGTGAATCCATGCGAATACCGGCAACACCTTTCGATACAAGGTAGTTGTACACGGACTCGGCGCGGCGTTCCGACAACGGGTTGTTAATCGCGTCGCTACCGGTACTGTCGGTATGCCCGTAGATCTTCACGTCGGTATCGGGGTTATTGATCAGCGAGGTGGCAAACTTATCGAGTGAAGCACGAGAAGCGGTGTTAAGCGTGCTCGAGTTGGTGGCAAAAAGAATGCCCGACTCGAACGTTACCTTGATGGCTTCGCCCTCGTTCACTTTCTCTACTTGCGCGCCTTCGATCTGCTCCAGTTCAGCCGCCTGCTTGTCCATCTTGTTCCCGATAATGGCACCGGCAGTACCACCCAGAACAGCGCCAATACCCGCGCCGATAGCAGCCCCGCGGCCTCCACCGGCAATAGCGCCCACGCCGGCACCTACCGCGGCACCTCCACCGGCGCCGATGGCACCGCCTTGGACCGTTCTACTTGTTCCACAACTGGATAACACCATTGAACCACCCAGCAGGGTGATCAGCAATAATTTAGAAAATCGTTTCATAGTCAGTTTTTTGAATTTAATATTGAAATGTTAAGTTGGTTCTAAATTGGTTTTTTTCTTATTCGAACAGGTTGAGGGTATCGCAGTAAGCCAGCTCACCCGCCACGATGGCTTCGATCTGTTCGTCGGTATAATCCCTGATGGCATCTTCGCGGGCGTTGTCGAAGATATATTCCAGTAACTCGTCTTCATCGATCTCTATCTCGGTATCGTCGTTCTCGTCCAGAAAACCCTTATCCTCGTAGAACTCGTAAATCAAGTCGACAATGTAATTGATCTCGTCGTCTGAAAACTCGCCCTTCATCTCATCGGGGAGATTGTCCTGAATAAACTTCAAGGAGTCATCCTCATCGTACTCCAGTACTTTCTTTTCTTCGCTCATAATTTAACGTTTTTGGCGTTTATACTTTTAAAACAATTCACAAAAAAATAAGTTCATCGATATTTGTTAAGCAGACCGGCAAGGTCTCTCTCGTCATTTTTATCGCTTGTAGTTGCGCTTGGCGCCTTCTTTCGCGCGTTCGCGTACCTGCTTTTCTTGTAATTTCTGAGCTTCTTCGAGACGTGCCATGAAACCCGATTTTTTCTTGGGCTTCTTCTTGTTGGCCTCGAGCCGGGCAAGGATTTTCTCTTCGCTAATTACTTGTTTCATCACGAGGGTGATTCCCACGGTGATGAGGGTAGAAAGGAAGTAGTAGTAATTGAGCCCGGCGGGGTACGAGTTGAGGAAAAAGAACATGAAGACGCTCATGAAGATGGGCATGTACTTCATCCCGGCCATGGCTTGTTGCCCGGTATCGGTCATGCTCATGTTGTACTTGGTATATATCACGTTTACCACGGTCATGAGCAAGCAGAAGATGCTGATATGGTTACCAAGGAAACGGGTGATTAGCGGGATGTTGCCGCTCCACGAGATGAGCGAATCGTACGTGGAGAGGTCGTCTGCCCACAAGAACCCTTGCTGGCGCAGTTCGATGGCCGAGGGGAAGAAGAAGAAGAGGGCCAACAACACCGGCATCTGGATAAGCATGGGGAGGCAACCGCTCATGGGGTTGACGCCCGCCTTGTTGTACAGCTCCATGGTGGCTTGCTGGCGCTTCATCATCATATCCTGCTCCTGACCGGGAAATTTCTTCTCGATCTCCTGGATCTGGGGGCGCAGTACCCGCATGCGGGCGGAAGACATGAACGACTTGTAGGTGAGCGGCAGGGTCACCAGCTTCACCAGCAGGGTAAGGATCAGGATGATGAGCCCCATCCCCCAGTTAAGCGACAGGAAGAAGTTAAAGATGGGGATCACGAACCACTTGTTTACCCAGCTCAGCCAGCGGTAGCCGAGGTAAACGATCTCCTGGAGTTTCAGCTTGTCGCCGTTCTCCAGCCCCTCGTCGTACTCCTTGAGGGTGTTGTAATGCACCGGCCCGAAGTAGTAGTTGAAGCCCGCGGACACGAGGTCACTCTCGGCACTGATCGTCGCGGGAGCCCATACCTCCGCCTTGTACTCCTTGAGGTAGCGGGAGTCGCTCAGCACCTCGGAGGTGAGCAGCGTGTTGCTGAACGGTTGGTCGCCGATCATCACCGCCGAGAAGTACTGGTCCTTGAAGGCGAACCACTTGACCGGCTCGGTAAGTTCTTTACGATCGTTCTTCGACTCGCTCATCTTCTGCACGTCCTGCCGGTCGTACTTGTAGTGGATGCGCGAGAAACGGTTTTCGAAGGTACGCCCTTTTTCTTGTTGACGGATCTTCTGCTCCCAGTTGAGCCGGAAGTTGGAGAGGCTCTCGGGATGGAGGTTTCCCTGCATGCCCACCACCTGGATATCGAAATTCATCATGTATTCGTCGGCAGGGAGCGCGTAGATAAAGTCGATATACTGGTGAGGGGTATACTGGAGCCGCATGGTCACGCTACGCCCGTCGACACCGGGGATAGGCGTGAACAGTTCGTTCTCGGTGGAGAGGTGCACGCTATTCCGGTTGTACAGGTCGAGGTTGAACCGTGCTTCGTCTCTTCCCTCGAAGAGGTAGAGGCTGTCTTGGGTATGGTGGAGGTACTCCTTGAGTTGCACCGAGGCGATCCCGCCACCCCGGGTATCGAGGAGCAGGCGCACCTTCTCGTTCTCCAGCACCACGGTTTGATCAGCGGGAGATACCGCGAGGTCGCCAGGCGTGGATACCGCCCCGGCAGGCGTGGATTCATCGCCCGGGAGAGGCGTTTCTTGCTCGCTATCGGCGACGAAGGGAGCGGCCGTGTCGGCTTCACCGGGTGTTTCCAGGAAATCGGCAGGGGGAGCCCCCGCGTCAAAGAAATCGGAAACGGTACTTTTTTCCTCGTCGAGCGCGGAGCCTGTATCACCTGCCAAAGCGAGCCGCTCTGCCTCGAGCCGCGCGCTCGCGGCATCTGCCATCGCGACAGAGTCTCTCGCGCGTTGTTGTTGTTCCATCTGCTCCCGGGTAGGCCGGTTGTATATGGTGAAGCCAATGATGATGGCGGTAATCAGGAGCAGTCCTATAACTGTATTTCTATCCATTTCAAATTGATCGCCGGGAATGTACCGGCGGCTGTAAACATTAATTAAACGATTATTTCGCAGTCTGTTCCGCGGTTCCTGCCGCGGCCTGCATGAAACTCATGAACAGGGGGTTGGGAGATATAACGGTGCTGTTGTACTCCGGATGAAACTGGGTACCGAGGTACCAGCGAAGGGCCGGCACTTCCACCACTTCCACCAGTTCGGAATCGGGGTTGATCCCCGCGCACTTCATGCCGGCCGCCTCAAGGGCGTCCTTGTACCGGTTGTTCAGCTCGTAGCGGTGGCGGTGGCGTTCGCTCACCCGTGACTTGCCGTATGCTTCATAGGCCAGCGACCCTTTGCGCAGGACACATTCGTATGCCCCCAGCCGCATGGATGCCCCCATGTTGGTGATGTTCTTTTGCTCCTCCATCAGGTCGATGACCGGGTCCGCTGCCTTGGGGTCCATCTCGGTGGAGTTGGCACCGGGCAGGTTCATCACCGCGCGGGCGTACTCGATGACCATGCATTGCATGCCGAGGCAGATGCCGAAGGTGGGGAGGTCGTTCTCCCGGGCATAGCGAAGGGCGGTATACTTCCCTTCGATGCCCCGCTGTCCGAATCCGGGAGCGATGACCACGCCGTCGGCGTCGCCCAGGATCTCCGCCACGTTGTCGTCGTTGATTTTCTCGGAGTGGCAGAGGTCGAGCACCAGCTTCCGGTCGTTATAGATGGCGGCTTGGGAGAGGGCTTCATTGATCGACTTGTACGCGTCGGGCAGTTCGGCGTACTTACCCACCAGCTTGATGCACACCTCCTTGGTCGCGTCCTCCCGTTTTTTCAGGAAGGCGGCCCAGTTCTCCATCGCGGGTTGTTCGCCCAAGGGCAGATTCATCTTGCGAAGTACCACCTCGTCCATCCCTTGCCGTTGCATCATCAGGGGCACCTCGTAGATGGTAGAGACGTCCACCGACTGCATCACGGCGCCCTGCTCCACGTTACAGAAAAGGGCCACCTTGTCCAGGATATCGCTGTTCAGCTTTTGTTCCGTGCGGAGCACCAGCATATCGGGTTGGATACCGAGCGACTGCAGTTCTTTTACCGAATGTTGCGTGGGCTTGGTCTTCACCTCGCCGGCGGCGGAGAGGTAAGGCACGTACGTAAGGTGCAAGCAAAAGCAGTTGCGCCCCAGCTCCCAGCGGAGCTGCCGCACCGCCTCGAGAAAGGGGGTGGACTCGATATCGCCCACGGTGCCTCCGATCTCCGAGATCACGAAATCGAACTTGTTCTTCACCCCGAGGGATTTGATGTTTCGCTTGATCTCGTCGGTGATATGAGGGATTACTTGCACCGTTTTGCCGAGGTAGTCGCCGCGACGCTCCTTGAGGATCACGTTCTGGTAGATGCGCCCGGTGGTGATGTTGTTGTCCTTGGTGGTTTGTATGTTGAGGAAGCGCTCGTAGTGCCCCAGGTCGAGGTCGGCCTCGTGCCCGTCCGCGGTCACGTAGCACTCGCCGTGCTCGTACGGGTTGAGCGTGCCGGGGTCGACGTTGATATAGGGGTCGAACTTCTGGATGGTTACCTTGTACCCTCTTGCCTGCAATAGTTTCCCGAGCGACGCCGCTATAATTCCTTTACCCAAGGAAGAAACGACACCGCCCGTCACAAAAATATATTTCGTATCAGCCACAATGTGTAGTGTTAGTATTTTTCAAAGCTGCAAAGGTACGAAAAAAATTGGTTGATTGAATGATTCGTCGACACGCTAATATGAAAATCACGCGTCTCGCGTTAAGATCGCGAAACAAACAGCGCGCGAGCGGGCTACACGGGACTGCTATCCTTGCCATGACCCCGCCTCGAGATTACATCGGGACGAGCGACATGTTCTCGCACCGCATGATCTTACCGGGAAATGCTTGTACGATGGAGTAGTTGTGGGTAGACATGATGACGGCCGTCCCCCGGCTGGATATCTCCTGCAAGAGGGAGACAATCTGGCTGCCCGTCTCCGGGTCGAGGTTCCCCGTGGGCTCGTCGGCAAGGATGAGTGCCGGCGAATTGAGCAGGGCACGGGCGATAACCACCCGTTGCTGCTCCCCTCCCGACAGTTCGTGCGGCATCTTATAGGCCTTGTTCTGCATGCCCACCTGCACCAGCACCTCGTTGATGCGGTCCTTGATCTCCCGGCGGTTCTTCCAGCCGGTAGCGCGCAACACGAACTCCAGGTTTTTCTCTACCGTGCGGTCAATCAACAACTGGAAATCTTGGAACACGATGCCTATTTTCCGGCGAAGGAACGGCACCAGCCGTCGTTTAACACGGGCCAGCTCGTAGTCGAACACCCGGGCGCTCCCCTCCTCGATGGGCAACTCGGCATACATGCTCTTCATCAGCGTGCTCTTTCCCGAGCCCACCTTGCCAATGATGTAGAGAAAATCGCCGCGATTAACGGTAAGGTTCACCCCGCGAAGGATGATATTTTCATCGCGGTTAAGCTGCACGTTCGAGTAGTTAATCAACTGTTCCTGCATCGTGGCCTAGCGAATAAATTGAATCGTGAACGGGTATTTCCAGTACTCTCCGTTGTTTCCTTTCACCGCTGCCACGATGACGAATACCGCGTAAAGGATACCCAAGAGGATGGCTACCGGTATACCGATAACGGTGATGCAAAGCACCGCCGCGTAAATCGCGTAGCTGATCATCGCGTTCACGATATTCTTGCCATGCAGGTCCACGTTTTTATTGGTATCCTTGTTGGTCGTCCACATGAGAATGGGCACGATAAAACCGGCCAGCGGCACGATGGCGCCGGCAAACTGGGCAAGGTGCATGAGCATGAGGTAGGTGTTTTCGGCCATGCCGAACAGGGGTTTTTTCCCCATACCGGAATACGAGGTGTCCGGGGCGTTCAGGATTTTCTCCTTTTCACGTTGGTATTCCTCTTCAGAAATACTCCCTTTTTCCCTTAACTCATCGAGAATTTTTAAATCTTCGTATTTCATTGTTATTACATTTTGGTGGTGTGTGAACAAGCAAGCTTTCACAAAGATATCTTTTTTCTGGCATAATCTCTTTTTTTAAGAAAAATAATTATTGCCAGCGTGGCGGTGAGTGAACCCAAGACATCCGCGAGCCAGTCGCCCCACTCCGCGCTGCGCGGCGCGAAAGCGTACAACTGCAATAATTCGATGACTCCCCCGTAAACGACGGGAACGATAAAACCCCAGAAGACCCACCGGAACGAGTGAGGATCTCCCTTGTGCAGCCGGTAGTAATCAATTAGCGAAACAGCGGAAAGCAGGAAGAACATGCCAAAGTGAACCAGTTTATCCCACGGGAGGCCGGGTGGCATCTCGGGAACGTGCGAAGGATGAATCAGGCAGGTGCCGATAAAGATAACAAAGCCGATAAGCAGCGGGAGAAATGTATAACGAAAAAGCATGTTCATGCGCGTGATCTTTCTATGTATGGCTGCAAAGATAGTACTTGCAGCCGATTTATAAACATATAACTAAAACAATTCCGCCATTTTCGTGAAAAATTTGTTCCTTTGTGCAAATTAGACATATAGGCATCGGGCTTGGCCTACGCGATCGAGTGTAGCGGCCAAACTCGCGTGTTGATAAAACAAAACAGTATTCAAATGAGAAGAAGCATCCTTTTGATGCTCGTGGCCTTGGCAACCCTACGCGTGGCGACAGCACAAGAACCGGCACAAGTACAACTACCCGCGCAAGCAGAAATTCCGGCACGCGCGCAAACACCCGCGCCGGAACAGAACCGGCGGTATTTCGATATCAACAAGAACATCGACATATTTAACTCGGTACTCCGGGAACTCGATCTTTTTTACGTGGATAGCCTCGAGGTGAACAACCTGGTGCAGGGGACCATCCGGAGCATGCTCACCCGCCTGGATCCCTACACCGAATATTATTCCGAGGAGAACGTGGACGAGTTACAGTTCCTGACCACGGGCGAGTACGCGGGCATCGGGGCCATCATCTCGCAGAATAATGGGCGGGTGATCGTGAACGAGCCGTACGAAGGGTTGCCGGCCGACAAGGCGGGGCTAAAGGCGGGCGATTCGCTTCTCGTGATTGACGGGGAGGATGTACGGAGAGCCACGGTGAAGGCGGTGAGCGATAAGCTCAAGGGCACGCCGGGGACCACGCTGGAGCTCACTTACTCCCGACCGGGAGAAACTGGAGAGAAGAACGTGACCATCACCCGCGAGAAGATCGAGATAGATCCCATCACCTACTCCAACGTGGTGGAAGACAGCATCGGCTACCTCCACTTCTCGGGCTTTACCACCCGCGGGGCCGAAAGGGTGAAACAGGCCGTCAAAGGATTAAAGGAGAAGGGGGCCACTTCGCTGATCATGGACCTCCGGGGCAACGGGGGCGGCATCTTGGACGAGGCAGTGGATGTGGTGAACCTGTTCGTGCCCAAAGGCGAAGAGATTGTTTCCACCAAAGGAAAGGTGAAGGAGTGGGACCGGAGTTATCACACCCGTGAGCAGCCGCTGGACGAGCTCATGCCCATCGTGGTATTGATCGACACCGGCTCGGCGTCGGCATCAGAGATCGTGGCGGGCGGACTGCAGGACCTCGACCGGGCAGTGATCGTGGGGAACCGCTCGTTTGGCAAGGGACTGGTACAGACACCGCGTGACTTGCCTTACGGAGGGAATATCAAGATCACTACCTCCAAATATTACATCCCGAGCGGGAGGGGCATCCAGGCACTGGATTACTCGCACCGCAACCCGGATGGCAGCGTGGCAAGGGTGCCCGATTCGCTCACGAACGTGTTCTACACCCGAAACGGGCGAGAGGTACGCGACGGGGGAGGCATCACCCCCGACATCATCATCCCGCAAGAGATAGGAGGCACTATCGCCTACTACTTGATGGCCGACAACGTGATCTTTAACTGGGTGACCGCGTGGATGCAACAGAACAACGAGGTGGCTTCACCCAGCACGTTTCATTTACCGGATAGCGACTACGAGGAGTTCAAGGAGTTCGTGAAATCGCGCGATTTTGAATACGATAAGATGAGCGAACACTCGCTTCGGCAGCTTAAAGAGATCATGGAGTTCGAGGGTTACATGGGCATGGCATCGGAAGAGTTTAAAGCGCTGGAGGCCAAGTTGCATCCCGACTTGGACCGGGATCTCGAGCTCTTCAAAGACCTGATCAAGCGCATGATCGAAACCGAGATCGTGCAGCGGGCCTACTACAAGAAGGGGGTGCTGATTCACCAGCTTGCAAATGACAAGGTGTTTGACAAGGCAGTGGAGTTGCTGCAGACCCCGCAAGAATACCGGTCGGTATTGCAACCCGACCTCACGAAAACGGCTCGTGATCCCGAGGAACGGGCAATCAGCTAAAAATTAAATAGGTAACTTGAGTTTCGCTTGTGGCGTATTTACAGCTAAATATCTCACTAAAGTTAGACTTTTCCTCGCTATGGCATCACTCGAACAAGTTCGGTGCTACTCATTTAGCTTGACGGAAAAGTTCGACTTCCACTATTTAGTGACCCGTTGCCGATGTATAGGCTATCTGATAAATAACTTATGAAACTTGAATAGGTAATAGAGTTTATATCGAATAAGATTTTAGATGTCTGATTATCAATTATCCTATCCCTTAATCAATATAATGTCTAATATTAACGGCAGGTAAGTACAGATACATGGAGTCGTATGAATTTATAATCCGCATGTTGGTGGCAACCGTTGCCGGTGGTGCCTTGGGATTGGAGCGCGAGTCCAACAACAAGAGCGCGGGGCTTCGGACCAACACCCTCGTGGCGGTGGGAGCCTCCATCTTCGTGATGATCTCGTCGCGAGTGGTTCTGGATTCAGGCGACCCGTCCCGCGTGATGGGGCAGATCGTGACCGGGATCGGCTTCTTGGGCGCCGGCGTGATCATGCATCGCGGTGCCAACGTGAAGGGGCTGACTACCGCGGCCACTATCTGGTGCAGCGCGGCCTTGGGAAGCCTGGCCGGATTCGGGTTCTACTGGGAAACAGCCGCGGCCACCGTGCTGGTCATTGCCGTGAACACCCTGTTTAAAAAGGCGGACAACTGGTTCAAGAAAGATCGAAAAGAGAAAGAAGAAGAAGAATAGTCACGCGCGCTCGTCCGGCTCCTGGGGCATGGACTTGGTACCACCCAACAGGAAAAAGTCCATCAAAGTGATGGCTGCCATCGCTTCCACGATGGGAACGGCACGGGGAAGCACGCACGGGTCGTGTCGCCCGCGCGCGGTAACACGGGTCTCTTTGCCATGAATATCCACTGTTTTTTGTTCCCGCAGGATGGTCGATACCGGTTTGAACGCGACCCGGAAATAGATGTCTTGCCCGTTGGAGATTCCCGCCTGGATACCCCCCGAGAAGTTGGTACGGGTACGGACAACACCGTTATCCACGTAAAACTGGTCGTTCACTTCGGAGCCCCGGCCCGACACGTTAAAGCCCATGCCATACTCGAACCCCTTGACCGCGTTGATACCCAGCATGGCTGCTCCCAAGGCGGCGTGTAGCTTTCCAAAAACAGGTTCGCCCAATCCTACCGGTGTACCCTTGACCACGCAGGTGATGATGCCGCCGATGGTGTCGCCTTGGTAGCGCACCTCTTGGATAAGCTGGATCATCCGCTCCGCGATGTCGGGATCGGGACAACGAATGAAGTTATCTTCGATGCGAGACAGGTCGTAGATCCGGTAATCATTCTCCAACGCAATCTCCCCCACTTGCGAAGTGTAGGCTTTGATATCCACGTCGAGCTTGTTCAAGTAGAGCTTGGCGATGGCCCCGGCAACGGTACGGGCGATGGTCTCCCGCGCGGAGGAGCGCCCCCCGCCCCGGTAATCCCGTATCCCGTACTTCTGCTGGTAGGTGTAATCGGCATGCGACGGGCGGTATACATCCTTCAAGTTATCATAATCGGACGACTGCTGGTTCTGGTTCCTCACGAGGAAACCAATGGGCGCACCCGTGGTCTTGCCCTCGAATACCCCCGACAGGAACTCCACCGTGTCTGACTCGACACGGGGCGTGGTGATGCGCGATTGGCCGGGGCGTCGACGGTCCAGTTCCGACTGGATAAACTCCATATCAAGTTCCAACCCGGCGGGGCATCCGTCAATAACACCTCCCACGCCGGGGCCGTGCGACTCACCAAAGGAGGTGAGCCGGTATATGTTTCCGAATGTATTCATCGTTGTCTATCTTAACAGCTACCACAACCCCCGGAGCCGCAACCGCAGCCCCCGGCATTCTCCATGCCGGAACCACAGCCCCCGGGGCCGCATCCACCCCCTTCACCGGAACCACAGCCGCCCGATCCGCAACCACAGCCTCCCCCGGAGAAGAGCGCCGCGATTTCTTCCGCGGAAGCTTCCCGGACGCCGACCACGTGGCCGTTGAAGTACATGTTTTCGCCCGCGAGCGGGTGGTTGAAATCCATGGTCACCACGTCGTCGCCAATACTCACCACGGAGCCGACCAAGCGGTTGCCCGATGAATCCATCATGGGCACGGTGTTGCCTTCAAAAAGCACCTCGTTATCGATTTTCCCATTGATCTCGAAGATATTCTTGGGAAGCTCTACCAGCTTAGCATCGTCGTAATCGCCATATGCTTGATCCGGCGTGAGATGAAACGAGAAGGTTTCGCCCAACGACAGCCCCCGGATTTGTTCTTCGAATGCCTCGAGCATCGTGTTGGTCCCGAAAATAAATTCCATGGGTTGTTCTGCCGTGGCCTGTTCCATCAATTCTCGTTCGTCTCCTTCACCCACGTTTAAATCGTACGCGAGGGTAACGTATGTATGATCTGAAATTTTCATTCTTCCTTGTTTATATATATGAATAATATACCTCTTGACTGTAACAGTATAACGGGTATGGATGTTTACTGGCTCATTGCATTTTTTAGATTATTAAGAGCCTTTTCCAAGACCAGGCGCGAGGTGCCCACGTTAAGGCGCATGAAACCTTGCCCTTCGCTGCCGAACATGGTGCCGTCGTTGAGCGCCAAGCCTGCCTTGTCCACGAAGAGGCTCACCAGGTCGCGTTGCGAAAGACCAAGTTCGCGGCAATCGAGCCACACGAGAAACGACGCCTCGGGAATCATCGCCTCGATCGCGGGGATATGCTCCCGCAGGAACTCGTCCACGAAGCGAACGTTTTCTTCCACGTAGTCCAGCATCTGGCGGAGCCAGTCGTCGCACTCCTCGTAGGCCGCCCGCGTGGCGGCAAACGCGAAGAGGGTTCCTTGCTGGAGCTCGCGCGGCTCAAGGTAGGCCAAGTACCGCGTGCGGATCTCCTTGTTGGGGATCACGGCGAACGAGCTCACGATTCCCGCGATGTTAAACGTCTTGCTGGGAGCCATGAGCGTTAGGCTGATCGCCTCTGCCTCGGGCGACACCGTGGCAAAGGGGATATGGCGATGGCTCCCCAATGCCATATCGGAATGGATCTCGTCGGATACCACCAGCACGTCGTGCGCGTGGCAGATCTCGGCCAGTTCTTTCAGTTCCCCGGCCGACCATACCCTGCCCCCCGGATTGTGGGGATTACAGAGAATCAACATCTTGCACCGCTCTTTCGAGAGGATTTCACGCAGTCCCTTGAAGTCCATCCGGTACTGGCCCTCCTCAAGGATAAGGGGGTTATTGACTACCTCCCGTTCGAGGGATCGGGTTACGATGCGAAACGGGTGGTATACCGGCGGTTGAATAATGACTTTATCGCCTTTTTCGGTGAACTCGTCGATCGCGAAGGCGAACCCTTTGACCACCCCGGGAACAAAGTTTATATGACCGGGATTTACCTCCCACCGGTGATGCCTGTTGAGCCACCCCACGATGGAGCGGGTGTATGCCTCGGAAGGGAGGGTGTACCCGTAGATACCGTGTGCCACTCGTTCTTCGAGTGCCCGGCTAATGGCGGGGGGCGATTTAAAATCCATATCGGCCACCCACAAGGGGATCAAGTCATCGCGCCCGAAGAGCGCCTTCATCTTCTCCAGTTTCACGCAATCGGTATTCGACCGATCTACTATTTCATCAAAATTATATTGCATGGCTCTTATCAATAAAAAACGCTTTTGGCCCCGTGGGCTTCTCGTGCTCTTCTTCCACCGAAGTTGAGCGATTCGAAGGCAAGCCCTACCACGAACTGGTGGGAGATAATCCGGGTCACCAGCTGGTTCTCGTGGGTTCTATAATAATCACCCAGGTAGCCGGCCCGCAACGTGACGCGGCGGACGGGTATATCGACCGTGAAATAGTTGCGCAGTGCTTGCTGGTTATGGAACGAAGCGAGGTGTATGGTTCCCTTGTTGTTTCCAAGGGTGAATATTTCGTAGTAGGAGTGTCCGTACTCGGGCGAGAAGAAGAGGCCGGCAAAGGGCGTGGTCAATTGCCACCGGAAGGTGATACCGCGCCAGTCGTACAAGGCCATGGCCGAGAGGTTGAGGCTGGTGGATGTCTTGAGCGACCCCGGGTTGTTGGAGTTACGCGCGTTGTATATCCCTCCCAGCGAAGCCTCCCACCCCCCGCCGCCGTACAGGCGGAAACGAGGGGTTCTCAGCAGCGGGTAAAGGCCATTGATCCGGTAATCGATGTTCCCGTAATACTCCGAGGCGGAGGAGGTAGGGTTATCGGTGATGCCCACCTGTATCTGGAATTGTTGCTGCAGGAGCAGGTTTCCGTTGGCCATGGCCGTGGCGTTCAAGCGGTCGTGCAACAGCGAGTAGGTGGTACCGTCGTACCGTAGCGGCGAGAGGTAGGTATCATACAGGAACACCTTCCCGATCCCTCCCAGCGTGGAGTGATTCACCGGCCTGATGGGGGTGATCGGCGTGTTATCCCGTGACCACGATAGGGTCGCGACCGCGAGCCACGCGCATACCAGTACCGCTATTTTCTTCATCGCGTATCTTTAATCAAAACAACTTCATCTGTCCGGTGATCTCGTCCCTCAGGTCGGCATCGGAAATCTCCGCGTCGCCATTCTCCTCGTCGATGGTGACTTCCATCGGTTTTTGCTCTTCGGGCTCCGGTTCGGGGAAACGGGTAGGCTCCAGCTCCTCGATGGCCTCCACCTCGTGGTTAGAGACGCGTTTTCCTTTCGCGCGGTAGCTTTTCACGCTGATAAACTCCTCCACGTCGATCTCGAGCGGATCGCGAAACTCATCTCCTCCTCCAAAGGTAACCTTTACTCTTGGATAAACCGTGTCGGTCAGCAAAAAGAGGCGCGATTCCGGGTTTTCCCCCAGGAAACTCACCGGCTTCTCGGATGCTTCGAACGTGAAGCGCTTGAGGTACGCGAACTTCTGGTCGGCATCATAGAGCGCGGCAGACCACACCTTGTTGATATCGAACTTCTCGATACGCGCGATGTTGGTAGGGAAATGGTTGCTGAGGTCGAAGTTACAAACGTGGAAATCACCGCTCTTGGTGGTGACCAGTATTTTATCGTCTCCTTGGAACTCGCCAAGGTAGTCGCCGCCCCCCTCGTAATTCAACCGGAACACGTCGGGATCAAACCATACCTTACGGCCACCCAGCGTGGATACACCTTTCTGTTTTAACTGCACGCGGTGCACCTCCGCCTTGGTTAGGATATTACCCATGGCCTGTTTGCCCTTGATATCGATCTCGCTAAAGTCTTTCTCGAACTGCAAGATACGCAGGCGCGGCTTGGGTTTCAGGATCACCCGGATGGTTTCTGCCTCGCCGTTGGGGTTGGCACTGAAGTAGACGATACGGGAGCCCGGCTTGCCCCGGGTCAGGTCGTACTCCTTGTCGCGGGTCACGCCGGTGACCGCGAACCGCTTGATATAGTGGGGCGAGCTCTTCCCGTGGCGGTACACCACGTTGTAGATGGTGCGTTTGTCGTTCCGCTTGAACACGTTCGCGTAGAGGATTCCCTTGCCCACGAACATCTTGTCGCTCACCTTCACCACCTTGTACGTGCCGTCTTTGAAGAAGACGATGATGTCGTCGATGTTGGAGCAGTTGCAAACAAACTCGTCCTTCTTCATCCCGGTACCGATGAATCCTTCTTCCCGGTTGACGTAGAGCTTTTCGTTGGCTACTGCTACCTTGCTGGCCTCGATGTTCTCGAAGCTCCGGATCTCGGTGCGTCGCGGGTAGTTCTTCCCATACTTCTCCTTAAGCATGAGGTACCAGGCGATGGTGTAATCGACCAGGTGTCCCAGCTGGTGCTCGATCTCCTCGATCTGCTGGAGCAGCTTGGCGATCAGCTCGTCGGCCTTATCGGAGTTAAACCGGAGGATGCGGGCCATCTTGATCTCCATCAGCTTGAGGATATCTTCCCGGTGGATCTCCCGGATAAAATTTTTCTTGAACGGTTCCAGCCGCTTGTCGATATGGGCCACGGCCGCGTCCATGTTCTTCGCGTTCTCGAACTCCTTGTCCTTGTAGATGCGTTCCTCGATGAATATCTTCTCGAGTGAAGCGAACAGGAGGGCCTCCTCCTTCTCGTGCTTCTCGATCTCCAGCTCCTGCTGCAATAAATCCTTGGTACGGTCTACCGATGCTTTAAGCAGGTGGCTCGCGGTGAGGAAGTGCGGCTTATCGTCTTCGATCACGCAGCAGTTGGGCGAGATATTGATCTCGCAATCGGTGAACGCGTAGAGCGCGTCGATGGTTTTATCGGACGAGATACCGGGTGCCAGTTGCACGTGTATCTCCACGTTTTGTGCCGTGATATCGTCCACCTTCCGGATTTTTATCTTGCCCCGCTCGTTGGCCTTGAGGATAGAATCCACCACGCTCGCGGTGGTCCGCCCGAAGGGGATATCCCGGATAACGAGTGTCCGGTTATCGAGTTTCTCGATGGAGGCACGCACCTTCACCGATCCGCCCCGTTCGCCGTCGTTGTATCGTTCCACGTCGATATACCCCCCTGTCTGGAAGTCGGGGTATAGCTTAAATTCTTTCTCTTGGAGGTAAGCCACCGCCGCGTCGCAGATCTCGTTGAAGTTATGCGGGAGGATGCGGGAGGAGAGTCCTACCGCGATCCCTTCGGCTCCTTGCGCGAGGAGCAGCGGGAATTTGGCGGGGAGCGTTACCGGCTCCTTGTTCCGGCCGTCGTAGGAGGGTTTCCACTCGGTGGTCTTGGGGTTAAACAGCACCTCGAGGGCAAACGGGGTGAGCCGGGCCTCGATATAACGGGGTGCCGCGGCACCGTCGCCGGTAAGGATATTTCCCCAGTTCCCCTGGCAGTCGACCAGCAGGTCTTTCTGCCCGATCTGCACCAGTGCGTCGCCGATGGACGCGTCGCCGTGCGGGTGAAACTGCATGGTGTTCCCGATGATGTTGGCTACCTTGTTGTAGCGCCCGTCATCCATTCGCTTCATGGCATGAAGGATACGCCGCTGGACCGGCTTCAGCCCGTCGGAAACATGGGGGACAGCCCGTTCAAGGATCACGTACGACGCGTAATCCAGGAACCAGCTCTGGTACATCTTGGAGAGGTTGAGCGTGGTGTCGTCGCCCAACTTCACCGGTACCTTGGCCCCGGAGAAGGAGGTAGTGTTTAGCTCCTCTTTGTCGATGATATCGTCGTTATTTGTTGTTGAAGACATATGTCACTGTGATAAACGAAATGCAACGCCAATCCGATGAGTACGGGTAGCGTGTATCGTTTCCCTATGGCGTTATTGTTATCGTGAAAAATCGCTCAAAGATAGAAAAAATGGGGATAATTTCAAAACGTTACGGATTTATCCTTATTTTTGCAGCGAGACGGGATCCCCTCCTACCCAGGCAAATTGAACGCGGAAATTCTGGAGGAAGCCGAACAAAACGGGGAACATCCCGTTAAACAAGATGAAAGAGCAAACTATCAAAACAATAAAAGCTATGAGAGGATTATATGGATCACGAACCCTGAAATTTTCATTCACGCTGCTTTTCGCGGCGCTGTTGATCTCCTGCGGGAGTGTTCCCTTTACCGGGAGGCGCCAGTTGCAGTTGGTGTCGAACGACGAGGTGATTGCCTTGAGCTTGCAACAGTACAAGGATTTCATGCGCACGGCTCCCGTGGAGAGGGGTACCGCTAACGCGCAGATGGTAAACAGGGTGGGATCGCGCATCGCGAACGCGGTGACTACATTCTACCGGAACAACGGGTACGAGTCGGAATTAGCCGACTACTCGTGGGAGTTTAACCTGGTGGTGGACAAGGGCGTGAACGCGTTTGCCATGCCGGGAGGCAAAGTGGTGGTATACACCGGCCTGTTACCCATAACCCAAACCGAAGAGGCCCTCGCTGTGGTTATCGGACACGAGATAGCCCACGTGATCGCCCAACACTCCAACGAGAGAATCAGCCAGCAGGTAGCCCTGCAATACGGCGGGGCCGTCGCGGGAGGGCTTCTGGGCGACTCGCAAGCGATGCAACAGGTAGGCGCCACCGTGTTCGGGCTGGGCGCCCAATACGGCGTGATGTTGCCCTATGCCCGCAAGCAGGAACTCGAATCGGACGAGATTGGCGTGATCATCATGGCCATGGCGGGATACGATCCCCGGGAGGCCATTCCTTTCTGGACCCGGATGGCACAGGCATCGGGCGGTGGCCAAGTACCCGAGGTACTGAGCACGCACCCCGCGGATTCAAGAAGGATCGAACGCCTGCGGGAAATCATGCCCACGGCATTGGAATATTACAAGGGCGCGGGAGTAGAGAACAAGACCACCGCCCCGATCAAGACCAAAACGCACGTGCCTGTAGACACGGGAAAGGCGAAGACATCGGAGGAGTGGTCCTTCTAAACAAGAGTTTTCGTGTAGATTTACCTTCTACCTCAATCGGTCCAGCGAGCGTACCAACGTCTCGTCGGCACCGATCTTGCGAATGGCAAGCACGGTGAGGATGATCGCGATGATCGGCATGATGATGCCTATCCCTACTTTTTGAAACTGCAGGCTTTCCGCCGGGTTGAGTTTGAAAATAACGAACCCGAAGTAGAGGTAGAAGCCGATCATCAACACCATATTAAAGATGGATAACCGCATTTGCAATATCCTATTTCGGTAAAGAAAGACGGTGAAGAGCGCGAGGACGGCGCTGAACGCGCCCACCGCGAAGAGTCCCCACGTGGAGTCACTAAGTGACCCGTTGAGGTAGATTCCCATCGCCTCGAATACCACCCGGTCGCCGTTGTGAAGAAAGGTAGCAAGCGGCGTGACCGAAGCCACCAACATGGCCGCGGAAGCCAGCAGCAGGAAAACGGTTTGAATACGTTGTAACATTAGAACAGGTCTTTGTTAGAACAGGTCAGTAAATTTAGACTATTTTTGCGCTCGGCAATACTCCAAGCGAGCTTGGCATTGCTCTCACTTATCAAAATAGTTCCTTTTCCTTGGCGGGGTTGCGGTAGTAGATTCCTCCCTCTTTCCACTCTTCGACAGCGATCAGAGAAGGCTTGGGCAGCTTCTCGTAGAAGCGGGAAATCTCTATTTGCTCGTGGTTTTCGAATACCTCTTCCAAGTTGTCGCTATACGACGCGAACTCCTGCAGCTTGTTATCCAGATCTTGTTTCATCTCCAGCGAGAGCTGGTTAGCCCGTTTGCTGATGATCATTACCATTTCATATACATTTTCCACCGGTTTCGCTAAACTCATCACGTCGCGCGTTTCCGTATTGGTGCTTGCAGCAATTTTCCTGTAATCCATTTTTATCTATAACGTTTAATTTTCTATTGATTCGGGTGACCAAGGGTGCTTCTCATCCCTCGATCAGGTGGGTAGCACGTCTATCTTACCCTGTGCCTCTTTGTAGTACGCTTCGGCCTCTGCCATGTACTTCCCTTCGGGAAACGAGTTGGTGTAGTTGAAGTACTCGTCTACCACCATGCGGTACCGCTCGGGCTGTGTTTGCAGCGTACTGCGTTGTGCAAACTCGTACCGGGCGCGCAGGATGATGATCTGGTACTCTTCCATGTATCGCGAGTAAGGGTAGCTCTTCATCGCTTCGCGAGCGGTGATAACGGCCGATTCGTAATTGTTGCCCATGTAATTGCCCAAGTCGAGGTAAAGCTTGGCAGCAAACAATTCTTTCTGGGCCAGCTTCTCCTGCAACTCGAACAGGTAATTTTTCGCTTGTTCGGCCCGCTCGGTTTGCGGGTAGCGCTCGATGTATTTCTGAAACTCGGCAATGGCCGTGTAGGTTTTTGTTTGATCGAGGCGCGCATCGGGTGAATCCAAGTACATGCCGTAGGCGGAGTAAAAAAGGGCCGACTCGGCGTACTCTCCCCGGGGGTATGTATTGTAGTAGGTGGTAAACACCTGGGTTGCCGAGAAATAGTCACGTGAATTATAATGGCTCTGCGCCAAAAGGTAGAGCGACTCCTCCGCGTACGAGGTTCCTTTCATGAACGGAACCAGCTCTTCGAGCAGCGTGATGGACCGACTGTATTTCCCTTCGTCGAAATATTTTTTCGCGTAACTGTACTTCAAATCCCGGTCGGTACTTTTCAATATTTTATTATACTCGTTACACGAGGCGAGTGCTACCACGAGCAACAAGAAACTGATCAGTTTTATTCTCATTATCGTACAAGTCGGTTTTTTAACATGCAAATTTACGGAATCTTTCTCATTTAGAGGTAACGAAACTGCTTTTTATTCAATTTTAGGATTTACGGGCAATGAATTCCAAGATGCTTTCCACGTACTTCCGGTTGTTAGAAAGCTTGGGGACTTTATTTTGTCCTCCCATTTTTTCCCGCTGCTTCATCCAGCTATAGAACGTTCCTGGCTCCATGACGCGTACCAGCGGCAGGGCGAGGGATAGGTTGTAGGATCGCTTGGCCTCGTAATCAGAATTGAGTTTCTTGAGGTTCTCGTCGAGCAAGTGCACGAACCGGTCCGGGTCTTCCGGTGCCGTTTCAAACTCGATCAACCACTCGTGGGCCCCGTTATGGTTATCATCGAAATAAACCGGTGCCGCGGTATACTCGGTGACCTTGGCCCCGGTACGGCGGCATGCCTCATCGATGGCCCGGTCGGCATTATCGATGATGAGCTCTTCGCCGAAGGCGTTGATAAACTGCTTGGTGCGCCCGGTGATCTTGAAGAGGTAGGGATGGGTAGAGGTAAACTGGATGGTATCTCCCAGCTTGTAGCGCCACAATCCCCCGCTGGTAGTGATTACCATGGCGTATTGCTTGCCTGTCTCCACTCCCTCGAGCGGCACCGTCTCCGGCTGCTCGTTATCCCACTGATCCATCGGGATAAACTCGTAGTACACTTCGTTGTCGAGCAGCAGCAACAAATCCTTCGCGGCCGGCGAGTACTGCACGCCGAAAAACCCTTCCGACGCGTTATAGGTTTCCCAGTAACGCATCCGGTCGGACGATATTATTTTCTCGTACTGTTCTTGAAACGGGAGGAAGCTGACTCCCCCGTGAAAAAACACCTCGATGTTGGGCCACAGTTCGGGAATAGACTTCCCGGTCTCTTCCGTGATCTTTTTTAACAGCACCAGCATCCAGGAGGGGACTCCCAGTAGAGCACGGATATCGGTTTGGATCGCGTACTCGGTCAGCTTCTGTAACTTTTCTTCCCAGTCGGGCAGAAGGGCAATACTCTCGGGCGTCCTCCGGCGCTTCACAGGCCTGGGAAGGTTCTTCATCAAGATGGCCGAGATATCGCCGGTATAGATACCGTCCCCGATGCGATTCTCTTGCTGGCTTCCGCCCATCACCAAGGTTTTACCCAGTATGAAAGAGGTATGGGGATGGTTTACCGCGTACAGGCCCAGCATATGGTATCCCGCCCGGTAATTACCGTGGTAAAGTGATTCACGAGTAACAGGGATGTACTTGCTTTTATCCTCCGTGGTGCCCGACGACATGGCAAACCACTTCACAGGCGTATTCCACAAGACGTTCGCTTGCTTGTCCACGATGATCTTGTCAAGGTACGGGCGTAAATCCTCGTAGGCCAGCAGTGGCACCTTGGCCCGGAAGTGGGCTTCATTCTTTATGTTCCCGAAACCATGCTCCACCCCGTAAAGCGATTCGCGGCCATGCTCCAACAAGTACTGCAACGTATTTTGTTGGGTGCCGATAGGGTTTTCGAGGAATTTTTCAACCGGTTTGTGGTAAGAAAGAAGTATAGACCGTGCAATTTTTTGAATCATGAGTCTCGTATCAATTGGTGGGCAAAGGTAGGTACGAGTTTTTAAAAATAGAAAAATAAAATCACAATTTTAGATAAAAAGAGGTCAACCAATGCGGCTTATCTTGTGGAGCCGCTCTTCGTCGATGATTTTGATTTTGCGCCCGTCGATGGTAATGATTCGCTCGTTCACGAAGTTCGACAGCGTGCGGATCGCGTTAGAGGTGGTCATGTTGGAGAGGTTTGCCAAGTCCTCCCGTGCCAGGTAGATGTTGATGGTGGCGCCGTCTTCTTCCAACCCGTAACTCTCTTTGAGAAAAAGGAGCGATTCAGCCAAGCGTCCGCGTACGTGTTTTTGGGTGAGGCTTACCACCCGCTGGTCGGCAATACCGAGGTCTACCGATAGCATCTGGATAAAGAAAAGTGCGAGGTTACCATTCTCACGAAGAAACTGCTCGATCAACTCCATGGGAACCATGCATACGGTACACGCCTCGAAAGCGGAGGCCGCCGTGACGTATTGCTCGCGAGCAAAATAGGCCCGGTAACCAAAATACTGCATTGGACGGACAATGCGGATGATCTGGCTACGCCCTCCTACCCCGCTTTTATAGATTTTCACCTTCCCCTTGAAGAGGCACATCAACTCCTTGGGCCATTCGTCTTCCAAGTAAATCAACTCGTTCTTCTTGAAATGCAAGACACGGGCGTTCTCGCGCAGCTTCTCACGCTCCACGTCCGACAAAACCCTCCAGATATCTGACAAAGAGGATGATAAATCTATTACATCTTTTTTCCTAACAGGCATGAGTGTTATAGAACTATGTTCTAAAACACAAATATAGCCGTTTTTCTTGTCTATTATCCTTAAAACTTGCAAAAATTTTGTTAAACAGGCAGAAAAGGCCCGGAAAACCTTCTCTCCAGCCCCTCCCGAAAGTACCCTCGTATTCTTAAAATTAAGCGATTAATTTTCGTTACTCGCGGTTATTCATAAAAAAACCGCTATTTTTGTGAGGCAAGAAATATCTTCGATGCTTGATCATGACATAGGGGTTGATTTGGAACTTCCTCGGCAAGCAAAAAAATCATTCCAAGAGCCAGGAAACTATATCATAGCCTTTACCGGGGTTAATGATTAACTTTTTCAATGGGTAGACGTACCATACATACACTCACCGCGCTTCTCGTGTCGCTCTGTGGTTTCGCTTCCGAGTCCACTCTTCCCATCGACACCCTCCTGTTCCGGGCGATGAATGCCGCGGCAAAGTACAGTGAACTCGTGGAGAGTTACAGCGCCGAGGTCTACACCCGCACCTACGTGGAAACGATAAAAAAAAATTTCTTGTACAAGCATACCCACTTGATACCCCAGTTCGTACTACACGATCCTAAAAACGACGAAGCACTTATCGAGACCATCAGCGAGTTCCGGTTCGATTACCCGAATAACCACGTGCAAGATATCCGCCACGTGATGGGCACGTTAACGAAGCAGGAGGACGTGGATATGATCCCCTTTAAACTTCTCAGCATCAACATTTACGGGGAGACCACCAACGACGAAAGCTTCTTCATGCCCATCCGCTTAAGCACGGCAAAATATTACCGTTACTCGTTGCACGAGACATTTGAAGAGAACGAAAAGACCTACTACCATATCCATTTCACTCCCATCTACAAGAACACGAAGCTCCTCGAAGGATCATTTATCGTGGAGCGAGGCACTTGGCGAGTGGTCTTCTTCCGGGGTGAAGGGGTGGATATTTTTTCAGACTTCTCGTTCGAGATCACGATGGGCGACGCGTGGATCACCAACTACCTGCCGGTGGAGTTCACCATCTACCAAACGGCCTCCTACCTTGGCAACATACTCGCCAGCAGACACATAGCCCGGACCAACTACAAGGATATCCGGCTCCGGCAATTCACTGAACCGGAGCGATCACTCAATATCAGCGACTTTTACAAGGTACGGCTCGACTCGGTACCGGTGCAGAGCGATTCGGTTTTTTGGAACGAAAGAAGGCCCATTCCCCTGCAAGCGCGAGAAGCGGAAGTGATTTCGAGGCACCTGCAGCGCCAAACAGAGAAAGAGGCCAAGGAAGCAAAAGAAGACACGCTCACCAACAAGGTAGCCCAGCAGGTCGCGCAACGAGTGGTGCTTAACTCCAACTACAGCTATCGTTCCACCCGCATCGGTTACTCGGGATTGTTTAACCCGTTGATGCTTGGCTATAGCTCGAGAGACGGGCTCACTTACCGGCAGAAGCTATCCTTTAATATCAACATGAGCCGGCAACGAACCGTGAATATCGACGCGTTTGCCGGCTACATGTTTCATCGCCGCGAGTTTTTTACCGATTTGACTACCACGTGGAACTACGACCCATTTTACATGGGGAGCGCGACCCTCTCGATCGGGAACGGTAATCCCACGTACAGTTCATTGTTCGTGGAACAGATTCAAGACAGCCTCAAAAACCGGGGGCTCACCTTCGAGGACATCTCTTTAAACTACTATAAGGACTACTACCTGAAGCTTTACAACACGCTGGAGGTCACCAACGGGTTGCTCCTGCAAACAGGCATCGATTACCATATCCGCCGGGGCGAAAGCAATACCACCAAATTACGCTCTGCCGAGACCGAAACCGAACCCATTGAAGAGCTATTCGGTACGCGTCTCTCCTTCGCGCCATTCGTGCGTATCAGTTGGACCCCGCGGCAATATTACCGTTACGAGGGACGTCAGAAAATCCACGTGCGATCGAGCTTTCCCACCTTCAAGCTCGAATTATCACGCAGCTTTCAAGGTATCTTGGGGAGCACCACGGAGTATAACCGGGTGGAGCTGGATATCAGCCAGAATGTCCCGATCGGGTTGATGCACTCGTTGCAATACCACGTGGGGGCCGGCATGTTTATCAACCAGAAAACGGAATATTTTGCCGATTTCGTCTATTTCTCCAAGAATAACTTCCCCGAGAATTGGAACGACGGGCTCGGGGGCAACTTCAATATCTTGGGCAGGGACCTTTACAACGCGTCGGATTCCTATATACAAGCACACGCGATGTTTGAAACACCCTTTCTTATCTTGAAGAACATTCCCTTTGTATCGGATTTTGCCGATAAGGAACGGATATACCTGAGCCAGCTTTATACCCCGCAAATCGTCTCCTACACGGAGCTGGGATATGGCATCGGCAACCGGTTCTTTAACGCGGGCATTTTCGGGTCATTCCATAAAACCGACTTCAAGCAAATAGGTGTCAGGGCCGCGTTCGAGTTTTAACATGACTACGTCCTGAACTTCATGTAACACGACGATTTACAAAGTGTGACGGCCCCGGTTGAGTTAAACGCAAAATTCCCTATCTTTGCATAAGAATAGGAGGCGCCTCGGCAATGCGCAAGCAAGCTTGGCATTGCTCTCGGCTTTCGATTTCATCAGACTATTCCCCGCCATGGTAGAATGCAAACAAGTTTGCATTCTACTCATTTGGCTTAACGGAAGAGCGCACTATCTTTGCAAAAAAAGGCAAACAATGATCTGTTTCCCCAACGCGAAAATCAATTTAGGGCTTCATGTTCTATCCCGCAGGACGGACGGGTACCACAACCTCGAAACCATCTTTTACCCGATCGGGCTCAAGGATGCCTTGGAGGTTGTGCAGGTACCGGGAACTGCCGCGACGGAACCGGTGTATCGTTTTTTTCAAAGCGGCATACCGGCAACGTGTAAAACGGAAGACAACCTGGTAGTGAAGGCCTTGCGATTGATCGCCTCCCAAAAGGCAATTCCGCCGGTAGACATCCACCTGCTCAAGAAAATCCCCTCGGGCGCGGGGCTGGGAGGGGGATCATCGGACGCGGCATTCATGCTTCGGCTACTGAATGACACTTTTCACTTGGATTTTCCGGGTGAGGAGCTCACCCGGATGGCCGCGTCGTTGGGAGCCGACTGCCCTTTTTTCACGTGTAACCGCCCATCACTGGCCACGGGCATCGGCGATCAACTGGAACCAATCGATCTCGATTTATCAAACTACTTCTTCTTGCTGGTGAAGCCGGAAATCGCGATCCCCACGAACGAGGCATACGCCATGATTACCCCGGGAATACCCGACCTATCGTTGAAGGAGATTATTGAACGACCCGTGGAGGAATGGAAAGAACTGATGAAAAATGATTTCGAAGCCCCCGTGTTCAAAAAGTACCCCGAGATTTACCGGGTGAAGCAACAGCTATACGAGATGGGAGCAATCTACGCTTCGATGAGTGGCTCGGGATCATCGGTATATGCCTTTTTCAACGAAGAGCCGGAAGGGTGGAAGGAGGCGTTCTCGAGGCAGTTCACGTGGGCGAATACTCCCTTGTAGAAGCCTCAGATACAATTAAATATTAAACTTTCGGAGATGATTTTACAGCTAAATATTTCAACTTCCACTATTTAGTGACCCATTACCGATTCACTAAAGTTAGACTTTTCCTCGCCATGGCATAGCTCAAGCAAGCTTGGCTCTGTTCATTTGGCTTAACGGAAAAGTTTATAGGCTATCTGATAAATAACTCGCTTCGCTCGAACAGCTTATCAGATTACGCCTATTTCATCGGATGGGTGCCCACGAAATAGTTATAGGTCTCATATTTAGCTGTAAATACGACACAAGCGAAACTTAAATTAAATAATATTGATAATATAGATATGCAACGACACTTTTTTGTACACTGTCCTGTTAAGCCCAACGAGCAGAACCGCGCGAGTTTTGCCGCGGCGAGGAATAGCCTGATCTTACTAATCATTATCGGGGGGTTGTGCTTGCCCGTTACCGCGCAAACGCGAGAGGCGGTTATGCCAAAAAAGATAGCTTCGTTCGGCCCCATCACCGTGCAGAAGCCGGTACTGCTGGATAGCGTGAACTTGGACAACACCGCTTATTCCGACGAGATGCTCCTTTCGTACCCTGTCTCTTTCCCAAATCAAGAACGTTTTACCACCGAGTTAACCCCGGACACGGCAGGTTTTTTCTTCTTGCCCAAGCCGGACACGGGGAAAGTGTTCCAGTTGCTTTCGCTCTACATCACAGGCGACAGGTATGGCAAGGGAAAGGTCACCGTGACATCGACCAACCCACTGGAGCTCTGGATCGATGGCGTGAAGCGGGCTACCAAGACGCAGTTGAACGACAGCCTACACCAGTCGGGATCGGTGGATGCCAACCTGAACGGGTTCACCAACAACGCGCGGCTGGTGATCAAGATGCTCACCTCGGCAGAAGACAAGACCGAGCCCGCGCTCAAGATCGAGGTAAAACCCGACGAGGCCGACTCGCTGCTCGTCTACACCTTTAACGAGTTGCCCACCCGGCGTATCAACATCAAGGATATCTTGGAAGGAAAGCGGGTGACCACCTCGTCGATCTCCCCCAGCGGCCGATTCCTGTTACTGAGCCTACGGGAGACCCTCCCCGGGGGAACCAACCGGAACTACACCGAGATATACGATACCCGTCAAAAACGAACCATCCTCTCCGACCCTTCCAATCGCTCCCAGTTGCGGTGGATGCCCAAGCGGGACCTGCTTTATTTCACGGCCGACAACGACGAGGGCAGGACCATCTACACGCTGGACCCGCTCACCATGGAGACCGGGATCATCGCGGAAGGGCTCCCCAAGGAGAGCTTCCACATGGCACCCGACGAACAGTCGGTATTTTTCTCCTCTAAAGAGACTATGGTCATCAGTAACCCCGGGGGATTGAAAAGGCTGATCGGGATAGACGACCGGCAGTCGCACTACCGTGACCGCTACTTCCTGTACCGCCACTTCTTTGACACGGGGCTGACCCAACAGCTCACGTTCGGACGCCAAAGCGCTTCGCTGAACGACGTGACGGACGACGGGCAATACCTGCTCTTCTCCACCACGGAAGAGGATCTCTCGGAGCGGCCCTTCCGGAAGAGTTCGCTCTACATGCTGAACTTGGAGACAATGGCCGTCGACACCGTCTGGAAAGACCAAACCTACACGTACTCCGCCCAGTTCTCGCCCGACGCGAAGCAGCTGCTGGTACACGGGGCGCCCGAAGCATTCGGCGGAATCGGCCTGAAGATAGAGCCGGGACAGATCGCCAACAGCTACGACACGCGGTCGTTTATCTTACATTTAGACAGTAAAAAAGTGGAGGCGGTGACCCGTGACTTCGACCCCACCATCAACGCGCAGACGTGGAACCCGCGGGATAACAATATTTACTACCGCGTGGAGGAAGGCGATCGCTCCAACGTGTACCGTTACTCGCCCCGGACGAAGAAATTCGAGCAGCTACCGCTAAAGGAGGAGGTAATTCGATCGTTTACCATCGCGGAAAATGGCGAATGGGCCACCTACACGGGCGTGAGCGCTTCCAATTCCAACCGGAGCTACCTGCTGAACCTTCGCACGATGGAGTCGACGCTCGTGGCCGACCCCTACGAGGAGCACCTCTCCAAGCTCAACTTGGGCGAAGTAAAGGAGTGGAACTTCACCAGCACGTTCGGCGACCGGATCGAGGGGCGGTATTACCTGCCGCCCGGTTTTGATCCGGAAAAGAAATACCCGCTGATAGTCTATTACTACGGCGGTACCAGCCCCACCGCGCGCACCTTCGAGAGCACCTACCCCCTCCACGTGTACGCCGCGCAAGATTACGTGGTTTACACGCTTCAACCGAGCGGCACCACCGGTTACGGGCAGGAGTTCTCGGCCCGCCACGTGAACGCGTGGGGCATCCAGACCGCGGAGGAGATCGTGCAAGGGGTAAACGCGTTCGTCGCTGCCCACCCGTTCGTGGATGGCACCAAGATCGGGAATATCGGCGCGTCATACGGCGGCTTCATGACACAGTACCTGATCACCCAAACCGACCTCTTCTCGGCATCGGTATCGCACGCGGGCATCAGCAACATCACCAGCTACTGGGGAGAAGGGTACTGGGGCTACTCCTACAGCGCGGGGGCAAGCGCGGGCAGCTACCCGTGGAATAACCCCGAGCTTTACGTGAAGCAGAGCCCCCTCTTTCATGCCGACAAGATCAACACCCCGTTGTTGCTGCTCCACGGGACGGCCGACACCAACGTGCCCATCGGCGAGAGCATCCAGATGTATACCGCGCTGAAATTACTGGGGAAAGAGGTAGAGTTTATCCAGGTGGAGGGGGAGAACCACGCGATTTACGACTACGATAAACGTATCGCGTGGAACAACGCGATCTACGCGTGGTTTGCCAAATGGCTCAAAGATGACGCCCGTTGGTGGGACTCGATGTACCCGGATAAATAAATCGTTCGCATCTCGCGACTACCATTCCTTTAATACAAGTACTGAACTATGGATATCGAAAATTTATGCAATGACGTCCGACAACTGGCCCGCTCCGTGGGGAGATACCTGACGAACGAGCAGGCCGGGTTGAAGCGAAAAGACGTGGAACTGAAAGGGACGCGTAACTACGTGACCTATATCGACAAAGCTGCCGAGGAACTACTGGTAGAGGGCTTGCAACAGCTATTGCCCGGCTCGGGATTTCTCACCGAAGAGGGCACCGTGGCGTTCGAAGAGAAGGAGTTTACTTGGATCATCGACCCGCTGGACGGCACGAGCAACTACGTGCACGGCGACACTACCTATTCGGTGAGCATCGCCCTCGTCCGGAATAACGAGACGGTGCTGGGCGTGGTGCACGACCCTGTATTGGACCACACCTACTGGGCAGTAGCGGGCGGAACGGCGTTCATGAACGACACCCCGCTGCAAGTGAGTAACCATGCCACCATCGAAAACGGCTATTTCGGGTTCGGGATACCCTATAGCCTGAACGAGGAAGGCAGGCAGATCCTGCAACGGGCCATGAAGCAATCCCAGAAGTGCAGCTTCCGCCTCAAGGGATCGGCCGCGTTGGACCTTTGTTACGTGGCAGCAGGCGTCACCGATGCCTTCTTCCATCCCGGGCTTTCGCCGTGGGACGTGGCAGCGGGAGCGTTTATCGTGGCACGGGCCGGCGGAAAGTGTACCGACTTTTCGGGGGGAGACAACCATGTCTTCGGCCGGGAGATGGTAGCATCCAACCGCGTCATCCATGACGAGATAATGAAAACCATCATAACAGACGATGAACATGCCCATGGATAATCAAGCGATCCTCTTCGCGTTCCTGCTCACCCTCATTGCCGGGTTATCCACCGGTATCGGGAGCCTGATCGCGTTCGTGGCCAAGCGCACGAATACCAACTTCCTGAGCTTCGCGCTGGGGCTCTCGGCAGGCGTGATGATCTACGTCTCCTTCATGGAGATGTTGCCCACCTCGCTGGATTCGCTCACGGAAGCGTTCGGCCAAAAAACGGGCATGCTTTACATGATCCTGGGGTTGTTCGGCGGGATCGCGGTCATCGCGCTGATCGACTTCCTGGTGCCGAAAGCACAGAACCCGCACGAGATGCACGGGGTGGAAGAGATGCGGTCGAACCAGCGACTAAAGCACACCGGAACCATCACGGCCATCACTATCGCCATCCATAACTTCCCCGAAGGGGTCGCCACCTTCATGTCGGCACTTACCTCCTTGGAGGTAGCCATCCCCATCACGGCGGCCATCGCCATCCACAACATTCCCGAGGGGATCGCGGTGGCGGTGCCCATCTACCACGCGACGGGCAGCAAGAAAAAGGCGTTCTGGCTCTCTTTCGCGTCGGGACTCGCCGAGCCGTTGGGGGCCTTGATCGCGTTCCTGTTCCTGATGCCCTTCTGGAGCCCGGTGATGAATGCCATCATCCTGGCCGCGGTAGCAGGCGTGATGATTTTTATCTCGCTGGACGAGCTGCTACCCAGCGCGGAGAAATATGGCAAGCACCACCACTCCATTATCGGGCTCATCCTGGGCATGGCAGTGATGGCACTCAGCCTCTTTTTATTCGTCTAACGTTCGCCTTAATGGCAAAACTCGCGCCTTTTAAGCAAAAAATAACGTATCTTTGTATAAGATAGGATGCGCCTCGGAAATGCTCAAGCGAGCTTGGCATTGCACTCGGCTTTCACTATCTTCGCAAGCGAGAGATAACATTACCTAATTCTGGAGAAAACAGCAATGACAACTGACTTGAAACAGATAGGAGAACGGATCAAGGGCCTGCGTGAGGCGCTCGACCTCACCCCCTTGGAGATGGCCCACAAACTGGAAGTGGACCTGGGAGATTACATGCAGTTTGAAGGGGGGGAACAAGATATATCGGTATCGTTCCTACAACGGATCGAACGAGAGTTTCAAGTGGATATCTCCACCCTGATGTTCGGCACCGAGCCGCGTATGAACTCCTACTTCATCACCCGGAAAGACAAGGGGATGAGCGTGGAAAGGGTCTCGGCATACAAGTACCAGTCGCTCACCTCGGGATTCACCAATAACGTGGCAGAGATATTCGTGGTAACGGTGGAGCCTAAACCGATGGAGACCGACTTCTACAAGAACATTCACGCGGGACAGGAATTCAACATGATCTTGGAAGGGAGCATGCTGATGAATATCAACGGGAAAAACCTGGTACTGGGAAAAGGCGATAGCATCTACTTCGACTCGTCGCTGCCCCACGGCATGAAGGCAATGAACGACAAGCCGGTGAAATTCCTTGCCGTGATCCTTTACCCGTGATTTGTACCCGCGATCGATTATAATTAGGTTATCATGATAGAAAAATTTGTAAAGAGACCCTCGTTTTCATCCCACCAGGATTTCGTCGACAACTACCGGATCGAGGTGCCGGATAACTTCAACTTCGGGTATGACGTGGTGGACGAGTGGGCCTCTTCGAACCCGGGGAAACGCGCCCTCTGCTGGACCAACGACCGCGGCGAGCATCGCGACTTGACATTTGGAGAACTGAAGACGCTATCCGACCAAACGGCAGCGTTTTTTCTTTCCATCGGCATCAAGAAAGGAGACATGGTGATGCTGATCTTGAAACGAAACATCGAGTTCTGGCAAGCCATCGTGGCACTGCACAAGATTGGCGCGATAGCCATACCAGCCACGCACCTGCTCACCGACCGGGACATCACCTACCGTAACAACGCGGCAAGCATTAAAGCGATCGTGGCCACGGGAGACCCCCAGTTGATTGAACACGTGAACCTCGCCATGGCCGACTCGCCCACGGTAGAGCACCGCGTGGTGGTCGGCAACGAGATACCCGACGGGTGGATCGATTTCCACCGGGGCGTGGAGACGGCACCCCCTTTCGAGCGGCCGCTACCGACAAATAAAAACGAGGACATCATGCTCCTCTATTTCACATCGGGCACCACGGGACATCCCAAGATGGTGATCCACGACTTCACTTACCCGCTGGGACATATTACCACCGCCAAGTATTGGCACAACCTGCACGAGGAGAGCATCCACCTCACGCTGGCCGATACCGGCTGGGCCAAGGCCGTGTGGGGCAAGATTTACGGGCAATGGATCGCGGGAGCCTGCGTCTTCGTGTACGACTTCGAGGGGCGCTTTATTCCCGAAGATATCCTGCGGGTACTATCCACGTATAAAGTGACCTCTTTCTGTGCTCCCCCCACCATCTTTCGCTTCTTGATACGGGAGGACTTGAGCAAGTATGACCTCTCCTCGCTGGAATATTGTACCACCGCGGGGGAAGCCCTTAACCCGTCGGTATTTGAAGCGTTCCACGAAAAGACCGGCATCAAGATGATGGAGGCATTCGGGCAGACCGAAACGGCTCCCACCATCATCACCTTCCCATGGATGGAGCCTAAGCCGGGAGCGATGGGAGTCCCTAACCCGCTCTACAAGATGGACCTGCTCACGCACGACGGCCGGTCGGCCGAGGACGGGGAGCAGGGCGAGATCGTGTTTTATACCGACGGGGAACTTCCACTGGGCCTATTCAAAGGGTATTACCGGGACGAGGCGCTCACCCGCGAAGTGTACGACAACCATATTTATCGCACCGGAGACATGGCCTGGCGTGACGAGGGCGGATACTACTGGTTCGTGGGACGCACCGACGACGTGATCAAGAGTTCCGGCTACCGGGTGGGGCCGTTCGAGGTAGAAAGCGCGGTAATGACCCACCCCGCCGTGGTAGAGTGTGCCATCACGGGAGTACCCGACGACATCCGGGGACAGATTATAAAGGCGACGGTGGTACTCGCCGCGGAATATAAAGCGAGAGCAGGCGACACGCTGGCAAAAGAGATACAGGAACACGTGAAAAGCGTGACAGCACCCTACAAGTACCCGCGGGTGATTGAATTCGTGGACGAACTCCCCAAGACGATCAGTGGAAAAATCCGGCGGGTAGAGATTCGCGAAAAGAACAAAATCGACGGTTAACGGTTATATAACGGAGTCACAAAATTGAAATCATAACGACAACACGCAAATGAAAAAAGCATACGTTTTCCCCGGTCAAGGCGCCCAGTTCGTGGGGATGGGCAAAGAGTTATACGAAACTTCTTCGTTAGCAAAAGAGCTGTTCGAGAAGGCCAATGAAGTACTGGGTTTCCGGATCACCGACATGATGTTTTCGGGTACTGACGAGGAGCTAAAGCAGACCAAGGTAACGCAACCGGCCATCTTCCTGCATTCGGTAATATTGGCTAAAACACTGGGGGAAGAGTTCCAGCCCGATATGGCCGCGGGGCACTCGCTGGGCGAGTTCTCGGCACTGGTGGCAGCCGGAGCCCTCTCGTTCGAGGATGGGCTGCGGTTAGTGCATGCCCGGGCGCTCGCGATGCAAAAGGCATGCGAGGCGAACCCGTCGACCATGGCCGCGATCCTGGGGTTACCCGACGAAAAGGTGGAAGAGATTTGCGCGTCAATCGACGACGTGGTAGTGGCGGCTAACTACAATTGCCCCGGCCAGATCGTTATCTCCGGTTCCAATAGCGGTATCGAGAAAGCGTGTGAGCTGATGAAGGAAGCGGGTGCCAAGCGTGCCCTACCCCTCAAGGTGGGCGGCGCGTTCCACTCCCCCCTGATGGAGCCGGCACGGCTGGAACTGATGGAAGCGATCGAAGCGACCGAGATCCATGCTCCCGTGTGCCCGGTATACCAGAACGTGTCGACCGTGGGTGAAACCGATCCAGCAACGATCAAGAAGAACCTGATCGCGCAACTTACTTCCCCGGTGAAGTGGACCCAATCGGTGCAGCAGATGATTGCCGACGGGGCTACCGAGTTCGTGGAACTGGGGCCGGGAAGCGTGCTGCAAGGACTGATCTCCAAGATTGACCGAAGCGTCTCGGTTTCAGGGAAAAATTAATGAGAATAATGTGCCAATGTGCCAATAAGACTAATGTGATGATTCGGTGATGTGATGATTCAATCACAAAATATTCACATTACGAAACTGTTCATTGCTAACTGTTCATTGCAAATCTACTAATCTACTAATCAACAAATCAGCTAATCAATACTTGTATGAAACGAACTATTTTGCTCGCGTTGTTTGCAGCCATCTTGTTGGCTGTACAAGCACAGGAGGAGTTTTTTGACGCGCCCGATCTTAAACTGATCGAACGTACCACGAAAGAATCCTCTTCCCCGTATCACTTTACCCGTTTGATGCAAAAATACCAAGCGGCAGAAAAAGAGTTGACCCTCGAAGAGAGTCGCCACCTCTATTTTGGCTACGCGTACCAGCCAGGATACGTTCCCACGGATACTTCATCCTATAACAACTTGTTGGCGGAAGTGCTGTCAAAGCAATCATTCAACCAAAGCGACTACGAAAACATACTGCAGTACGCGGACGCGTTGCTTCAAGAGGACCCGTTCAACTTGCGCGCCTTAAACGCGAAGCTACTGGTATTCGCGCAACAGAATAATACCGACGAGTATAGAAAGGTGGCACGCCAGCGAAAAGCCGTTCAGGACGCGATCATCAGCACGGGTGACGGGATGTCGGATAAAACGCCCTTTTACGTGATCAAGGTCGCCCACGAGTACGACCTGTTGCCCTTCTTGGGATACACTTTTGGTGGGGAAGACAGGCTCTTGAGGGGTGGCAAAGTGAACTACCTCTCGCTGGGCGATAACCGGTTTGGCGTGGAGCGGATCTATTTTAACATCTCCCCGGCCGTCGACCACGTGAGCCATCGCGGCGGCGGCAAGATGTAATCAAAGAGTTTATATCCTGACGACTTTATCGACCACGGGCTCGAAGTCTGTAAGGTGGGTTGCCATCAGGATGGTGATACCGGGGTAACGTTGCCGGATATTTTGAAAGATGGCGATCGCGTTCTCGGAACTGATCCCGGCGGTGGGCTCGTCCACCACCAGCAGTTGCGGTTTCTTCAAGAGTGCCTGCGCGAGCAGCAGCTTCTTCCGTTGCCCCCCGCTCAATGTTTCACCATTCTCTCCTAACCACGTTCCTAATCCTTGGGGAAGCGAGGCCCGCCAACTTGCCAAGTCTACCGCCTCCAATACCTCTTCGATTGCTTCGTCGGAATGCCCCTCAAAATTTTCCCGCAACGTCCCGGTGAGCAGGTAGGCTTTCTGGGTAACGTACACCGATTCCGGTACGGGCAGGTGCTTCAAGTTGCCCTCGTTGTTCCACGCGAGCGTGCCACCCTCTCGGTACTCGGGATAAAATAGGCTGTTCAGCAACGTGGTTTTCCCTTTTCCCGTTCCACCGTATATAGCTACCCATTCACCTTGCTGTATCTCCAACGACAGCGGGGCTACCCGCACGAGCGTTTCCGGTATCATCGCGCTCACGTTGTCCAAATCCAGTTTCTGTAGGCGAGAAGAAACCGTGACGGTTTCCACGGGTTGATCCCCCTCCTTGATGATCGCGTCTACATCGCTGACCTGGTGTTCGACCGAGCTTTTCTCCGATTTCCCCGAGAAGAGCATTTCAGACAGTTCGGCTTGTGCCATGATACCAAAGAAAATCCCGATGGCAAGCGGTGCATCGAGGCCGTGGTTGCTCGAATTCCAGAGAAGAAAAGCGGCGATATAACTAAACCCGAGCCCGGCAATGAGTTGCAAGTAGAACGAGTTGACTTGCAGCTTTGTCTCCAACCGCTCCAACCGCTGCCGCTTCTGTTCATGCTGTTCGACGGCCTTCTCTTCCATGCCGTATTTCGATATCTCTATCCTCCCCCGGAAACTTTGGATAAGCGCTTGCTGGTTCTCTTCCCGGAGCGATTTCAGTTCCCCGTACAACTTCCTGTTCTTCCGGAAAACGAGTTGGGGAACGATAAACAGCAAGATGACTGCCGAGATGATGAACTCGATGGCGATCGCTGGCGAGAAGAAGGCCACGAAAACAAAATAGGTGCCGAGCGAGAGGAGCAGCGCGGCAAAGGGCAAGATCCATAACAGGATGTGGTTCAATATTTGGTCGACCCCGTGCGTGCTGTTTTCCAGCAACGCCGAGTTGTTGTTGACCTGCTTTCTGAAGTAAGGGAATTTCGCCACCGACTGGAAGATCTTTAACTGGAGGCGTTGTTGCGCGTCCAACGTGGTCTTGTGGTTCTCCAACCGCTCGAAGTACCGGGTAGCTGTACGGAGCAGTGCCAACAGCCGGATAATGGCCGACGGGATCAGGTAGGAAAACGCGGTGTTGGCCGTGACGAACACCACGCTACAAATGGCCAGGAACCATCCCGAGATGGCCGGGAGGGCCACGAACGCCACGGTCCAAATAGCCAGCAAAAGAAAACCTTTCGCCCATTGGCCCTTGAAGGGCCCTATAATATGTTCTCTAAAAAACGTATGCATCCGATTCTTTTTTAAATCTCTCTCCCGTCACTCATTTGTCTTGTCCTGAAATAGGTTTACACCTGACGCTAAAAAATTCATTAAAAAATGAAAATAAGAAACGAGTATTCTCGCGATTTCAAGCGTTTGGTTGTAAAAACCTATTACGAAAGTGATGCCAGCCTGCAACAGGTGGCCGAAAATTTTAATATTAAAAGTGGTGCTATTATTCATCGTTGGCTCCGTATCTTTGGAGATGAATTCAATCCCCTGGTAATGAAAAAGAAAAAAGCACGGGACTTGGCTAATTCATCCCGGGAGATTCCCAACGGGGAATTACAGCTCCGTATCAAAGAGTTAGAGCAAGCCCTCGAGAGGGAAAAGCTCCGTTCATTCGCCTTGGATAAAATGATCGATATCGCTGAACGCGACTTGAACGTTTCTATCCGAAAAAAGTCTGGTGCCAAACAGTCCGGGAAATGAAGACACTCTTCAGCAACTACACGGTTGAAGAGTTGTGTCGACTGTTTGGCCATAGCCGCCAGGCATATTATCAACACCTGAAACACGAGCACGCGACTCGTGTCCAGGAGGATGTAATCATCAAGATGGTTGAAAAAGAACGGCGGTACCAACCCCGTGTCGGCAGCCGGAAACTCTTCGACATGCTTTGTCCTAAACTCGCGATGCAAGGAATAAGCATGGGACGGGATGCCTTCATCGAGTTGCTCCGGGAAAACCACCTGCTGGTCAGGAGATCCCGCAAGCGTGTGGCCACCACTAACTCGCGTCATTGGATGCGTAAGTATCCCAACCTGATCAAGGAGTTTATCCCGGTGGAACCACATGGCCTGTGGGTAAGCGATCTGACCTACATCGAGACGGGGGAGGGTTTCATGTACCTCTGGTTGATTACTGATGCTTACTCGCGCAAGATCGTGGGATGGTCGCTCGAGGAGACAATGGAAGCGGAAGGAGCCCTGCGGGCACTGGACATGGCCCTGGCTCAATTGCCCTCCCAGGGGTATATCCTTATCCACCATTCCGACAGGGGAAGCCAGTATTGCAGCGATAAATACGTGAGGACGCTCGAGGCCTTCGGCATCTCCATCAGCATGACGGAAGATGGCAACCCCTTGGAAAATGCTATCGCCGAGAGGGTGAACGGGATACTTAAAAACGAATGGCTTGACGTTTACAAACCCCGGACCAAGGCCGAGGCGGCCAGTTGCGTATCTCGCGCTATCAAGATTTATAACACCAGGCGTCCACACCTGAGCATTGGCAAGCTTACCCCGGAGCAAGCGCACCAGAGAACGGGAACCTTGGCCAAATGTTGGAAGAATTATTGGGAACGCCCCTTGCAAATGGCTTATGAACAAAAATAAAATATTACATTTGCCCTTGCCGACAAACGATGGTGAAAGATTATACCATTGTTTTATAAATGGTCGGGGGATCGACCCCCGATCATTTATGCCGACAAACTCCGGACTCGTGATTACCCGTTGTCCAGTATTTTGTAAAGCTATGTCAGTATTTATTTTGTACATGTAAACCCATGTTAGGATTAAAACTGTCTTTTATAAACTATATTCTATATTTAACAAGTCACGTGTAAACTGTTTTTAGGACGACACAATTAGCACATTAGTCACATCATCACATTGGCACATTGGCACATCATCACATCATCACATCACCACATCAGTTCTGCTCCCCCCAGTTTAAGTCCACGATCGTGTCGGCAATGGCATCGAATCGATTCTCGTGCGACGCGACGATCACCAGTCGCTCTTCCGCCATTTGGCTGATCTCCTTCAGGATGACCCCGGTAGTGTCGGGATCCAGGTTGGCCGTCGGCTCGTCCAATATCGCCACCGGCCTCGGGTGCAACATCATTCGCGCGAGCGTGACCAACTGCCGCTCTCCTCCCGAAAGTTGTTTGCCGTTATGGCTCAGTGGAGTCTCCCACCCCTCTTCCTTTTTCGAGAGTATCTTGTCTAAAAACTCGGGATACTTCGTCTGTTCTTCCAGTTCTTGTTCGAGGAAAACGTTGTACCACAACGTGCCGTCGAAGATAAATGGGAACTGATTCATGTACGAGCTATTCGCTTTCAACC